>Ga0307517_10001199_pt1 | contig 43702 bp, 39 predicted proteins | sample 23_EM_MG_FD_194515 | JGI IMG/M metagenome (GOLD analysis project Ga0307517, IMG submission 194515) | Populus trichocarpa ectomycorrhiza microbial communities from riparian zone in the Pacific Northwest, United States - 23_EM | ecosystem: Host-associated > Plants > Roots > Unclassified | place...
GGCAGGAAAAGAGACGTCAGGACGTGAGATAAGGGGGGGGAGAAGAGCAGGAGATGTGGGGTGGCGGCGGGATGTGGGTAAGGTCCGACGTCACGTCAGGACGCAATCGGCGTTGGGAATGGCGTCCCGACGCTGGGGACGCAGAGGACGGAAAAACGACGTCGGATGCGTCCGGACGCGGCGCCCGCGCCTCAGACGCAGGATTAATTTTTGCTGATGAATACAATTCTAGCAGCTCTGAGCAGGACTATTTCCCCACTGATGACGACAGCCTCCTATGGCACACCGACGATAGCGCTGAGGACAATGAGAACTTTGCAATGATGGTTGATTTTTCAGAATAAGGGAATGTAACATGTGTACATGTTCCGGTAACTGTACACAGGAGCGGGTAGTGCAAGATCTCCTATATTTAGTTGATTTATATTTAGTTTATTTGATTTGATTTCAGCTCCGCCACTGTCTCTGAGTCAGATAGGCTATGCTATCGTATTGCTATATTTAGTTTGCTTTGCTGGAAGTTTATATTTAGGATTCCGGGAATGGAATGGTCATGTAATACTGGTGAAGGCTGAGCTTTGTTTGTTTCTTTCTTTGGTCTTGCAGGATTACAGGATTCCGGTATGTGCGCAGCTACTGGTAATGATTGTTATTGCAGGACGGCTATCGCTCTTGGGTTTTGTATTTAAACCAGTCTTCTGGCTAGCAGGGAAGGCGGATTTTGACAGACCTTCAGTCTAAGAATACACTTGGTTGAACGGCAATCCCTGAGTTCAATTTGTCCTTCAACTATTATCCTTCTAGCTACCTATCCCTTGAAGCCTCCCTTTGCATCAGCGCTAGCAGGTCTACCGCCGGTCCTATTGTATTTTCGTTACACAGGAATGAACCGGTTACAGTAATGATGTGTCCGACATAATTGATTTTTGCAAGGTGTTAGGAATCCCTCTTCACCGGATCGGTTTGGAATTGATTCCATACAGGTGACACAACCTGTCCACTGAATGCCCCCTTCCTGAAGAACCAGCAATACTCGAACTACTTCCTGTTGAACTACTAACAGAATTGACAATCTCGGTTTTGGCATTTCAGGAAACCATTGTTTATGACATCCGTTGTGCACGATGCACAGCAACTCACCGATTTCAGAATCCAGAAAGTTGGAATGATTGAGTTTGGGTATAGGCTGGAAGCGAGGAGATGTATGGTGCACTGAGGGGGCGTCTGCCAGCAAGGCTCATGGCGCTCTTTCAAATCAGGGACTGCAGCCAAGCCAATATAGGGCAGTTGGCACGCTTTCAGATGTTGAGCCCTGTGGACTCAGGCCGGCCCTCTGATATACACAGTCTTGTTATGGTTCAGCTGAGAAAAGATGCGTGAGAGTTTACATTGGTTGAAATAGGCACAATTCACGGCCTAGCTTATCTCATTCCCGAGGGACATCGGTGCTGGCTCGTCAACAGCCGTATCAACTTCAGGACATTTAACGAGATTTACCTGTTATACAAATAGTGGTATGATGGATAGGTGCGGAGATGTGTATTGGGTGCCATGACAAGCTGTATATACATAGTGTGTACTAGTACGAAGAAAATATATAATTAATACAAGGGTTAAACGTGATAACTAGGCTCAAGAGAGGCCACAGGAGATTGGGGGGTGTTGGCCTGGCCTAGGACTGGCGCAGAGTTCACGCCAGGAGACTAGGTGTTGGGGTATAATAATTCCAAGGGCTTCTGGAAGGAGCTGGCGAATTGGCAGGGTCAGGACACTGGGATATGGAGAATAGGGGGGACGTCAAGTCCGGATGCATAGGATGATTGCTATGCAAGGCTGGACGCAATAGTGGCGTACCGGGGTCGGGAACGGACTCAGGACGCACAGGAAGCGTACGGAGGTTGCAACTGAACTGAGGACGCACAGGACCAACAGCACCCACAGGACCCACAGGACCCACAGGACCCACAGGACGCTGGGCGGGCGCATCAGATGCATGTGTTTTTTTTCCTGATGTTCCAGTTCCTTGAAGCCTCCCTTAGCCCCACCAAGTGCAGGTCTACTGTGGGTCATATTCGACTTTTGTCAGGAATAACCCTCTTACATCAACACCGCACTTCCTACCTATAATTTTAATTTTCTATTTTCATCATAACTATTGAGGCATCTGCTGTATTGAAATCAAGCAGTATGCCCATGCTCTGCTCCTTCCTTTCATTGTATAATATTCTCTCTCCTGTGTGATCTTTTATAAAGAGTGGGCTGGAATCAGTATAGACTAGCCTGAACCAACCAAGTTGACGACTATGATCACAAATATCCACAAGGACTGACTCGTTTGATCCTGCACCAAACACTTGACTGATTAGACTACTTCACTTATTGGAACCCCATGAAGTTGACAATATCACAACCAAATTTATAAGTGCTTCTTGATTGGTTAATTTTGTCCACCCATATTATGAAGAAGGAAATAGCAGAAAGACTGAAAGAGAGGGGACCTCTTCGCATCTGGGGCTTCTTGACCATGCTGTTGAAAATGATTATCATACCATTAATCAAATTTGATCACAACAGAGAAAACAAAAAGAAAAGTCATGGGACTACTGACTACAGGCTAACTTTATAGTCCGCAGTAAAGCATAATGAAATGCTCTTTTGGGTTGTGGACTTCCGGACTCTCTGCACTTTCCACATCAGTCCCATGCTCTCTTGGATCTTCCACACTTATTGATTTTTTTCTCCTCCCCATACTATTTGTCCCCCACTGTCCGTTCTTTCCCCGTCCTTTGTGTTTTAACAACAAATTTTCACACTCAATTTTCACCGACAAGCATTTTCTGGAATTAATATCCTTAGAATATGCTGGTATTTCTAATTATCAGAAAATTGGAACTTTCAGAGCGATTTTCCATAAATCAAATATGGTGGATCCACCGTCACTAGAATTAATAAAGGATTTGATATTTTAGAACCACCTTCCTTCTATCGTAAATGATCAGTCCAAATCTTCCCCCTATGACTTTCGCCAATGCACATCACCTTCTCTCCGTCTCCAGGATTACTCAAGATACTGCACATTCATCTTTTTGTCATGGGTGCCTCTCCGTACCCACCCGATGCAGTTAGTGTGATGGGAGAAGTCTTTCTGCTCTCTATATGAATACAATTTCCTCGCCAATACGAGACTTGGGATGGCTCCTAAACAAGAAGGCGGAGACTGATCTTTCCCCTTGATGCCGTATATTCCACCGAGGAATACACATGGGTACCCTCCAGCTTTCAAAACTATCAGAGAATAGGCAACTTGAAGTGGGTTGAAGTAGTCTGGAATTATCCTTTCGATATCCCGGCCTGGTTGTGTATCATCACTCGTGACGAATGTCACAGCACTAACTTTAAGTGGTCAGCTTTCCACTAACGCGCCCTTGAAGATTATCCTGAGGTGCTCGTATGGGAAATTTGAGATCAAGAATATGTTCTTTACCAAAGGGAAACTTGAATGTAAGAGCGTAAATCTATGATCCATTTCATCAAGGAATCTTTCTTGAGGCTCGGCCTATCCTTTCCAGTATTCACCCACAAAGAACAAGTCTTCGCCTTCTGGAGGCAGCAAGTATTCCAAGTTTCACTGTATTTACAAATCACCAGGAAGTGTGCCATCCGCTCAAGCACAAGTCTCCTCCAGATTCTGATGGCCAAAAGGCCCATACCCGATTCCTCCAGTAGGCTCAGGGCCGCTCGTGAGCTGACCCATCAGTCCTGAACCTGGTTCGATATCCGTCTCAAAACAACACTCTCCTCCCCCCTTCATATGGGTAAGAACTGCCTGGCGGAAATGCCAGCGGAGCAATTCCTTGGGTGGCCGGTGTGGGTGACTGAGGAAATTGGCAGCAGGTTGTCTGCCCGCGATTCCACACTGAGCTGCGAGAGGTGTAAAACAGATGATCTTATACCCGTCCTAAAGAAATATTAGCTACAAACAGCACAAACACTTCCAGCTTGGGTCACCTGTACATCTGGATTAATCGAGAACTGATAGGTGTCAAACAACACATGCATATCTCTCGAGAGAAATATCCCATTCTGAACCGAATTAATCGAGCCATCAGACTCGCGGGCCGGTGGAACTGTGATCCAACGCCCTAAGCGGGAATTATTCCAGAGGGGGGATAATGCCAAGGGGAATATATGGGCTGCTTCGAACAACTCCCAGAAACCAACACCACCTATTATTCCCTGGGCAAGAGTTACAACACAGCCACGATCTCGGTCACGCACAGCTGGACGGAATGCTGGAACACGTCCTGCATACCCCAATGACATCAATCTGCGGAGAGGGACTTCGCCGTTTGGAGTGATAGAGCCTGGTGCGAGTGAGCTTCAGTTAATGACTCGACCTAGGCGCCATGTTACATACCACTAGTGACAATATAGTAATTGCCTGGTGTGAGTGCGTTCTCATCCGTGGGAACCGGTTGCTGGTTATCGTATTGAATGGTGAATGGGGCTCGAAAGATACAGATGATCTCCACCCAAGAATAAAGATTAATGTTGGTCATACCCGGTGAGATGAAGAGGCCTCCGAGCACGGTATCGCGATTGTCGGAATCGTAGATGAAGAGATTTCGGTATGCCGAACGCTCACTGGACGGAACCCAGGCTTGATTTTCTTGATTTGTCGATGCCATTATGGAAACTTAGAGGAAACTTGAAGAAAGAGACGTTGGAATTGATAGGAAACGGAATGTTGGTATCTAGCAGAGAGTAGATTAGGGGAAAGCTGAGCAATGGGAAAAAGGAAACTCAGGGGAACACCAAACGCTAAAACAGCAAACATTTGGTGATATAGCCACCAAACCATGCTCCGGCTTTGGCGTCCCGGGCGCTGCGCACTCGGTGGCTGCCACACTGATGCCCACCCAACTTGCACCCAACAGTGGACAACATAGACAACTGCATGTTAACTTGGGTGAAGCACAAGTAGTAACCTGCCAGCGGTTTTTTAGTGTACACTCGCTGTAAGGCGATTTCACACAGCAGCAGAATAACCTTTTATTACAGGTTTAAAATGTTACCCATAATCTTGCATAACAAATTTGTTGCTAAATTTGATAATAGGAGCAGCCTTGGTGATGCAGCTCAATCACCCAGAAATGATCTTTCTCCGCAGCTTCACATTACTTTCGATTATTCTCTGTAATGGGTGTTTTCGGTTGTCGCCCCATTGACTGCCCTGACGAAGGGTCAGGTTACATGGAGATATCTGATAGTACCGTGGCAACCATAACATAATCCTCTGCAGATCTAATTCCGTAATTGTCCGGTAACTTTCGTGCCGCGAGTGTACTTGGTCAGTACGCGAGCCCATATAGTGGGGACCCCAGTCCTCAGCATGTGTAGTTTACCAATACCGGCGGAAATCATTTATCTTTTTTTCATTATTCACACATTGCTTTTGTCCCCATTCGCAGTAGTATTTATTTTGGGCTCGGGTTCACCTCTTGGAGGGATATTGCTGCAGGATTCTTTAACTTGAGGACCTGGAACCTGAAAAATGGCCGAGTTCAGACGAGTGTCAATTCATCAAGATTTAGCAGCTTAGCTGCCGGAGTATCGTTTGGGTGTGTAATGCCATCCTTATGGGGCTGACTGGCTCTGTCACCTCCCATCACTGTAGTGCTCCCTATAGGGGGGGTTTGGTCTTTAACGCGTATTGGCCACCACACTTAGACAACTCTCAACTTCAAGGACATATCTGATGCTATCGTTCATTCGCCACTATCCCCTTTACAGGCGATGGGGGGGCCTTACCTACCCATATTTAACCAAGTACTTTCAAGGATCTCCCTCACTAGGGGAAAATCTTTTCTGCGTTTTCCTGGAAATAGTTGCTGCGGCCTGGCCCAATCCTACCACCCAGCTGAAGGGAACCAACTCTACTGCAAACGAAAAAGCCCCCACACACCCAGTCTCCCTTTTCAGCCAAACAACTAAAAGAGAAAAAACACAATATCAGCAGACTATCACCTGGCGATCCCTCAAGCCAGCCACTCCCGCCTATAAACCCACCCCCCTACCAAACATCCTTCAGCCCTCGGCGCACTACCCTTATCGCAACAACAAGAACACCACGCTCCAAGCCAAGAACAAACCCCGGACTCCTCAGGCGCAGATTTTACAATGTCCTCTTTAGCTGGACGTAGGAGTCGGTAGGATCAAACTTAGCTTACCACACTATCTAGTAGAGAAGTGCTTCCCCACCAAACCCTCTCCTCTCTGACTGTTCCGACGCAGCAAATTATTTCAATCCCTTTAGAGACTAAGAAGCCAACACTAACTCTAACGACATGAACTTTAACTAGAATCCCGTTCGGTTCGCACTCTTGCACAAGTCTCCCCGGAACCCGATTCTTATCCAGCATGGCGAACATATTGGGCCAGCTAACACTACAATTAGGTCTACAGGCCTAAGCCAACAATCACCCACCATTTTCCTAGCTGCGATGCCTTATCCAACCCCATTTTCGGCGTAAACCAGCATATACTAGTCCGTCCCGCCATACCTCGAAGACGGACTGACTAGACGGCTAGCAACACTGGGCGGTAGCCGCGACTTCTGGATATCGTGAAGATTCTACAGGCCACCACATGGTCACTGGGCACATTCATCCGCATTGACGCACTAGACGAGTGTGTAGCAGTTCATCGGGCCAGGCTCCTTAGTTTGCTAGAACAGATCCTCAAAAGGCCCCCTCGCACACGAATATTCATCACTGGAAGGCATCATATTCGAGCTGAGGTTAAAAAGCGGCTTTCTGGGCGAGTGATGAGTGTATCTTTAGGCCCCTGCGGGGGTGATACCGTGGGGTGCTTTCATGTTAGACTGGACGAGGACGAAACTCGGGATGCGATGGACGAGAGTCTGGTGATAGAAATTCTGGAGAAGATTCCCGATAATATGTCGGAAATGTACGCAGGGCAATGATTTCGGAAATCCCGTCCCACATTATCCGCTAATAGATGTGTTTATGCATTCAGGTTTCTACTAGCTTCCTTGAATACCGAGGCAATCTCACACGAATCGAGAATCTATCCGAGACGACAAAGGCTAAGCGAAATGAGTGATGGGTCAGAATTAGGAGATATTTATGGTGAGACAGTCTAGCGGACAGAGGCTCGAGGTGGAGATAAGTCGAGACTCGGGATGGCAGCCCTGATGTGGGTTAGTTATGAGGAACGGTCGCTGCGAGCAAATGAGCTCAGCGAAGCCCTTGAAGTCGAGCTAGGCTCCGCGGATTTCAATATCGGCAAAGTCCCGTCGATGTCAACATTGGCTGCTACTGTCAGGCATATTGTAGTCGATAAGGAGGAATCAACCGCCCGGGTGATCCTATTGACTCCAGGAGTATCTCTCGGCTCATAACGATACGTTATTCGGTTGACCTCATTCGGCACTTGCAGAAATCTGCTTAGCCTATCTAAATTCCCAACCCATCAAAGATCTTTCTGCCAACACTTCTCTTAATACGCAGAACACACCCTTTCTAGGATATTTTTCAGTATATAGGGGAATCCATGGGCAAAGGGCCCTCTCAGGATGCACGAGATCGCTTACGCTGCAGCTACTAAGAGAGAATTGTGGAGCAATTTCGACTAGATCACTTACAGAGCGGGTACATAGTGAATATGCTAAGGGTTGGGGCGCTCTCCGCTTAGTGGACTGCACTGCGCATCACTTTTCGGAGTCTCTAAGCTTGTAGCTGCTTGATAGAGATGGAATTTCATTGTATTAACAAAGGGGACTTTTTGGGTTGTACGCTACTTGTATGGGCTGCCCATAACGGACATGAGGAGGTCATGAAAATACTAGCACGGGAAGAGATCGATCCCGCCAGGCCTGATAGGGACGGTCGAGCACCTATCTCGGTTGCTGCTCAGAATAGACATGAGGGAGTGGTGGAAATACTACTCGCACAGGAAGAGGTTAACCCCGGCAAGCCTGATAAGGGCGGCCAAACACCGTTCTTTTATGCTGCCGGCCTGGGAAATGAGGGAGTAGTGAAGATTCTGCTCGGACGGGAAGAGGTCGATCCCGACAAACCAGGTTGTTGGGGCCAAACGCTGCGCTCTCGATACCAAGAATGGCCATCAGGGGATAGCAGTTCTGCTACTGTCTGGCACTACGGTAACCGCAAGCACCATTTGAAGGCCAAGGGGCACCGCCACCCCTCCCTTCTGGAGCGCGCTGCTCAAGGCGACCATCCGTTGTGAATGATTGTGAATGATGGAAAAAAGAGGTATTTGGGATTGTACAAAACGGTGGAACTTTATTTTCAAAAAGGTAAGGCTATCTATAAGGTGGCAGGAAAGAAGTGGTACTAGGAATCTAATAGTACAGAATGATTTAGGAAATGGATATTTAAGGTTTGTCATATATCGGGTATAGCATGAATTCAAATTTGGCATTGAGCCATGAGGTATATTAGGGGTAAGCTTTAAGAATTAGACCTCTATGTTATATCGTTTACAGGAACTTTACGTGGGTAAGAAGATTTTACACCCCCACTGCAGCACCGAACGATATTTTGCTTCGCCTATTATTGATTGATTTTTCGAATTTCCTTGTAGTGTGTGCCTCGGGCTTTCGTGTTATAATTTAGTGGATATCTACAGAAATTCGACACTTAAACGAGTGAAGGGTTTAAAGAACAAAAAAGGAAAATTATCATAATAACCGTGCCAAAGTTGTGGCTTCGCCACAACCCTCAATTGCTCACTTGCTCGCAGGAGGAACGCCCTCAAGAGAGTGCGCAAGGTTTTCTATGTTCTACAGTGGGTAAGGGCAGCAAACCTCGCTTGTGAAACATACATACAATGCTTAAGCGCTCCGCACCTCACATCCTACAGCACAGATACAACAGCCACGTGACACAGTGTCATACTCCAGTATGATACCAGTATTTTTTTTTGCTCGAGTAACTTAGACCCACCGTGCCCTGAGCGAGGTAGTGCCCTCAGCGAGGCGCAGCGCCCATAATCTAAGGAGGACTCTTACTAAACACCGGTTCCGCCACAGCAACTCTACCGTGCCTCGCTGAGGGCACCACCTCGCTCAGGGCACGTTGGGTCTAGCCCTATCTGCAAATCTGCTTTAACATTAGCCGACCCCCTCCCTGTGGTTTCTCGGGAGGAGGTCTCCAACCCACTATTCTCGAATCTCAGCGTTCGCAAGCGGCCAGTCCGGTCAGGCTTGGGTTTAGGGCGGCCGGGCCGGACTGTGGGCTACAGTCCGGCTTTCAGGGCCTATCTGACCGGGCCTGGCCGGACTGCAGATATCTGCAGGCTTTCGAGTGATAAGATGTGATTGCGATAAGATTAGGGGATGAAACGCCAAGAGTTACGGCCGCAAAAGAGTCGATCAACGCGCAACCGAGGAGGAGACTTGCTTTCCATTCAACCTTGCTCTCATGATCGTGCTCATGGCTAACTAACGTGAGAACAGCGCTCCCCCACCAGCCCCACTAGTATGAAAACCAACAAATAAATTAAAAATGTAAATACATAGTAGAATACCTAGTAGAAATAAATATCTGAACTGGGGAAATTTCTCTTGGTGTTGGAAGGGTAGGGTGATCAGGAGAGTTCTGTTGCCGTCCATCATGCGTGAATGGTTAAGGGCCTGTTTAGCGACCGTTTCTACCGTGAAAATGGCCTTCTCTCCGCTTTGAAAGGGAAGGGAAAGGGCTATTTGTATGGAGGAACGGAACAGAACAGTTACATCTAAACAGGCCCTAATTTTGTCAACGTGCTATAGCAATAAATCGAGTGATAGGAGGGAACAAGCAAGTACCTCCTCTCTATCTACCCGGATATCTAAAACCTATCAGAATATTATTATTAAGTTTAATGGTGTGGCTCAAGCCTGAAAAACCAAAAGATATCTACGGGAATTTTCAGATATCTGGGGGCATCTTCAGATATCTGCAGGCATCTTCAGATATTCGCCGGTATCTTCAGATATCTGTAGATATCACCCACACATCAACGAAATATTGACTTGTCACATGGAATATACCGAAAGCCTGCCGCCGCCGCCAGGCACCCATGAAGCCTGGCCTACGAAGCCCAGGTCTGTCTCACACTGGCCTAGCCTGGCCGGACTGAAAGCCGGCCGGTTATCTGGAGGCCGACCTGGCCACTTGCGAACACAGTGCTCGATGACTCCTCTCTCACGGTGTGCGTAGCAAATACTAGATGAAGTCCCAATATACCACTAGTAATAGCACCAACTTCTCCCACAATACCGGCTAGTTTAATAACGTGTGGAATAATTGTGCTTTTGCCGATGATCATTCCCAACTCTTATCCTTGTTATCACCCCTGGAGCCCGGGAAACGTCATCACGACATTCAGGGGCGCCTTGTGGACAACCTAGGAGAATGGCTTATTCAAACCGAAGGATTTAGAAGCTGGCATGAGTGGAGTGGGGAAGATGAAGGTGGTAGTGCGGTCTTGTTTTGCCATGGAAATCCCGGAGTCGGCAAGACATTTATCAGGTAACGAGGGTGACATTCGGGGGAGAGGAGGGAGGGAATCGGTGCTGGCAAACTGTTGCGCTAGTTCGCTGATAGTAGACCGATTGTATAATCCGGCCAGGGGACAAGGCACAGCAATTACCTGTTTTTACTTTGACTTCGTCGGCCGAAAGGAGTCTGTGACCGGTATGCTGGGTTCCTTGGTGAAGCAGATCGCCGGTGGGATGGGAGAGATTCCCGAGGAAATATAAGGGATCTTTCAGGAGCAGAAATTAGCTATTGGTGGACGGGATCCGTGACTTCCGGATATCGTGAAGTTGCTACAAGCCATCGCGTCCTCACTGCTCACATTGATATGTATTGACGCTCTGGATGAATGTGTAGCGGCGCATCGAGTCAAGCTTCCTAGTTCGCTGAATGAAATTCTGCAGAAGTCCCCTCGCACCTGAATATTCATCACTGGAAGGCCTCATATTCGAGCTGAGATTGAGAAGCGCCTTCCCGGACGAGTGATTAATGGAGGCGCACGGCAGATTCCGCAACCTGAGAGACACCTGCAGTCCCCGCCCGCCCGTCCCGGGCAGTCTTCCGGACGGACGCCAAGATACCCGTCCGTCCCGGGCGTCCTTTCAGGTACGCCGTCCGTCCCGTCCGGACCCGAAGACGGACGGACTGGACGCTTGGGTTCACTGAGCTCGTGTGCTGGTATACTCTATGCACAACTAACCACACCATCGAACTGCGATATCACTTGTACTCCAGCTCTTGCGGCCGAAGATTGCGCACTCACATTCGTTAGTTTCCCACCACTGGGCCCGAGCAGAGTGTGGGCGATCTGAAGTTGAGCTTTTGGAGATATTAGAGACTTTGCGGTCGATGTATCGAGCATCCTTGTGTGCCAAGAGTAGGGGATTTGCAGCAGGATGCAGGTTTGACTTTCCGGCGGATGTGGTTAACGAAACCATGATGTCCGACCAAGGAATCAAGTCACTCAATTGTAGGTTGTGAAGTCAACACAGCTCATTCTGCGGCAACAATGGTTTTTGGAATTAATATTTCTCAGTGTCGAGAATGAAAGCTTCTCGGGTTTCAGGAATCACAGAATTCTTTTAAAATGAAGTGGTATTGGTGGTATTGGGACACGTCAAAGTTGTTGAGGTCGGATTTGCTGAACTCGCTCCTGTCCTAGAGTCAAATCAAGGTCAGGATGATAGAATGCTTGGCATATGCATGCCAAGCCATGCAAAAAGACTCTGGATGTGTCGACCGCAAAGTCTCAAACCTGGCTAGGGTTGGAGATTTGAGCTTAGATAAGCAAGAAAGTTACCCGTTCTCGTTCTGGAGACTGCGTCATTACTTTTTCTTAGGTACTGGCCCACCTCTTACCCACTCCACTGTTAACACAACTCCTTCCTCTTCACCAACTAAAACATTGTCTTCTCAATTATTCGAACATGAATTCCTCAGGAGCAATGACACCGACAGAGGAAGATCCGCTTGCACACCTCTCGCCCAGCGATCGCTCAGCATATCGCAATCTCTTCCTCTACAATTCAGCCGATCGTGATACCGTGCTCGGAGGACTCTGGGTCGCGGAGGGTGTTACCAACAACAATCTCTATTCCATGGTGGAGATTCTCTGTGTCTTTACAGATGATTTCAACCTACGAGATGATAACGAGAGATTGGTTGGGAGGGATGAGCAACCACTTCAACCAGGGAATTACTACATTGTCACAACTGGTAGGTCCCCTTTGCGATTCGGCCATAACTCCGCTCACTCAAAATAGGTTCCGTCACTGTCACCGAGGAAGCCCCTCTACTCCGTACATTCTCGCTGCCATCTGGATCCAGGGTTCAATCATTTTATCACTCTGTACGTGACCGGGATCTGCGATGCGTTATCACTGGCACGCCAGGAATAATAAATGGTGTCGGTTTCTGGGAGATCTTCGAAGCTGTCCATATATTTCCTTTGGCTTATGAGAAGCAATGGAATGATTTTAATTACTGTAATTGGATCAGTGTTCCTCCTGCCTCCGGGTCCGATGGGTCCATCAACTCTGTGCAGAATGGGATATTTCTCACCGGAAATATGCACAAGCTATTTGACTCCTATCATTTCTCGATCAATCCAGATGTGCTTCCAGTCTAGGCTTGAAGTTTTTGTGGTGTTTGTAGCTAATACATCTTTAGGATAACTACAAAATCGTCTGTTTCACGCCCATCACCAGAATCGGCGGGGTTCCGTGCGGACAGCTTGATAAGCGCCTGCTCGATGATCCACTTCGGCCCGTCGACCAGCTTTTCCGCTGGCATTTCCGCCAGGCAGTCCTGACAAATATGAAGGGAGCTGGAGAATGTTTTTTTGAAACGGATTTCCCACCTTGTTCAGACATAATGGGTCAGATCATGAGTGGTCCCCGATCTGGTGCAAGAATGGAGTTTGAGCTTTTTTCCCGTTTTAATGCACAGGGGATTCGCTCCTGAGGCATATTATCCATTGGGGATAACCTCCGATTGTATATAAAGAAGTAGAGGAGAGAAAACCCAAAATGTATGAGAGGCAAAAACTATTTGTTGACTTTGACTTCTACAATTGTGTGAACAAGACCCTCAAGCACAGAGTAACCCCTATATGATAACATCATTTCCACCATTTATCGCCTCATCCTCTTACCCCTCATTCCCCCCCTTCTCCTCACCGCATCTGCCCCTCCTTTCTTCACCGCTGCTACCCCACGGTATCTACGACACTACTACTACACCGAAAGTTTCGATAAGGAGAGTTTTCGTTTGGAGATTGTTTGGAAGTATGGAGGTTGAAGCGATGGCGTGTATGGACGAACGGTTAGGTGCATCGGAGATTTTTTGGGAAGATTTACGAATCACACTAGGGGTACTAAAGGTTTGGAACTAGTGTTAGCTAGAGGATGGAACGAATGTGTGTCACACTTCGATGATAGAAAAACGGGGGAAGGTATCAGGAATGTTTGGAAAGGAGAATCTAGGAAAAGTTTGTAAGTAGTTGAAACAGATGAAGGGATTGAAGGACGCAATCTGTAGGAATGTTGAGGGTGTGGTTTGGAAAGCAAGAGACGGTAATGGAAGAACGGACTTGAACGATGGCGAAGAAGATTTTTTCCTGTACGAGAGTTTTGTGTATATATAGGACTCTGATGGCAGCACAGAAAGAATAAGGACCACAAGACTCTCTACCGATCATAGCCCAAACTTTTTGAATAACGGACTAGGAAACAAAGGGCGAGGATAAGCATATGCCCCTGGTGCAGATTGAAGCAAGAGCCTATTAGTCATGTATTTTATTTCACCAATGCCGGGTTGTGGACTCCGCGTGGAGGAAGGTTGAAGGAAGTGAATGGAGAATCAGTTCTGAGGCAAAAATTTCTGTGCTTACCGAAGGAGCCAAGTTGGTGAATGCCTTTGTTACTCTATCTTCGCTAATACAATAGTTCAAATTTGTTCAGTAGACGAATGGTGTTCCTCCTTCGCTTGGGCTTCGCATTTGGTTTCATTAAAATGAGAGCAAGCTGAAGGGGCCGAAAAGGGGCAAACCTCTTCAATACCACGCACTTCGCAATCAACCTCTCGGATACCACCAGCCTGGAAACGTGCCATCGAAAAAGTGAAACCTTTGCAAAGAATGACCCCACCTTTAGCCCATCATAAAATGGTAAAGAAAACGCAAAAAATAAACGGAAAAAGGGGAAAATAACCCTAATTGATTCTTTAATTTTTAATTTCTTATATCATAGCTAGACAAGGGTATCTGTGGGCTGGTCTGTCCTCACTTAAATGTGGCGGGTTTTGGGTAGTAACTTATGCCAAGAATTCGAAGAAAATCACTAAAACCCTCATCCCAGGTCTCGGTTCATGCTTGAAAATTATGGAAAAAATTGGGGAAAATAACCAGAGGCTTTAGGTTATTTTCATATTTTTTAAATTTTTTAATAAAATTATTTGGCCTACTTAAATAATAAAGAAACCGCTCATGGTCAATGGAGAGTTTGCTTTTTCTGGCTATGTGAAACCTTGTTGGATGGTATGTCTCAGCAAAGGATGGTATGGGAAAGGTATGTGCGAGAATGCATGGTATTGAAAAGGTTTTCTCTACCGAAAAGTGTTTTGTTTTGCTTGTTATCGATTGGCTTTTAATTTCGCTACGTCGTGCACTTATGGTTTTTGTGCAGCTTAGTGCGGATTGTGATACAGAAATCTTATCCTTGAGAAGGTGGATGATTTAGCGGGGGTGGAGGCCGGGAATGATCTTGAATCATAAAGCCATAATTAAGTTATACCAGGACCGCATCTTTCGTTGGTTTTTTTTTTTTTTTTGTTAATTCCGTTAGATTGTTTTTAGGTGCTACCTAAGGTACATCCGCTGCATTCGGGAGATATCCCATGGCAAAGAAACCCTACCCCCTCCAGCCAAGGGAAAACAAGTCGTCCCAGGTCCCTCTGGTATGGAACCAACCGCACATATATCTCCAACCGGAAAGACACAAGACAAAATAACCAACATGATAAGCAGGATACTTGTCCAACAACCTAACCGCCAGAAGCAGAAGACAACAAGAAAACCTTTCTGAACATCTCATGACATATGAAAAACAAAGGAAAAAATTGGTAACACAACTTGCGTCTGATCCTTCATCATCCTGGGTGTAGGGCCGTCAGACAAACCCTCCCTCGCTTTTGGCAGGAGCAAGAAAACCTGTTCTTGTGAATATCCTTATGCCAACCCAAGAGTAAGGCATTAGGGAAGGAGGTAGTAAACGGTAGGCGGGGCGGTGGTGTAACCAGAGGTAGTGCTATACTAGTCACACAGTGCCAAGATGATCCAACCGAGTTGTTTTGTGGGGGAGGCCAAACTCATGGCATTCCGTCGCGACGGTGTTGTGAGGTTTGACCAAAGTATTGATGCATTTGTCCCTTTGGCTATGGCGAGAGGCCACCAGATAGGAGTTATTGAGGTAGTAGTAAGGTACCAGCTATTGTGGTGTGTTTGTCTCGCGAAAATGCCTTTCCAGCACCCTTATGAAGCTCCAAGTTCAGGGGTGGGTCAGGATCGTGAGGTTGATTTGGTGTTGTGTGGTGTTTTACTCCGCCTACACCTTCCCAAATAGGAAGGTGAAAAGCGGGGTAGGAGAATTGAGGGAAGGGAGCTTGCGGCATCTTTCGTTGGAGTGCCTTGTACTGTATATCACTTATCACTAGCGATGGTGTTTGTGGCTTCCAGCAAGTGCGTTCTTGCGGCATCAGCCACCTAGGCAACGATAATTTGGGGAGAGGCCTGGCTGTGCATTGTTCTCCCGTTGGGCCCAGGGGGTTTTGGTGGATTGCTATTGGCAAAGAAACCGTGCCAAGGTTGTGACTCCGTCACAACCCCCGATTGCTCGCCTGAGCACTCTTGGGCACATCTGGAACGTGCCTCTCAGCTCAACGAAAGATCTCAGCTCAACGCAAGTTTCAATTTGTATGCGAATTTAAGAATTTCAAACCACAACCAAACATTCTCTGATACTTTAAATGTCGTTCTGGCTTTCTCATACCCTGTTTAAGTCTTTGCGAATGAGGCTTCCATTTTTTTCCCTCTCTTTAACAACTTTTATTTTCATTTGGTGGGACTCTGGTCTGGATTTTGCGGGAATCTTCCGTTGAGCCGAGATCTTGCGTTGAGCTGAGAGGCACGTTCCAGGCGAGCAATCGGGGGTTGGTCACAACCTTGGCACGGTTACTTGGGCAGAACAATTCGGCATAAAGTTTTGGCTCGCATCAAAGTGGCAGGCCCTGGAGTGGGGCGGTCGATGGATAAATACCTGTTCCTTGTGCCAGGGTGCGGTACTTATGCCGTAGGCTGGGACTGGTGTAGCCACAGAGAATGACGCATCATATTTTGGGTATTGGTTTAACCGGATGCTTTTTCGTTGCTAGGTAAAATACCGTAGTGCTATTTGTAATGCTGCCTTAAAATCTGTAGACACCCGCTTTTCCTCAGTTTCCGGGGATATCGTCAACCGCTACGCTCAATAACTCCTCCTCTACCATAGTGCGCGCACCAAAGATCCGGAGATGTCTCAGTATACGACCAGTGACAGCACCAACCTCTCCTATAATACAAACTCTTTCAATAATGTATGGAACAGCTGTACTATTCCAGATTATCGGTCCCAACTCCTAGCTTGGTTATCACCCCTGGAGCCTAAGAAACGGCATCGCGACATTTAAGAGCGCCGCATGGACAATATGGAGGAATGGCTCATGGAAACCGAATTTAGAAGCTGGCATGGCTTGAGTGAAGAGGATGAGAGTGGTTGCGGAGTCTTGTTTGGTTATGGAAATCCCGGTGTCGGGAAAACATTTATTAGGTAACGAGAATTACTCTCGGAAGAGAGAAGAAAGAGAGTAGGTGCTAACAAGCGGTGTTGTCAGTTCTCTGGTAGTGGATAGGTTGTGCGACCAAGCCATGGGGCAAAACACAGCCGTAACGTGTTTTTACTTTGATTTCGCCGCCCGAAAGGAGCAGTCGGTGACCAGTATGCTGGGTTCCTTGGTGAAACAGGTGGTTGGCGGAATGGAAATGATCCCGGAGGAAATATCACGGGTTTTTTGGGAGCAGAGATTGGCCATTAGTAGACGGGAGCCGCGACTCTCGGATATAGTAAAGATGCTACAGGCCGTCACAGCTTCACTGCACACATTTATATGCATTGACGCCCTGGATGAATGTGTAGCGGTGCATCGAGTCAAGCTCCTCAGTTTGCTGAAAGAAACCCTCGAGAAGTCTCCGGACACCAATATTCATCACTGGAAGGCCTCATATTCGTGCTAAGATTGAGAAGCGCCTCTCTGTGCGAGTGATAGGCCCCCGCAAAGCTGATATCATTGGATACCTTCTTGCCAGACTGGACGAGGACGAAACTCCGGATGCGATGGATCAGAGTCTGGTGGCAGACATTCTGGAGAAGATTCCCGAAAATATGTCGGAAATGTAAGCGCGATGATACTCAGAACCCCGTCCCACTATATCCGCTAAGAGATGCCGGTCCAGGTATCTACTAGCTTCCTTAAGTGTTCAGGCAATCTTACACGAGCCGACAGTCCGTCGGAGACGAGAAAAACTAAATAAAATGACCGGTGGATCGGTGTTGGGAGATGTTTATGGTGCGACTATCGAACGGGTGAAGGCGCGAGATGGCGGTGAATCGAGACTCGGGATGGCAGCGCTGATGTGGGTCAGTTATGCGGAGCGGCCGTTGCAAGCGGATGAGCTCTGCTATGCCCTAGCAGTCGAGCTAGGCTGCGTGTATTTCAATACTGGAAATCTCCCTTCGATGTCTATATTGGTTGGGTGCTGTCAAGGGCTTATTGCTGTGGATAAGGAAGCATCAACTGTACGGTTGATCCACTTGACTCTCCAGGAGTATCTCTCCGCTCATGACGATATATTATTCAGTCGACCTCACTCGGCAATCGCTGAAATCTGCTTAACCTATTTGAATTCCCCACATGTCAAAGCCTTTTTGACCAACGCCTCCCCTAACACGCAGAGCACACCCTTTCTAGAACACTGTTCAGTATATTGGGGAATCCATGCGACACGAGACCTCTCGTCGGACTGCACGAGATCACTTGCCCTGGAACTACCGAAAAGAAATTATATTGCGAGATACCTACCAGTTCACTTATAGGGCGGGTGGATCCCGACTACGCTAAAGGTTGGGGTAGTTACTTTCCGTTTAGTGGACGACACTATGCATCGTTTTTCGGAATTTCTGAACTTGTAACTGCTTTGTTAGAGGCGGGGTGTTATGACATAAACGAGGAAGATTTTTCTAGTTGTACACCACTTGGATGGGCGGCTCATAATGGGCATGAGAAAGTGGTGAAAATTCTTCTCGGACGAGAGGAGGTTAACCCCGGCGTGCCAGATAGTTTCGGCCACCGCTCTCGCATGCTGCTTGGACTGGACATGAGGGAGTTGTGAAAATGCCACTCGCAAAGGAAGAGGTCAATCCCGATAAGCCTGATGAGGATGGCCGAACACCTCTATCGCATGCCACTTGGGATGGACACGAAGGAGTGGTGAAAATATTACTCGCATGAGAAGAGGTTAATCCCGATAAGTCCGATAACTGCGGCCAAACACCGCTCTCGCATGCCGCCAGCTATGGACGTGAGGGAGTGGTGGAAATACTTCTCGGACAAGAGGAAGCCAATCCTGACAAGCCCGATAAGGACGGCCGAACACCGCTCTTGAAGGCCGCAAGGGGTGGGCATGAGACAGTAGTGAAAGCATTACTCGGACGTGGAGAGGTCAATCCCGACAAGCCTGATAATGACGGCCACACACCGCTCTCGTATGCCGCCAGCTATGCACGTGAGGGAGTGGTAGATATATTGCTCAGACAAGAGGGCAACCCCGACAAGCGTGATAATAATGGCCGAACACCGCTCTCGTTGGCCGCTAAGGGCGGACATGAGGCCGTAGTGAAAATACTACTCAGACGGGAAGACGTCAACGACGGCCCTAGTAAGGACTACCAAACACTGCTCTTGTATGCTGCTAGTGAAAGTGCTACTTAGATATGAGGAGGTCAACTCTGACGGGCCTGGTAAGGACGGCCGAACACCGCTCTCGTTTGCCGCTCGGTATGGGCACGGAGGAGTAGTGAACATTCTGCTCGGGCGGGAAGAGGTTAATCCTGACAAGCCTGATAAGCACGGCTGAGGACCGCATTTCCACCATGAATAACCTTAACAGGGTCCAAGTTTGCTCTTCCTGCTTAGTCGATTATTTTCTTATTTTCTACTATTTAAGACAAGCTTCATGCCTCCTTTGAAGAATATATATAATGTTAGTGTGCTGTTACTTTCAAACCTGTATTGCTGATATTGTGTCTGTCAGGCAATTATTGTTACTTTTACAAAATTAACCTGTCACTAACAATTGATAGCAACTTCCACACTCTACATCTACCGCGGTCTATAAGGACCCAAACCGCCACCGAACTCCAACATCGATTTTGGGATTTCGGATTAGCGAAACTCACAACAAATAAACAAAAAAAAAAATGAAAAGCAAAAAGTAAAAAGTAAAACGTAAAAATTAAAAAGGAAAGTGTCACAAATAGTGTAAGGCGAAGCGAGTATGATCTCTGGCATATGAAACGGTCACTGGGCTTGAAATAAGTGGCTACTATTTGGAAAGGAAAAAAGCGTACTGTGGTCAATCAATGTTCCGAAGTGTCTAGTCCATCCCAGTGTTCCCAAGCGGCCAGTCCGGACCATAGTCTGGACCATGGGTCGGCAGTCCGGTCAGTCCGGCCATGGTTTTGAGAAGCCTGGGTCAGTCCGGCTTAAATTATCAACGGCCGCCAAAGCCTGCAGGCGCCCAGGCAACCGCCGGGTCGGGAGGATAGGCGGCCGCCGGATGCCCAGGAAAAGCCGCCAGGTGCCCAGGCAAAGCCGCCAGATGTCCGGGTAAAGCCGCCAGATACCTTGACAACGAGTGTTGCTCGTGTAAAACTCAACACTGATTGGCTGAGCTGTTCGCTTATGACATTTTAAATTGAACTACATAAATTAACCGACAGATACCCGGCCATTCATAGATATTTGCGAAAGCCGTCAGGCTGCTGGCTGCTCCCACCCCGATTAGAACAATAAATGCTACACGGTGTGTGTGCTTTTAGATCATCTTAAAGTCAATCAATGTCGCCAGCTTATCCATACCGTATATCGAATATATACAGCTGCGTTCGCAAAGTTCTCGTACCCTCCCGAGTACCACGAGTAATTAGAAACGCTTTGCTAACCCTCTCCCTTGATTATTCAGTATAATAAATGGTTATAAGGGTTCACAATTCCCCTAGGGGTATATCCGCAAAATAGTTATCAGAAGGCTTCTTGTTGTCCTGTCGTTGTAAATAGGTATTGTTCTTGAGGTACAAGGAGGGGTATGAGAATTTTGCGAACGGGGCTGTAGTTCTTGTGTTCACGTCTTTGACCGTTGCGCATTTATTCGGACACCCCACGGTAGCTCTCCGAAAAGTTTTGCCTCTGGAAGTAAAGTTTCTAGCTGAGTGATCACCTATTTCAAATGTGAAACACTGGAAGTCACGTGTATCAACCCTAACCTTAATCTGTCGAAATGGCTTTCTGCAGATTAAGGTTAGGGTTAAAAACCTGAGGCTTGCAGGTCACCCAGGCCGGGCCGGGCTTTTTTTTTGGAAAGCCGGTTGCCCATAGTCCGGCCCGGCCGTCTCTGAAAAAGCCTGGGTCAGTCCGGCCGTACCCAAAGCCGGACGGACTGGCCGGTTGGGAACACTGATCCATCCGTCTTCAGTTCTGGACGAGACAGACGGTAGATCTAAATGAATGCCTGGAACGGATGGGTATGTGGGCCTCCATCCGGAATATACTCCTGGAGGACTGGCCGGGACTACAGGTGTCTTATCTTGGTCAATGTGCTAATCGGGGTGACTCAGGGGCCCCTCTGTGAACCCAAGGATCCAGTCTGTCTGTCTTTGGCGAAGGACGGGGTGGATATTTCACTCATAATTGTTGCGGATGCAGTACCACCTTAACTGCTATTGTTGTGGGTTGTTGCATCAGATGAATTGTCGGTTGTCGTAGTCTGCAGGTCAGATAGTGTAAAACGCAAAATATTGCTTGCGGTAGATTCGTCATTATGCGTTTCTAAATCATAGCGCAAGGTCTGGTCAAAGTATGCAGTAATAACTTGTGAAATCAAATCATCTGGATGTAAGGAGCCTTGACTACAAGTCGATATGTGCGAAGCTGCCGCCATTAAAGCGGATTAGTAAAGACAGGCACTGGAGTGTATACATAATTACTTCATCGGAATAAGGCTCTTTTTTATCCCATCCTTGATGATTGCAATACACTCAAAGTAATACTACCTATACCATCTGACAGGAGATCAATCTTGTGTCTGACTATTAGCTAGAAAACAGAAATTGTAAGCAGCAGAATCTCAGGAGCCAATCCACTGCTTGAGTGAGACAAGGACTATAGGCACCGGCAGGTAATAGGCGGTGACTGCAGGTTATGGTGGGTAGCCATAGGGACCGCCAGGTGATGATTAGTACCTAGTGGTGATGGCAAGTAACTATAGGGACCTAGAGGTGATAGCTGGTGACAATAGGTTCCCATCATTACCTGCAGGTACCTATCAGTTACATCCGATCCTGGCTGATACCTCTCACACCCTGTCCCCAATAGTCCTATCATACCGCAAGACAGCGAGCACCTATAATCAATCCCTAAGCCTTGCATCTTCATTGAAGACAGATGCCAACTCCCCGTACACTCAAACAACCTCACCGCAACGCCCAGGTCTACCACACCACGGGACCCTATCGTCTGCCTGTAATGTATTTTACTGGATTCCAGCTTGGTACCCTGATGCGGCTCTCCATGGCAACCAGTTGAACACCAAATGTATATTTTACTACCCGCACAACTAGTAGTGACACTATATTGAAAATATGTTAGAAAGTACTTTTAGAGATAGAGAATTAGAATCTCAAATTTATATTTAATAATAAAAAACAATGCTTCCTGTATACTCACTTTATTCCAAACTGGTTCAAATAGCATCTTACCTGCAATAATAGTAAAGAAAGTTGAAACCAACCACGAAAATCATAGTTTAAGCAAATAATATGATCAACAAGGTTGGGTATTTGATGTATGAACTGCTTTGGTATTTGTTTGTAGCTATTTAGGAAGTCAGTGTGACTTGAAAAACAAGAATAGTTAAATATCTATCTAGTGTTCGTTACGGGGCGGGGCGGAGCGGGTTTTCACTCGCCAGGCCCCGCCCTGACACGGGGCCGGGGGGGGTATTTCTAGGGTAATCCCCGCCTCGCCCCCGCCCGGGGCCCACCCGCACTGATTCCCTGGACGGGGCCCCGTTTGTTACCACCCATTTTTAGCGGGGACCTGTCCGGGGTATGGGTGGGGCGGGGGCCTGAGCGGGGACAGAGGCAGGGAATGCCGAAAAAGACACCCCGCCCCAGGCCGTTGAGCGGGGCAGGGCGGGGAAAAGGGCCTGGGGCCCGCGTTTTCCGGGGCCCCGTCCGCCCTGTAACGAACTCTATATCTATCTTAAAATCAAGTCAGGATGATAGCTGCTCATTGGGTTTACTTAATGTGACAATACTTTGTTATCAACTCCTGTTTAGTGATTCAAGATGACATCAGCAAAAAAAAGAACTGACACGTGGACGCACACTGTACTGGCTGTGCGTCGTCAGGCTCTCCAGGCGCATAGAACATAAACTAGCGTCCTGGGTGTGAGGTCTTTTACCGGGTGCAGGTAGACAGGGGTCCATGCCATCCGGACGGACCAGAGACAACCAAGGTCTCAGAATGTACCGGACACAGAAAGGTTCTGCCAATGCAGAAAGGTTCTCCGGACGCAACCCAATGCCATAGTAGAATAGTAGAAGTACTCAGGTGTAACTGGCTATCATTAGATACCTGCTAAGTGAACAACTCTAGCTTCGAGGACTTTGAATGAGTTAGTGAAAATTGTGGAGAATATCCAAATTGTCCGGAAAGGTCAGCCAAGTAGGACTCATGTTTACTTATTTGAGTTATTTAGATACAAAAATAGGAATATATTTATTAAAGCTAGTTTAGAAAAGCTAAGCACTGGGTAGCTAACAATTTGAAAGTACGGGCCCAGAGAACTAAAGGATCCAAGTATGGATAACCCGTAAACCAGTAGTCAGACAGTGTCCAGACAGACTGGGTTGGATTCCCATCGGCAAGGGGAATTGAATCGTATAGGTCTTGAAGCATCCACATAGCTATAAAGGTCAGCAAGAAGAAAAAGGCAGATATCTCAGGGGGCAGATGTTGTCCAGAGTTGGGAAAAGTCTCATTGGAGGCGGCTCACTGAGGGGAATGGAATGGTATAGGTCTCCCAGCGTCCGCATGGCTATAGCGGTCATCACGATGAAAAAGGGGGATATCTCAGGGGGCAGAGGTCCGCCAGAGTCAGGAAGGGTCTTATTGGAGTTCGCTTGCTGAGGGGAAATGAATGGTATAGGTCTCGAAGCGTCGGCATCGCTATAGAAGCCAGCCGGGAGGAAAAGGCAGATACCTCAGTGGGCAGATGTCCACCAGGGTCGGGAAGGGTCTCATTGGAGTGCGCTCATGGAGGGGAATTGAATTGTATAGGTCTCGAAGTGTCCGCATGCCCTTACACCTAGTAGCTAACAATTTGAAAGTTCTTGCGCAGGGAACTAAAGTTCAAAAGAATGGATGACCCTTCAACCAGTCGTCAGACAGCTTCGGGACAGAGTGCGTTGGATTCCGCTCGTCTAGGGGAATTGAATGGTATTGGTTTCGAAGTGTCCGCATGGCTATTCCGGTCAGCAGGGAGAGAAAGGCAGATACCTTAGCCGGAAGATGTCCACCAGAGTCAGGGAGGGTCCTATTGGAATCCGCTCGGAAAGGGGAATTTAATGGTATAGGTTGCGAAGTGTCGGAATGCCTGTAGCACTCAGTAGCCAACAATTTAAAGGTACTTACCGAGAGAACTAAGGTACAAAGGAATGGATCCCCATTCGGCCAGTGGTTGGACTGCATCGGGACAGGGTGCGATGGATTCCGCTCGATGAGGGGAATCGAATAGAATAGGTCTTGAACTGCCCGCATGCCTGTAGCACTCAGTAGCCAACAATTGGAAAGTACGTGCCCGGGGAACGCAATTAGAAAGATATGGATCACCCTTCAACCAGTGGTCAGACAGCAGCGGGACTGGGTGCGTTGGATTCCGCCGGTCTAGGGGAATCGCATGGTAGAGCTTTCGAAGCGTCTGCATGGCTATGGACATCAGCAAAAAAAGTGTTTGCTCCAGACGGATTGGCATTGCGTCCAGACGCACGATATCCGTCTCGAGCATCCTGTCCGCCCAGCCTGCCCTCAGATGGCCCCAGCACAATGGTTGCATCCTAGTCCATTGGGTGCAATACAACCCGTATCCTATCCACCCAGTGTACCGGGATGGTCCATTTCACACCATAATCTCCAGAAAGACACCAAGGTAAGTGACCCCTAGGGGTCAGAATTGGGGAACTCTTCTGGCCTCTGATGGCCTCTACTTACAACAGACTACTTTATCACCAGGTAAAGGCTATTCAGATGAAAAGGGTCCAAATATAGGATGACTAACCATCTATTGTCCCGGTAACGATGCAAAACATACCCCTTATTTGATCACTGCTAACAACACTCGCAAAAGGTTTCTAAGTTCTTGCACACCTCGTATGAGGCTTCATGATCGAATCAGTAGAAGTATTGAATATTATCGACCTTCGGACAGGGGCAGGCTCTTCTATCCAGGTTGACAAAATTCATTACCCCTAAGCGAGCGGATTCCAATGAGGCCCTTCCTGACTCTAGAGGATTCCAATGAAGCCCTGCCTCACTCTAGCGGACATCGACCAGAGCCCGGTGAGGTATCTGCCTTTTTCTTCCTGCTGCCCTCTATAGCAATGCAGAGGCTTTGAGACCTATACCAGTCAATTCCCCTCAGCGAGCGAATTCCAATGAGGCCCTTACTGACTCTAGTGGACATCGGCCAGTGCCTGGTAAGGTATCTCCCTTTTTCGTCCTGCTGACCTCTATAGCCATCCGGATCCTTTAAGACCTCTACCTTTCGATTCCCCTCGGCGAGCGGACTCCAATGAGACCCTTCCCGACTCAGGCAGGCAGCCCCCTGAGATATGTGCCTTTTTCATCCTGCTGACCTCAATAGCAATGCGGACGCTTCGAAACCTATACCATTCGATTCTCCTCAACGTGCGGATTCCAACGCACCCTGTCCCGATGCTGTCCGACCGCTGGTTGAATAGTTCCCCAAACCTTTGTACTTGAGTTCCCCGGGCACGTACTTTCAAATTATTGGCCACAGAGAGCTACAACCATGCAGACACTTCGAGAGCTATACGATTTAATTCCCCTCGCCGAGCGAAATTCAACGCACTCTGTCCCGACGCTGTCTGACCACTGGCTGAAGAGTTATCCATTCTTTTGTACTTTAGTTCCCCGGGCAAGTACTTTCAAATTGTTGGCTACTGGGTGCTACGGGCATGCGGACGCTTCGAGGCCTATACCATTCGATTCCCCTGGGCGAGCAGACTCCAATGAGACCCTTCCTTACTCTGGCGGACATCTGCCCGCTGAGGTATCTGCCTTTTTCACCCTGCTGACCTCTATAGCTATGTGGACGCTTCAAGAGCTATACCATTCGCCGAGGGGAATCCAACGCACTCTGTGCGGACACTGTCCGACTGCTAGTTTAAGGGTTATCCATTCTTTTATACTTTAGTTCTCCGGGCATGTACTTTCAAATTGTTAGCTATCGAGTGCTACTGTTTTCTAGTCTAGCTTTAATAAATATATACCTATTTTAGTATCTAAATGACTCAAATAGGTAAACATGAGTAATACTAGATGAATCTTTTCAGACAATTTGTATATTCTCCACAGTTTTCACTAACTCATTCAAAGTCCGCGCAGGTGGAGATGTTGACTTAGGAGGTATCCGATGATAGGCACTTACACCGGAGTACTTCCACTATTCTACTATCCTATCGGGTTGCGTTTGCAGAACCTTTCTGCGTCTAGTACCTTCTGAGTCCTTGGTTGCATCTGGTGCGTCCGGGCCGCATGGACACCTGTCCACAAGCACCCCCTAACAGACCGCACACCCAGGACGCGAGTTTACGTTCTATGTGCATAGACCGCCAGACGCACAGGGAGCACGGTGTGTGTCCGGGTATAACCTTTTTTTTTTGCTGAGGGAGGTTAACAGGATGAAAAAGGCAGATATCTCAGGGGGCAGATGTCTGCCAGAGTCATGTAGAGTCTCATTGGAGTCCGCTCACCAAGTGGAATCGAATGGTATAGGTCTCGAAGCGTCCGCGTAGCTATAGAGGTAGGCAGGAAGAACAAGGCAGATACCTTACCGGGCACTCGCAGATGTCCGCTAGAGTTAGGAAGGGCCTTATTTGAACCCGCTCGCTTAGGGGTAATCAATAGTGTCAACCTGGATGGAAGAGCATGTCCTTCTCCGAAGGTTGATAATATTCAATAGTTCCACTGATTCGATCATGAAGCCTGATGCGAGGTGTGAAAGAACCTAGAAACCTTATCTGAGTTTGTTAGCAGTAATCAAATAAGGCATATGTTTTGGTTCGTTACTTGGACAATAGACAGTTAATCATCCTATGTTAAGAGTCTTTTTCGCCTGAACAGCCTTTACCTGGTGATGAAGTCGTTCGTTCTAAGTAGAGGCTATCAGGGCCAGAGAGAGTTCCCCAATGCAGACGGCCATGGGTCGCTTCCCTTGGTGTTTTTTAGGAGATTAGGGTGTGAAATCGACCATCCTGGTGCACTGGGCGGACAGGATGTGGGTTGTATTGCACCCAGCGGACTAGGATGCAACCATTCTGCAGGGGCCCTCTGAGGGTGGGCTAGGCGGACAGGCTGCTCCAGGCGGATTTCATGCATCCGGACGCAAGGCCTATCCGTCCAGAGCAAACACTTTTTTTGCTGATGTTGTTAGAGTTCACAGATGTGGATAGTTGTTTCATTTGTTCTAACCGGAAGGATAGACAGGATAGTAGTTTTAGTTGTTTCATTTGTTCAAAATGGAAGGATAGATGGAAGCATAGATGGAATGGTTTTTGGTTATGTTATTTCTTGGTTCTGAGTACCGAGATCGACAGGCAGAAGCGGATTATGCATGAAGGAGAGATTGATAGATGTGGCAGACAATAGAATGATTGAGAGAGTTTTTTCTTATATAGACATATGTTTGGTTAGTTAGCCCTGGATAATGTCGAGCGAATGAAGTTTTTGATTCTTCCTAGTACCCTTTTAGTTTTGCCCTAGTCTAGTTCGACCGGTTGACCATTACGCGTGCAATATCTTCGCAAAAGATGTGACTGAAAAGATTAAATATGGAAAAGACAGAGAAAACAGGTGGGAAACACAGTGACTACGCTCGATATGGGAGTTGTTGGTGTTGTAAGGAGAGATAATGCAGTAGATGGATAAAGATGTAGTTCATCACAGTGGAAAGAACAGAAAAGGGAAGAATAAAGGAGAGTGGAACGAGGGAGGGGATTGCGGGAGTGGCGAGGGGTGACCATATTAAAAGAAAAGTTGATAGGAGAGTTGTTTGGGTATGATAAGTGGCAAATGATGAGAATGAGAATGGGCTATGCCAAGACATGTATACTAGTAGTAATCACATGATACCAATCTTTTTAGGTGTAGTATTTGATTATAATTTTTAATCTCCCTTCAGAATCAACTGTGCCAAGGCTGTCTGTCCAAACCAATCTATGATTGCTTGGTACCACGGCCACTGCCCAGTGAGCTCGCCCCAATGCAATATGAGAAGAACAAGAATACAACTCTCAATTTGTATGTGAATTTAAAAATTACCAACTATGTAGTTTAAGCAACAGGGATAAATGTGCTAACAGGGAAAGTGATCTCATCTAACTAGTAGAGTACACAAATATGAGTGAAAAAAGTACGGAAAACCTATATGAAGATAAGGTGCCAGTCACTGATAACTGGGGTCCTGTACAATTCGGTTTGGTAATTTACAATCCTATTTCTTGGCAAACTACAGGGTAGTGAAGAATGAGATTCCTCTTGCAAATAAAAATTAAATAGGATATCAATGCCAAATAAGTCGCCCCACTAAAGAAATTTTAATAGAGAAGCAGACGAATGCAGAGACTAACACAGGAATGGGCTGCCACATGAGAAACAGTGGAGCTCAGTAGAGAGTAGAGTTAGAGGAAGGATGAGGAGTACAAGGGAGAAACAGAACCAAAAGAAAAGGCATTAGAGGAAATAATGTGAAACAAAGATATTTAGGAAGATGGAGAAAAGCTGTAGCACTTGTGGTATCAGTGGGGGTCAATGTCTGGAAATGAAACAGAATGATGATTGTGAAGAGAGACGTATCAGCTTGTAACGTCAGCCACTGGGAAGTGAGACAATCTGTAGAAGAGACACAAGGTGGGATCAGCGGAAATAGATCAGCAAAAAAACCAGTTTCTCCAGACATATAGAGCCCGCTTCCCGACGAATCGCGTCTGCTCTTTGCGTCCCGTCCTCTTGGATCATCCATGCCTTCTTTGACTTTCATCTCTTGCAGGTAGTGCCTGAAAACCAGAACTTGTGGAAATGATACCAAAATACAGATTCGAAATTTCACCCTCCCAGATAAATATCTCAGCAAAACTCCTCAGAAGCTTCACTAGGCTGCATAATTTCCCCCCACTAAGGTCTATGAAGATAGCCTGAAGAGTGGTGCAGAGTGATGGCTGCATTACCAATTGACCAAGAGCAGAAAATCTAGGCGGCTGCAGTGATGACAGTTGAACTGATTCGCACTTAGTTCTCTCCCCCCCAGGTACACCCCAGGATTTACTCAAACCATAGCTTATCTCCCTACTTGGCCTAACCGCCAGTGAACCCAAATCCTGAAAACCCAGAAGTACTCTTCTGCTCACAGCCGAACTGACATTCATTCGGTAAAGCAGCTATCACAGGATTCTCAAGGGATCATATGAAATGCCCCCAGAATTACACTTAATATCCCGCCCGAAGCAGGCGTTCCCAGTGACTTTCTCTTCTGGCATCCGCACGTTGGTGAGACTCCGAGAGGTTTTTTATTGGAAGCTCTCGGTCGCCATGGATGGTGGAATATTCTAAAATGGTGCCTTGAGGATCCTGCTCCCCTATTATTATCAACAGTGTCGTACTAAAAAGCACATTCTCTAGTCGGGCCCCGCAATAGTGGCGCTATCCACACGGGAAACTTGGCTATTACGAACGAACCCTCTCGGAATTGGTACCCCCGCCAATACAAACAGTCTCCCCGCCAAGGAATTTGTTCCAAAACCTCGCTCTAAGAGAACTATAAGATCCTGAGTTCTCGGCGTCCCTTATAGTGGGGTGCGGTTGAAGTATAGTGCCGCTAATTATAAGTCACCGCACTGGGAATTATTCAAATGAAGGTAAATTCGTCCACACTAACAACTATTGGCAGTAGTGTCCACCAACAGCTAACCAGACCTAGGAGTTTGGAATTACTTCCTAAATACTCCTACCGGGGTCTAGGGCAGATTTAGATTGAGAATGGCATATCCAAATGTTCCATGAAATATCACTCGACAGGAACAAGCATAAAAAATTGTTGAAAATCCCGGCCGCGGAGGGAATGATTTACGGTGACACTTTTACGCAGTGGACCGAAACTGCTTAATTGGAGATGAAGATCGTGATTGATTGTGACAACTTGATGAAAGGAAAGGCTTGAGGAAAGTTGGTACAGGAAGGAGTGAAGCGTGCAAAGGGTAGGGAAGAATGAAAGATAAGGGTGGAGAAAAGATTTCCAGAGCTTGCGCGTCCTTTGGCTAGTGCGTACGTATACCTCAGTGGCCCCAGAGTGCGGCTATTATACTGCCGTTTCCAGTAAACATGTTGAAAACAATAGAGCAGGAGGTAATAATCAGAGTGACAGATCCTAACGGGTGGAGTGGAGTAGCTCAACTGAGAATACGGTGGTGGAGGGGTTTAGGATTGATCGATTGAGTTGAGTTTTTAGAAGAGAAAGTAAAGGGTAGAAGGAAAGGATATGAAGGAAGGCAAGGCAGGAAAGGACAAGAGGGAAGGAAAATAAATAGGCGAAAGTCTTGCAAAGCTTCAGTGTCCCTCCACTGGCACATATGAGCACAGTGGCCAAATAGTGAATGGAGGTCTCTCATACCAAGTGCAGCTATTTCCAGAAAAGGAACGTACCTCAGTGTCGGCCGCCGAGCGCAGCCGCCCCCTCCACACACCCCTCCAACTCGACAGCAAATGGTGATAGAAGGGTGCGGTCGATTCTGGGGGCTGTGAGGTATTGCAGGCCACTCGGGAGTGTAATAGTCTGTTCTAGGCATTTATTGTAGTTCACATGAAAGAATCGACAGGGAAGTCTTTCGTTAGTTTCCATCGGGGCGTGCGGAGGAGTTTGTGTATGTGGGGAAGTACAGAGATAGGCGCTTTGATGAATGGAGGGATCAGAATGCGCTAGCTTTGTTTTACTTGTGCCGTGCGCTTGTCTTTACCGTTTGTTTGGCTTTAGAAGAGAGCGAAAGGAGTTGCGGAAACTACAGTACCTCCCTACTCTACATGGTTTCCAGGCTCTAAGCGAATCCTCACACTCCACAATGAATCACTGGACTATGTGATTCCCCGCCTTAGTAGCCCCTCCAATTCAATAGGGGATGTAATCGGACGGCGCTGTGAGCTTCTTTATCCCCAACCACCACAAGGGTATCTATCCTAAGCACGGGAGGCGACAGACACTCGACTCCCTTTCTTACATGCTTGCTTCTAGTGATTGAGAAGGAACTCTATTATTGAGTAGCCTCTAGTAAGCAGTTTGGAGGCCGTTCTCGCTGATCTGGCAAGGTGTACACTGGGATGTTGACATTTGGCTGCGTTGACGTTGAGGCGGCTTCTGCGATCAGCCTCTGGTGATCACTGAATTCCCATACCCGCTCTAGTAGATTTTCGAGGCAGTTTCGCTACCAGTATCCTTTATGCCATCAAACCGGTCGCCAGGCATGTGAGATTAACGAGGGAAATGAAAAGCGTGTCAGTAAGGGCGTCCCCTACGCCCTCTATAATGATATCTATCGCGAGCGACTGGTAGGTGTCCGCTAAGTGTGATATCGTACTGTTGATCATGCGATATCAGGTATGGTAACTAGTCCCTTACAGTAGGAATGGTCCCATGTATTTGCCTGCAAATCACTTTGGGAATCCTTGTTCTATTATGCATCATTCTTCCTCTCTCTAAATAAGATCATAAAGTTATAGTCTATTTACATTTTAGGGAGGGGGACAAAGGGAGGAAGAAAACCAGTGGTGAAAAAGCTATAAGGGCAGCAAAAGGTTTGTAGAGAAAGATTAAATATGATAGGATGAAAAATACCAACTGTAAACTAGACCTTCTTACAACAATAGAACTATCTCCCTACAGACGAGACTGCCTCGCTTTGTAAACTAAAACCCGGACGCTCACTCGGATACAAAGACAAACCCCTAGGAAAGTTCGGACGGGTGTGATGACAAAAAGGTGTATTTCCGAGTAATGGTTTTGCTGATTTAGAGAAGGTCTGGTGCGAGGACGATCACTGTAGGTGAGGGCGGAAGGGGACGAGTGGAATTATTTCTACGAGGCGGTGTCCCCCAGTCTTCGAATCGTGCTAGCGGTTAGCGCTTTTTGAGATTGTAGCAGGGCTACCACCTGCTCATGACCATTCCCAGCAGCGAGTGAGAGCGGCGTTCGGCCGTGGCTGTCTGGCTTGCTGATATTGACCTCTCCTCGTGTAAGTAGTATTTTCACCACCTCCGCACGTCCATTCTGAGCCGCAAAGGAGAGCGGGGTTCTGCCGTCTTTATCGGGGTTATCGGGATCGACCTCTTCCCGGCCGAGCAGTATTTTCACCACTCCCTCATGCCCATTCCAAGCAGCAAACGAGAGGGGTATTCGGCCGTCCTTATCAGGGTTGTCGGGATTGACTCCCCCGCGTCCGAGAAGTATTTTCACCACTCCTTCACGTCCATAGCTAGCGGCAATCAAGAGCGGGGTTCGGCCGTCCTTATCGGGCTTATCGGGATTGACCTCTTCCCGTCCTAGTAGCATTTTCACTATTTCCTCGTGCCCTTCCCAAGCGGTATGCGAGAGAGGTGTTCGACCGTCAACATCAGGGTTATCGGGATTGACCTCTTGCCGTCCGAGCAGTATTCCCACCACTCCCTCGTGTCCATTCCAAGAAGCAAACGAGAGCGGGGTTCGGCCGTGATTATCAGGCTTGTCGGGGCCAACCCCTTCAAGTTCGAGTAGTATCCTCACTACCCCCTCGCGGCTATTGTGAGCGGCAAACGAGAGTGGGGTTCGGCCGTCCATATCGGGTTTGTCGGGATTAACCTCTTCCCGTCCGAGCAGAATGTTCACCACTCCTTCATGCCCATACCGAGCGGCAAACGAGAGCGGTGTTCGGCCGTCCTTATCAGGCTTGTCGGGATTGACCTCCTCCTGTCTGAGTAGCACCCTCACCACTTCCTCGTGTCCATAGCTGGCGGCATACAAGAGCGGTGTTTGGCCGTCCTTACTATGGCCGTCGGGGTTGACCTTTTCCCGTCCGAGTAGTATTTTGACTACTGCCTCATGTCCGCCCTTAGCGGCAAACGAGAGCGGTGTTCGCCCGTTATTATCACGCTTGTCGGGATTGACCTCCTCTTGTCTGAGAAGTATTTCCACCACTCCCTCACGTCCATAGCTGGCGGCATACGAGAGCGGTGTGTGGCCGTCATTATCAGGCTTGTCGGGATTGACCTCTCTTCCGAGTAGTGCTTTCACTACTGTCTCATGTCCACCCCTTGCGGCCTTCAAAAGTGGTGTTCGGCCGTCCTTATCGGGCTTGTCGGGGTTGACTTTCTGCTGTCCGAGAAGTATTTCCACCACTCCCTCACGTCCATAGCTGGCGGCATGAGAGAGCGGTGTTTGGCCACAGTTATCAGGCTTGTCGGGATTAACCTCTTCTCTTCCGAGTAGTATTTTCACCACTCCTTCGTGTCCATCCCAAGTAGCATGCGATAGAGGTGTCCGGCCATCCTTATCAGGCTTGTCGGGAAAGACCTCTTCCTGTGCGAGTAGCATTTTCACAACTCCCTCATGCCCAGTCCAAGCCGCATGCGAGAGCGGTGTTTGGCCGAAGCTATCTGGCACGTCGGGGTTAACCTCCTCCTGCCCGAGAAGAATTTTCACCACTTTCTCGTGTCCATTATGAGCAGCCCATCCAAGTGGTGTACAACCAGAAAAATCCTCCTTGTTTATGTCATAACACCCCTTCTCTAACAAAGCAGTTACAAGTTCAACAATTCCGAAAAACGATGCACAATGTAGTCCACTAAACGGAGAGTAACTACCCCAGCCTTTAGCATAGTCCGGATCTACCCGCCCTATAAGTGATCTAGTAGGTATCTCTCCATAATTTCCTTTCAGTAGTTCCAGCGCAAGTGATCTCGTGCAGTCCGAGGGGTCTCGTTTCGCATGGATCCCCCAATATCCTGAACAGTATTCTAGAAAGGGTATGCTCTGCGTGTTAGGGGAGGCGTTGGTCGAAAAGGCTTTGACCTGTCGGGAATTCAAATAGGTTAAGCAGATTTCAGCGATTGCCGAGTGAGGTCGACTGAATAATATATCGTCATAAGCCGAAAGATACTCCTGGAGAGTCAAGTGGATCAATCGCACGGTTGATGCTTCCTTATCCACAGAAATAAGCCCCTGACAGCACCCAACCAATGTAGACATCGAAGGGACATTTCCAGTATTGAAATCCAGCGAGCCTAGCTCGACTGCTAGGGCATGGCAGAGCTCATCTACTCGCAATGGCTGCTCCGCATGACTGACCCACATCAGCGCTGCCATCCCGAGCCTCGATTTATCCCCATCTTGAGCCTTCACCCGTTCGATAGTCGCACCATAAACATCTGCCAGCTCAGATCCATCGGTCATTTTGTTTAGCTTTTCTCGTCTCCGATAGATTGTCGACTCGTGTAAGATTGCCTGAATATTTAAGGAAGCTAGTAGAAACCTAGACCGGTATTTATTAGCGGATATAGTGGGACGGGATTCTGAGTATCATTGCGCTTACATTTCGGATATATTTTCGGGAATCGTCTCCAGAATGTCTGCCATCAGACTCCTATCCATCGCATCCGGAGTTTCGTCCTGGTCCAGTCTCGCAAGAAGGTATCCAATGATATCAGCTTTGCGGGGGCCTACCGATACATTTATCACTCGCCCAGAAAGGCGCTTCTCGATCTCAGCTCGAATATGAGGCCTCCCAGTGATGAATATTCGTGTGCGCGGGGACTTCTCGAGGATTTGTTTCAGTGAACTAAGGAGCTTGACTCGATGCACCGCTACACATTCATCCAGGGCGTCAATGCATATAAATGTGCGCAGTGAAGCTGTGACGGCCTGCAGCATCTTTACTATATCCGGGAGTCGCGGCTCCCGTCCGCCAATGGCCAATCTCTGCTCCCGAAAAGCCCGTGATATTTCCTCCGGAATCCTTTCCATTCCGCCAACCACCTGTTTCACCAAGGAACCCAGCATACTGGTCACCGACTGCTCCTTCCGGGCGGCGAAATCAAAGTAAAAACACGTTACGGCTGTGTTTTGCCCCATGGCTTGATCGCACAACCTGTCCACTACCAGAGAACTGACACCACCGCTTGTTAGAACTTACTCTCTCTCTTCTCTCCTCCGAGAGTAATCCTCGTTACCTAATAAATGTCTTCCCGACCCCAGGATTTCCATAACCAAACAAGACTCCGCAACCACTCTCATCTTCTTCACTCACGTCATGCCAGCTCCTAAATTCTTCAGTTTCCATGAGCCATTCCCCTATATTGTCCATGCGGCGCTCTTGAATGTCGCGATGCCGTTTCTTAGGCTCCAGGGGTGATAGCCAAGCTAGGAGTTGAGACCGGTCATCTGGAATAGTACAATTGTTCCACACATTATTAAAAGAGTTTGTATTATTGGAGAAGTTTGTGTTATCACTAGTCGTATACTGAGACATCTCCGGATATTTGGTGCGCGAACTATGGTAGAGGAGGAGTTATTGAGCGTAGCGGTTGACGATATCCCCAGAAACTGAAGAAAAGCGGGTGTCTTCAGATTTTAGGCAGCATTACAAATAGTACTACGGGATGTTACATGGCAACGAAAAAGCATCCGGTTAAACCAGCGGAAAGTGCAAACGCAATTCCCAAATATGATGCGTCATTCTTTGTGGCTACACCAGTCCCAGCCTATGGCATAAGTACCGCACTCGAGCGAGAAACCTATTCTATCAGCGGATCTCAGACCACCCCTACAGAATGCCAGCAACGTTTTTTTATCCCAGCAAAGTGCGATGTTTCACCCACTGATCCCCCCATAATGCCAAACAAGGTAAGAAGCATTGTCTCAACATAGCTTGGCAGCATGCCTTCCATAGCATTTTCCTAAAAGGGTGATTTTTAAGCAACACAGGCCATCTTCATGGTGGCCCTTTTGTGCTAGAGAAAATTCTAAAATTCAGCTCTATTTCAGTTGTATTTTTAGGAAATATTTAGATTTTTTATGATTTTTTGTGATTGTGTTTTCTTGCTTAGAAGTTGGGGTACAACCTCCTGGCTGTGGATGAAACATGGTGTTTTTTGCCGGGATAAAAAAACCTCGGTGGTATTATAGGGAGGGCCCGAGATCGGCTGCTATCCCTTCGTTTGTTCCCGAATTTCACAGCTTTTTAGCGTTGCTGTAGCGTTGGGATCAGCAATGACTAGTCAGTAATTGGCAAAGTCTACCTTAAACCGCCGTCATGTTTAGACCCATCCACAATGTTGGGCACTAGTAGTGATGGGCACGATCATGATCGAGCAGATCATGGGGGCTATGCTCGATCATGATCTGATCGAGGGCACCCTATGATCGAATGATCGACGAAACTGTTGAAATATACTTCTGGCACTACCGTAGTATCACTCGCACTATTGATTTTCTCCTTGCATTAGTCTTGATCGCCATCTCAAACCCCCTTACAATATTCGTACTATTGAACATACCTCCTTGCCTTTCTTTTCTTCTCTCTGTTTCTGTTTACTTCCTACTGTTGATTTACTCGCAATTTGTGTCTTGCTCTCAACAGTAGATAGTCTGGGTAGTTCGCTCTCTACTGAGAAGTTAATTAAGCAATTCATCATTCTTCTCGTCACTCAATCAGTTCCAAAACCATCGTTCCGTTCTCACTGTTTCAACAGGTTATGAGCCTATTGTAGCCTTCCGTCTGCAATTTATTACTCCCGCTTTATATTGAATCTTCTATCTATCTGTCTACCTATCTTTCCATACTTAACATCATTTTTGTTTTCCATCCAACCTTCTTGATGTCTCTTTCGAAGTTCTCGGCAGCCAAAGACGATTCTGTTTACCGTTGCAAGTACGGTGAAGCTACCAGGTTGAGTCAGTTAACCTACCCGCAGTGGTCCCAGGACCTTCAGTACCTTCTGCAGGGGGCCGGGGCCCTTGAAATCACCCTTGGTCACGAAGTTGCCCCGCCGGCCAACCAGCATGCTCGCCTCCTCGATTTCAATCGCCGTGAAAGCCTCGCCGTCACTTTCATTTATAACTCGTGCGGTCCTGAGGCGAAAGCGTTTCTTCGGCGTATTCCTCGCTCGCCAGCGGCGATGTGGACGGCACTTGCTGCCGAGTTCGATACTGCCGCCTCTCGGGCAGGGAGAGAGGGTCTTATCCGTGAGTTCAATCGTATTAAGTGCAGTGACTACTCATCTGTTAGTGCCTACATTACGGCCTTGATGGATTTCAAGGATGTGCTTGCCTCAACCGATCAGGCCATTACAGATCCTACTTTCATCTCTCGTTTGACCTCCTCGTTGCCGGATCCTTATGACACCACGATTCAGTTATTACACCAGCAGGCAAATCTTTCGGTCACGGATTATATTACCTCTATCCGGCAGTATGAGGCCACCCTCCGGATAAAGGCCCCCGAGGCCTCTACTTCGAACGTTACCGCTACTTCTGGTTCTGCTTTGTACTCGAGAGGCAGTTCAACTCACGGCAGCAATTCTGGGTTTCGCGGGACAGGTTGCAGCTTCCGTGGTCGTGGTCGCGGTCGTGTTCACGGTGGCTATCGTAACTCCTGGTCCAGGTCCAACAGCTCCGTTGGCGGTCGTGCAGATGGTCGCTCCTCGTCCGTCACCTGCTGGCATTGTGGTCGCCATGGGCATACGCGACGTGACTGTAATTCTCGTCAGAGGGGGAGACAGGCAATGGATGCACATCAGAAGAGTAAAAGATATGACAGTACTGATAAGAATTCCAGGAGCTCACAAGCTTCAGCCATGCCGGCTACCGCTGACCCAGTCCTCGTCTCTGTTCAAGCCCTTCTGACCAGTGTAATTTCCCTTTCATCGAACGAGTTGACAGTATCAGATACCCCGGAAGCTGAAATCTCGAACTGGGTGATTGATTCGGGTGCAACCCACCACCTCTGTCGGAATCGCGATGCATTGTTTTCATATCGAGCCTTCAAGCCCAATGCCACTATTCCTATCCATATGGGCAACAACTCGTCGATCAATGCCATAGGCGTAGGCATTGTACGAATCCTGTTCAAGAACGATCAAAGCCATGAGGTACTGGCCCTAGACATCCAAGCTCTCCATGCCCCTAATCTTCGGTCATCTCTTCTATCTGTTGGCCAGCTATCTTCCCACCATCGTGTTACCTTCACCGGAGATACCTGCATGATCTCAAGACTTGACGGAGGTTCCCAGATACCCCTCGGGCAGCTTAGAAACTTGGTCTGGGAACTCGCGGGTCCTGGAAGAGCGGTCGTCACCGGTGCCATCAAATCCCTGGCGCTCTTCCCTCTATCTAGACAGGCTCATGCTCTCCATGCGAATGCCGCCAACAACTCCACTGCCACTAATGCCAGAGTCCCAATTACCCTGTGGCATCAACGATTGGCCCATCTCAACTTTCGAGCCATTTCCTCCATCACTGGTCTCCCCATCGGCGATATTCCACCCTGCCATACATGCATCGAAGCAAAGCATCAGCGCACCTTTGTCCGACTTCCTGTAGCCAGAGTATCAAGGCCCTTTGAGCTCATTCACTCCGATCTCTGTGGCCCAATTGGGACCCCGTCATGGTCCGGATCCCGTTATCTCATCCTCTACATCGATGATTATACGCGCTGGGCATATGGCTATTTTCTGCGGTCGAAGGAATCCATTGAGATTACGAGAATCTTTCAAGAATTTCAGGCACGGGTCGAAACAGCTTTTCCAAACTGGCCAATTTCGCGATTCAGATGCGATAACGGCAAGGGAGAATATGACAACTCCCTCTTTCGAGGTATCTTGCGTGTTGGTGGAATCCTTTTTGAACCTGCACCTCCTTACTGTCAGCACAAGAACGGCGTAGCGGAAAGAATGATTCGTACGATAGTTGGGAAGGGAAGAGCGATCCTTCTGGACTCCAGCTTGCCTGATGCAATGTGGGCCGAAGCAATAGAGACCGCACTCTATCTTCACAGCCGTTCTCCATCGACTTCTCTTGGAGGTCGGTCACCGTACGAAATGCTGCATGGCATCAAACCAGACATTGGCCACCTTCGTCGCTTCGGTTGCTCAGCCAGTAGACTTATTCCAAAGGAGCAAAGGAATGGTGAATTCGGTCCACGTTCTCGCGAATGCATCATGATTGGTTATGTGCATGATACCGCGAAGATTTGGCGGCTATGGGACCCCGAATTCCGCGCAATTGTTCGTTCATCCGATGTTGTCTTTGATGAATCTCGTACCCCTGGTGATGTGAAGCACGGTCCAGGTCGTGACGTGCTTAAAGAATTTGTTCCTCTTGTGGATGGGGTAGAGGATGATGATGAGATTGGAAGCGTGGCTGCCGTTGGCTCTAAGGCAGAAGAACTTAAGCTGGGAGCTGCCAAGACCCCGATGTCCAGGGGTGAGGGCAGTGACGTACCTGTCAACCCGGTCCCACCACCAAATAAAATTCTCGTCCCTGAGACCGGGGAGAATGGGGATCGGAGGGTCGTTAGAAAAGAAAGCAGCCGAGCTGCTATAATTGTCGAGGGGGAGAAGAAAGTCAGAGTTGAGCACGACAATCTCCGAATCGGCCAAACAAGACCCGATCTCGAGAGCTCCTCTAATGGCCCGACGTTGCTGGTGCCGGAAAGCGAAATCAATCCAGCGAAGCCTGGTCTTGTGAATCCCCCTCTGGGCCCGACGTTACCGGTGCCGAAAAGAATTAAAGTTGGTCCGACAGTACAGGAACCAAAGAAAGCTGGCCCAATGTCACTGGGACCTGAAAGGCTTCTGAAGCGCGCGCGAGAATCAAATCAAATGCTTCGTCGATCACTTCGACGCCGTCAGCCTGTCCAAGCAATTGCTGCTGAAGCCAAGAATGTTAGCGAACTCCGTCCGGGTTACGACCCGGAGAGTTACGCAGATGCTGTCTCCCATACAGCGTGGCGGAGTGCCATGAAACAAGAGTTCAACTCTCTTATTGAAAATGACACCTGGGAGCTTGTCAGTCACGATGATGTTCGTGAGGCAAAGATCATTGGATGCAAATGGGTGTTCAGAGTTAAGCATAACTCTGACCGTTCGGTCCGCTACAAAGCCCGCCTCGTTATTAAAGGATACGAGCAAACAGAGTTTGGTGAGACTTACGCTCCTGTTGCCCGGCTGACAACATTCAGAATCTTAATCGCCCTGGCTGCCCAACTCGGCTGGAAAATCCATCAGATGGATGTCATCACCGCCTTTCTGAATCCTGTAGTCAATGATCTGGTTTTCATGGCGTTGCCCGAGGGCATAGAATGGTTGCATCCCGGGGCACCGCCTGGCGGAGTGTACCGGTTAAAGAAGGCCCTATATGGGCTTAAAGAAGCTCCTCGCCTTTGGTTTAGCAATATCAATCGCTTCCTTCAGTCACAAGACGATATCCTTTTAGCATCTTGTAACCCTTCGGCCATTGCAACGGTGAAGCAACTTCTCGTAAACCGATACAAGATGACAGATCTTGGGTTGTCACGTCAATTCCTCGGCATTGATATCGAACAGCTCCCTGAAAAGATTCGTATTGGTCAACGACACTTCGTGGAATCTGTACTGCGACGATTTGGTATGAGCGATTGTAATGGCATTTGGACGCCACTCGAAGTTCGACCTTCTCTGGAATTCGAACCACTTGCGCCTGACGATCAGCAACTCTATCAGTCCTTGGTTGGGAGTATTATGTACCTAATGTTAGGAACGCGACCTGATCTAGCGTTCACGATATCGGTCCTCTCAAAATTCTCCGCTTCCGCTGGGTCGGAACATCTTGCGCAGGCCAAGCGTGTTTTAAGATATTTGAAGCAGACAAGAGATATAAAGCTCTGCTATAGGAGAAGCGAGACCCCGCTTGACAGGTCTCTCAAGGGATTCTCGGACTCAGATTGGGCAGGGGATCTAGGTGATCGAAAGTCGACGGGTGGATTCGTTTTTCTGCTCTCAGAGTGTGTTGTAGCCTGGAAGGCTAAGAAGCAAACAATTGTCGCCCTTTCAACAACGGAAGCAGAGTACATAGCTGCATCAGAAGCTGGAAGAGAAGCTGTTTGGCTTCGTCGTCTAATCGGGAACGTTATGGATACAATCTCTCCTACCGACTTGGAATCGTTCTCCTCTCCGACTACCATCTACACCGACAGCACTGGCGGACTTGCGCAAATCTCGAATGCGCGGCATCACGAGCGGACGAAACACATAGACATAAAATACCACTATGTCCGCGATATCGTCGAGCAGAGAGCAGTCTTATTTCGCCACATCTCAACACACGATATGTCCGCCGACATGCTTACGAAGCCTCTCACGAGAGACCTCCACTGGCGTCATATGGAAAGGATCGGGATGGGACTGTAGTCTAGGAAGTACCTTTTTGGGGTTAGAAATCAGGCCTGTTTGTTTGAAATGTTTTTCCTTTTGTTATTAACTGATCTAAGGAAGAGCTGAGAGACACCTTTCCCCCTTGAGACACTTATGGATAGGGGGTTTTACCGGTGCTCGATGATGTTCAAAAACTTTCCTTTATTGTTTATTTTTATTTTTTCCTTCTCACGGTATGGCAGAAGAGGGGGAGTGTTGAAATATACTTCTGGCACTACCGTAGTATCACTCGCACTATTGATTTTCTCCTTGCATTAGTCTTGATCGCCATCTCAAACCCCCTTACAATATTCGTACTATTGAACATACCTCCTTGCCTTTCTTTTCTTCTCTCTGTTTCTGTTTACTTCCTACTGTTGATTTACTCGCAATTTGTGTCTTGCTCTCAACAGTAGATAGTCTGGGTAGTTCGCTCTCTACTGAGAAGTTAATTAAGCAATTCATCATTCTTCTCGTCACTCAATCAGTTCCAAAACCATCGTTCCGTTCTCACTGTTTCAACAGAAACTGGGGAGCCCTGATCGAGTGATCGATCATGGTCACTGCTCGAGCATCATCGAGGATGGTCGATCATTGTCAACTATACTCGAGTATGATCAATTTTGTGCATATCAGGGATTAAATATTCATTCAATATGGATTCTGAGTATTTTCACTGTTATAACAAGAACAGAAGAGCCTTACCCTATCGTCCATTTAATGTATCACGGTAATTTGTGGCTGATCCAGAGTGTGTAGAAACTCGGATAGGTTTCGACTCAAATTAATATTGGGCTATGATGAGGTGAGAGTACCTTTAGATTCTTGTTCTTCCTACGTCTCCAGACTTGTCCTATATATACACAATCTTGACCATACGGAAAAGGATCCATCTTCCGCAACACTCTCCACTCGTCTCTCACCATCTGAGTCCAAACAGGTTTCCCGAAACTTCTACTCCCTTCTTCCATCCCTTTCGTTTCATCCTCCTATACCATTTCACCCATCCACTGCGATCCTGCGCATTCCTGACACCACCATCTGTTTCCTAACTATCATAGTGTGACACTTAAACGTTCCAACTCCTGGTAAACCTTAATCCCTCACCTCTAGTCTTCTCTAGTGCCAATCCCTAAAACATCCCAAGCCTTTCCCTTTTAACTAACGTCTCAACCAAACATACCGTAACCCATCTGATACCATACTAGTCAATCGTGCAACAACAATCAAACCCAATTCCCCTCAGCCATGTTCCATCAGTGTTCCGACGATAGTGCAGGTATGGAATCTTCGTGAATTTCAACATCGACTCCCTACTTATTGTTGAATAAATTTATTGAAAGTCATTGGTGGTATTGACTAGTTGCCATAGACTCAAAATGGGAGTTGTGACCTTATTGTAAAGTCAGCAGTCATGATAGTTTGTCGAAGAGCTAACAGGGTAAAGTCCAGCCAAAAGAATTGGTATCTAGTGTGCCGGTAGACTCCCGTTATATAGTTCATCGCATCACCTGATCACTAAGATTAGTAAAGTGATCGGCCATGAGCCAGGATGCTCAAGTATACTCGATTATGGTCGAGCATGATCGAGCAGTGCCCATGATCGAGCAAATCGATCAGATCATGGATGCTCTGCTCGATCATGATCTGATCGAGAGACCCCTATGATCGAGGTGATCGAGCAGACTATTGATGGAGCAAAACTCGATCATGATCTGATCGTGCCCATTACTAGGCACTAGTCCATTTGCTCAATCATGATGAGGAAAACCCCTTGCTTGAGAAGTTAATATCATATATTTATACTATGTAAAGGTCTAAACCGATCTGGTATCCTAACCTAACAGCAGTACAAGGGGTACGCCAGCCCATAACAAAAACAAATAACACCTGCCTATCCCACAGTACGTCTGGAAAGTACCACCCGTACAAGTCATAGCAAGATCGCACCATTACCGCAGGTGAGCTACCCACAGTCGGCAAGGCAACCCTAGTCCAAAGACACAAGACCAAGACTCGTAGCCAGAGACACAGGAAATCCCAACCAAAAAACAAAAGCTCTAACAGCCTTCACAGCCCAATAACACAGGAGAAAACCAAAAACAATTTCAATCTCAACCCCAACGTGCGCCACACGCGCCACAATCAAATCAGCCTCACTGGTATGGGCTCAGCCACATGTGGCTCAAGCGCCTTCCACGACGCCACCAAAACCAGTGCAAAATCAGTTGAGCCCCGCTCCCCGGCCTGCTCCGACAAGCGCCCCCAACAAAGAGGACCCGCTCTGCCCCAAATCGTCCGGAAAACCAAAACAAAATGATGCATCCTATTCCCGAAAGGGGTGCCCTCCAGGTACCGCTGCCTTGGTGATGAATCCGACTGTAACAATCCTATTGTTAGGCAGGTAGGCAACAGGCAACGATAGTAGTTTCTTATAGTGAGCAAGTCTTCTTTTTATAATGGGGCGTAGGGAAATACTATCTCTTCAGATAGTACGGAACTGGCTT
>Ga0307517_10001200_pt1 | contig 43696 bp, 39 predicted proteins | sample 23_EM_MG_FD_194515 | JGI IMG/M metagenome (GOLD analysis project Ga0307517, IMG submission 194515) | Populus trichocarpa ectomycorrhiza microbial communities from riparian zone in the Pacific Northwest, United States - 23_EM | ecosystem: Host-associated > Plants > Roots > Unclassified | place...
CTCCGCCTCCCCCCCCCCCCCCCCCCCCCCCCCCCGCCCCCCCCCCCCCCCCCCCCCCCCCCCCCCCCCCCCCCCCCCCCCCCCCCCCCCTTCATGTTCCTCTTTGTAGCCTTGTCTATTAATATTCCTTTCCTCATTATGCGAACTCTGGCAAATTTTTGCTTTTTCTCCTTCTCCCGTCTGCTTCCATTGTGCTACACGAAGCATGATTCTGACATTAAAATAGCGACGAAGAGCTGGCTCGTAGTTTGCATGCTGAATTGAACAGTCCTAGGATCAGTAATGGTATGAGCTTCAATAACGCCGCTGGAGGCTCGGATCAGGGTCTGCCCAGTATAAACTCCGGACTTCCGGGAATGCGCCAAAGTAATTCTGATGCGAATTATCCTGGTAGAAATTCACACCCCAGGTGAGTTTTTTCGGATTATATGTGTGTCCGTATTACTAACGTGATTGGTAATAGGCGTCACGAGGGGTATATGCCTAGAGCAGCGCTTCAACACGCTGGGTCCAGCAACGGTGCTAGTAGTAGTTATCCCAGCGAATATGACAATGGGTATACCTATTCGGATTCAGGATATTTCGATAATAATATGTCGTCTTTGGGTCCTGCGTTGATCGGAGGTTTACCAAAGCCTCCGGCAAGTATATTTTCCTTACAAACACACTTACCCCAGTATGATCCCATCTCCCCAAATGCGCGCCATACTTTAGCTCCCCTGCGGTTTCATCCCCCTACTACGAATGAGGTTATCGAGCTCCTGGACTCTGATGAGGAATCTGAGGCCGCCGTTAGTCAATCAAGCCTAGGCTCGATGCTACCGGCCCAGGATTCCCGTGCCGACTCTGTACCACCATTCGACTTTTCAAACTACGACAACCTGGCCAGGGCCAACGGATGGAACGATGATAATAATAATAATAACGGCTTTGATGAACCCATAATCCTTCCAAACGACAGTAGCAATCAAATGCCACAGACGCCTGACCCCCCGGCCGCTTCGGGCAGCAACAACAACCAAGCGTCCCAGGAATCTGATTCTAGCGCTTACGGTGGTATCGTCGACCGGGATGGCAATCCGCTCAACGGTGGCTGGCCCACCTATCGCCCCGAGATTGGCAGTTACATCGACCACATCCGTAACGACCCCACCAAGACTTTAGATCAATTGAAGACCTTGATGGAGAACATTCGGCCGGATATGGAGATCCCCCCGGAGGATAGGGAGGGGACCCCGGACGATATGACGTACCCGCTCATGGAGCATCAGAAGTTGGGTTTGGCGTGGTTGAAGGGCATGGAGGATGGGTCCAACAAGGGGGGCATTCTTGCGGATGATATGGGTCTAGGAAAGACTATTCAGGCTCTCGCACTCATTGTCTCGAGGAAGTCGAAGGACCCAGACAGGAAGACCACCCTTATCGTTGCGCCGATTGCTCTTCTAAAGCAGTGGGAACGGGAGATTGAAAAGAAACTCAAGCCACAGCACCGCCTGAAGGTCATCATCCACCATGGCAATCAGAAGAGGTGTAAGAATTTTGCGGCCTTTAAGGATTATGATGGTACGACCTCTTGTTTGCTTTGTTTGGTTGGAAGTTTCGGGAAGGGCTCGGGAAGGTTGGTTGATTGGTTGACCCGGCTGACTTTGTTGCGTGGTTAGTTGTTCTTACTACATTTGGGACTATCGGTACCGAGTACAAAAAGAAGCAAGCTTTGATAGATAATGGGGATTCAGAGGCCATCGACAAGGCTAATTTCTTCTTCGTGGGGGACCAGTGTGAATGGTATAGGGTTATCATTGATGAAGCACAGTGTATTAAGAATAAGGATACTCAGTCTGCTAAGGGTTGCTGCGCACTAAAGGCCAAGTTCAGGCTTTGTTTGTCGGGCACGCCTATGCAGAATAGCTGTGATGAGTGAGTACGCTCTGGTTGTTGCGTCCTGGGGTGTTGCGACTGACGAGAGGATGCGTTTTAGGATGTTTTCGCTCTTGCGGTTTTTGAGAATCGAGCCTTATAATTCCTGGCCCGAGTTCTCAAATGTATGTTTTTTTCGTTGCCTTCCAGTGGTTGTGTCTATCTTTTGCTGACTGATTGTAGACTTTCTCTCGCCCACTCAAAAGTAAGAGCGAACGTTCGGTTAGCAGTGCACTGCTTAAGCTTCAGGCTCTTATGAAGGCCGTGCTGCTACGACGGACCAAGGATTCGACTATTGATGGGAAACCTATACTTACCCTCCCCGATAAGAGCATTGAGATGGTCTATGCCGTTTTGTCGCCCGACGAGCAGCAGTTCTATCAGGCTCTACAGGACAAGTCCAAAATTCTGTATAACAAGTACCTCAGGGCAGGTACTGTTGGGAGGAATTATAGCAATATCTTAGTCCTCTTGCTTCGCCTAAGGCAAGCATGTTGCCATCCACATCTTATTCGGGACATCGAGGATGCAGATTCCAAGAAGCCGTTTGATGATCAGATGATTGAACTGGCCAAGAGCCTTTCGCCCGAGGCTGTTACCCGACTTAAGAATCCTGATGCTTTCGAGTGTCCTATTTGCTTGGATGCCGCGGATAATCCGTCTATCGTCATTCCTTGCGGTCACCAGTTCTGTTCTGAATGTCTATTACAGTTACATAATCAGCATGCTGAGGCCGCTATCGCTTCTGGGAATGAAGAAAGTGGGGCTAGGTGCCCTGGATGCCGTGGAGCTTTCCAAGTGAACAAGGTTATTGATCTCAGAACCTTCAAGAAAGTCCACGGTTCTTCTGAGGAGGAAGAAGCTGCACCCGAGGAACCCAAGGAGGAGTACGAAGATCTCATTTACGACACTGATTCTTCTTCTGAGGATAGCAATGATGATGACGATACTGGGAGTGATTTGGAGGACTTTGTTGTCAAGGATGAGGAGGAGGAGGAGGAGGAGGAGGAGGAGGAGGAGGACAGCGAGGAGCAGCAGGGCGAGAGTAGTAGCGCGGTTGCAAGTGCCTCCGGGGATGGGAGTCAAGCACCCGCGCAAAGGGCTGCTGCACCAAAGAAAAAGAAGGACCTTAAAGGAAAGGGGAAGGCAAAGGAGAAAAGACGTCCGAGGACTTTGGCCGAAGTGCGCAAGGATGCTATGCGCAATGGTAAGAGCAAGAGGCAATGTATGTTTCCTCCCATCTTATGCTTGTTAGTGATAGAATGCGACTAATGTGGTTGGGTGTATAGACATGAAGTATCTTCAAAAACGCTGGATTAGCAGTGCCAAAGTCGACAAGTGCATGGAAATCCTCCAGACCGTCCGCGATAATGATAGGACCGAGAAGACAATTGTCTTTTCTCAGTTCACCTCCCTTCTAGACCTGGTCGAGATCCCGATCCACCAAAAGGGCTGGACATACCGCCGCTATGACGGAGGCATGACTTCTACCGCACGCAACGAAGCACTTACGCAGTTTACTGATGACCCGAGAGTGAACATCATTCTTGTTAGTCTCAAGGCGGGCAACTCTGGTCTTAATCTTGTCGCTGCCTCCCAGGTCATTATTCTTGACCCGTTCTACAACCCCTTCATCGAGAATCAAGCTATTGATCGTGCCCACCGGATCGGACAACAGCGCAGAGTGACTGTTCACAAGCTCATCGTGGAAGGCACGGTCGAAAATAGAGTTCTCGCGCTCCAGGAAGAGAAGAGGAAGTTGATTGAAGGCGCGCTTGACGAGAAGGCGTCTCAAGGCATCGGAAGGCTTAGCCCTAAGGATCTTGGATTCCTTTTCGTGAGTAGCCTCCCAAATAATAAAGTACGCGGTGTGTATGGAGCGATGACTAATTAGTTATGTATAGGGAATCGAAAGTCGCTAAGAAAAATTTCTACAAAATGAAGATAAGGAAAAGGCGGGGAGCCAAAAATTTGTGAAAAAATTATAATATTATTTACTAATCCTCCCTTTTTTCTCTTTCTCTTTCCTTTTCCCTTCATTTTCCATTTGTCATGTTATACATCCCTTTTCATATCTTAACTTAACTTTTCCTTCTCCTTTCCATTTTCCATTTTTCGTTTCCCGTAAAACCCGGATTTCTACTAACTTATACAACACTTCATAAACGCGAGAAACATTATTCGGAGTTGGGCTGGGTTGGCTTACTTGCTACAGATTCGCCATTGATTGGTTGATGGAATGGACGGGATGTCGTTTCTATATTTAGAGTGGGACACTTTCTTTTGTCTTTTCTTTTCCTTTCCTGTCTTGTCTTGTCTTGGTGCTGGGTGGGCGGATGGGGGGATTCACGGCGTTCTCTTTTTTTCTCTTTGAATATCCATAGTATGATATGATATGATATGATACGATAGGTACTACGTACCTAGGCTTTATAGTAAGCTATGTTAAGTTTTCTTGTGTGAGGTGTTGTGGTGATGGCGTTTTTCCTACTTTACCTATGTTTGAGTTTTCGACGTTTGGTTAGGAAGGGGGGGTCATAAACCAGCTTAGCCTTTTTCTTATATCATAATACATCTATTACACTGCATCACTTGTCCCACTCAGCCAAGATTCTAGGATACCATAACCGGACTTTGTGAACTGCCGCAGTACCGCACCCAAAGTGTACCGCACCGTACTCTAACCATATAGACTACTACAACACAACCCAACCCAACACAATCTCCTCCACCACCGCCACCACCACAACCATTTCCCCCCACCACGCCCACCGGATAACCTGGTCTCATAGCGCATCACTCGTTCTGGGCTTCGCTCGACCCGGTGCGTTTCCTTCCTTCCATCACTGTTGGCCCCCTAGGTTGGGGAATGGAGGGAGGGGGGGAGGGAGGGGCTTTTGGTTAAACAAGATGGTGACGGGAGGAGGCCCTTGGATGGATGGATGAACACAAAGCTCTCGGAGTGTTGTAGAGTAGATGTGTGGCGGGGGTATGTTTGGGCTTGATAATATGTGGTGGTGGTTATCTTTTTTCTGGTGAGATAGAGTAGCAGTGGGGGTGTTTAGTATTTAGGTATGATACTGTATACCATAACGTACGGATCTAGACTTGCTGATGATATTGGAGTATGTCGTATGTCTGGTTCGGTTTGGATTTCCCGCATATAGATGGATTGTGTCGGGTTTTGCCTTCAGGTTGCCAAAATGAATTCTTGTCCTCGTTTGGGGAATAAAAATACCATAAGTTTTTAAAAGGATAATAATAATAATAATAATAATGCTTTTTTGACCAAAAAAAAAAAAGAAGAAACTATTTGACATCGCTCCACCACTCCCGTGCTTAAACCTCGATATCCACCGCACTTGAACTTGGCCCCTCAGCTAAATTATCCGTCCTCGGCGCTGTCTCCCCCCTCTCCTTCCTCCTCATCTGCACCCAGTCGCCGAGAACTCCCCATATATCCTTCTTAAACTGCATGGAATACCCCGCCACCAGTCCGCTGGTGCTCGGCACGACAAAGACCCTGGCGCCGGCATATCCCTCCTCCTCAACATCCGCCCCAAACCTATCCTCGTCGCTCTGCCATCCCCAGTCAAACTTCCCCTTGGGAATCTTGGCGCCGTTGTTCTTGGCACGGTAGATGCTCTCCCAGATCCCCTTTCCTACGATGCACACGCTCTCCGGCTTCCACCTTCTGATCTTGTCCTCTGTAAGCTCTACCCTGTCATCCATCTCATCCCTCGACAGCTCAGCCTGGTTCAGGGTTGCGCGCGCGACGAGGTTGGTGTTGCCGAGGGAGTACTTCCGCGGTAAGTGTATATCCTCGGTCGAGGGGCAGATGCGGTCCGGCGTTAGCCCACTGCTGTGCAGGAGCTTCCAGAAGTGATTCGAGGGCGCGGAGTATGCGTGTCCGACCGTGGCTGTTGCGATGCCCGGATTCAGACCGATAAAGACGCTCAGGAGATTCGGGGCGAAGGCGTCTTGCACGCCGCCCAGGTGAGCGTATTTTTCGGGTGGGGCATAGGTGGATTTATTTTTCCCGCGGCGCGGGGGTTTGGATGGTTTTGGTTTCGTTGTTGTTGCCGACTTTTTTACGACGCTGACTCTTGTCTTTGTTATTGTTGTCGTCGTTTTGGACGTCGTGGAATCGGGGTTTGTGGAGGAGGAGGGTTCTCCTATTACTAGTTGTTGTTGATCCGCGGCTGGCGGGGTATTTGATTTCGAGCCCGACCTGCGATTCGCTGACCGTGTGCGACTTGAAACGGACGTGAAGGCGAAGGATTCTAGATGTTTCTGGAATGCCCTGGTGGCGGAATTGGTCTTTTCTCGTCGAATTGGTGGCATTTTCGCGTTATCTTCTTCTCTCCTCCCTTCCGTCCTTCCGTCGCTTTCTTTCTTCTTCTTCCCCTCCTTCTGCTGGGGAGGAGTGACACGGTTAAGTAGGAATAACAACGGCGGCAGGAACGCGGGTGGTCCATGAGTCAATTCACAGCCAATTCGCGGGGGGAGGGGGAAATGCCGTGACAAATGTTACACCCGGTAACCGACCGCCCTTGTGCCCGCACGGGATTTCCCCATTTTCTCCATTTGCTCGGATGTCATTTCCAAGGTTTTGATGAGGAGGCCCTTCTGATAGGATCGATTGTGTTGGAGTGCTTTGAAGCGTGTTTGGACCCTTTATTGAACAGCACGACGCTTGTTGCGCTCGTATTGATGCATGATGTGGCTATGCGCAGTGGGGGCTTCGTGTTCACTGGCAATGTTCGAGCAATTTATCAGGAACAGGGGTGCATTGGGTTTCTGCTTGGCGGTGAGTGAGTGATTGTTTGTGAGTAAGTGTGAAGTGATGAGAATGAGGTTGGACTTGGGATGAGAAAGGAAGTTCCATGATGATAGGTTGTTTATCAGGGAGGGGTGGTGGAGATTCTTGTATAGCGGCTCTAAGTGAAGTGGGTATATGATGATGATGATGATGATGATGATGATGATGATAATGCCTGCTTTGTGTCGTATCCTCTCTCCCTGAGCGGCCGCGCACCTTGGTTGAAATCGAGGCCGGGGTCGATTTCGTGCCTGACTTCATGACAAATGCATGGAAGATTTAAATTATGTTTTAACGAGTTCCCCGACAAACTTTCCATAAGAGTGAAGGATCCGTGCCTTCACAACATATGGCTCGGTCTATGACCTCCGGCCTACGTTCGTGGAGTTTCAGGATGCAATAATATGTGACTAAGGCTAGTGTTGGGGCCTCTCAAACGGGGGATATCTAGCGTTGTTGGCAGTCGTCGCCAGAGTTTGTGCCATGGCACAACCCTTCAAATCGATGTGCCCGGCACAGCACTATGTAGTGCCATCAGCTAATCTCACCACACTCTGGCACATCGTGGTGCCGTGCCGCCGTGCACATTGGCATGGCACAAGGCACCACAAGTGCCAACAACGCTAGGGATATCGCATGATAAAATCCCCCCCCCCCCTACATGGAAGCCCCCGATCCTTTAGGGGTTGCGAAATTGGCTCGATTGCGGTTATCATAATATGTGGAATCAAGTGCAAGCACGTACATACGGTTCGAGCAGTCCAAAAGGCGGACAAGGCTGAAATAAAAGTATCACAATGTCATGTGGCTGTATCATACAAGTTTAATGCCAAGACCAGGCTTTGAGGATAAGATGTCAGAAAAAGAGGGCTGAATATAGGGGGGTTTTTTTTTGATCGGAATCGTGGCTTGTAGGAAAGGGGGAAAATGTACCGTATCGTACATAACTCACAGAAGGCGGCGAGTGGACTACCGGTACTCGAGTGCAGGCGTACCGTAGTCTACGTATCCTGCCTGGGGAATCATGCTGCGCGTTAATAGTTCAACAGCTGAAATTTAGGCGGGCAGGCTGCGAACTGAACACACTCTTGGCGCGCAACTGGGCTTCAAAGGGCAGTGCAGAGGCTCGGGTGGCAATACCGTAGAGTGGGAAGAGCTACAGCCTAGAGGAGTAGGGCTCGGTGATGTCGATAACTATCACAGAACTTCGCACAACATCGCGGGGAAGATAGCCTTCATATTTATCGCCACCCCCCGAGCAAAAAACCAACATGTCATAGGCAGGCAATGCCAAGTTGTGAGTGCTCGTTGATCGCTGGCTATTGCCGTTTGGAGCCCTTCGCACGATCGTCTCATCAGAAACTCCTTGGATACGAATCATGGTTTCACAAAGGCCGGGTGAATAAATTCGGCTGCCTTGAGGTGGTGGCTACCGGTACAGGGCTACATAATCTCCACCATCCCCTTTCTTCACCTCGGAATTGCATCAGCCGACCTTATTTAATACTGGTGCCCTCCGCAACATTCTGGGAGGGGAAGAAACAGAAGATGTTTCGAGTTTTTCGTGATAACGCTAACTCCCTGGTTGTCTGATGTGCCGAGCCACGCTACGCTCCCGGATTCTAGCCTGGTTATCCCCCACTGGAACCCCGGAAGCTGTATCAAAAAGTTCGGACCTGCCGGATGGGCGATGTGGGGGACTGGCCCCGCAAACCGATGAGTATCGAGGTTCGTGTGATACTGGCTGCGGAGATGCAGCATTGTTTTGCTACGGCGATCCGGGGTCAGCAGGACCTGTGCCAAGTGAGATGACCTTGAACAAAGAAAGGTGTCGCTAGAATAGCCGCTGGTTGGCTCTCTGATAATAAACGCTTTGTGCGATCAGATCAGAGGACAAAATCTAGCTGAGGGGTGCCTTCGCTTTGGTTTCACCGCCCAGGAGGAGAATGCTAGGTATTCTGCTGAAACCGCCCGTCTACGGACCAGAAGGGACCCCAGAAAAGAATAACAGATTTTTCGAGACCAGTGAAAGGTCATTGGTGGCCAGGAGCTGCGACTCCCGAAACTCTACAACTGTTACGGGGGATCTCGCCCTTACAGCATACTTTTGTATGCGCCAATTTTCTGGACAGGTGTGCACTAAAGCACCGGCCTGAACGGCTGGTTTTCCTGCCACAGGTTCTCTAAAGACCCCTAGGTGCCTGGTTCTTCCTGATCGGGAGATTGCATCTGGGTGAGGTCGAGATGGACCTCTCTGAGGGGAAAGTTTATTCCTGGAAAGTCGAGCAAAGGTGGAATCCTAAGGCGCCTCTGCACGAGACTAAGGGTCGCCACTCTGATGCGGGTCTCCCATTTAGAGTGGCCGTCACTGATGCACGGGCAGTCTCTGTGTCATGGCGTAGCTGTCGAGGTTGGATCAACCGATCTTGACAATTGACAATGTCCCTTCGACCTGGACATTGCTGGACTGCTGCCAGGGGTTCGTCACCGTAAAGAAAGCTCGGCTGTCTGATTGTGCGTTTCGCCTTCAAAGAGTGTATTTGCACTCGCCCCGACCTCATTGCCGGGGCTCACTTGGCGATTTTAGAAACCTACTTAACCTATCTAAGTTCATAGCAGGTCAATGAAATTTCTGCCAATCCCTTTTCTAACCTCCAAGGCACGCTCTTCCTTGAATACTCTTCTATGCATTGGAGAGCGTGCGCGAGAATGGGGGTCTCGGGCTGCACTAAATCGCTTGCGCTGAAGCTCTTCAGCCAGCTCTTGGACCATATATCTGCTAAATCACTTTTGGAGCATCTATCATGCCCTTATTATTGCAGAGAGGCCGGAATTTCTCCTTTGTTTTCAGGGACCCACTGCGCATTATTCGGGATTGTTGAGCTCGCGGCTGCATTAATAGAGATGGAAGGTTGTGACGTCAACCAAGGAGACCTCAAAGGTGACATGCCACCCATATTGGCTGCTACGAGTGAGCACGAGGGGGGGGGTATTGAGGCAATCTTGGAATGTCAAGATACCATACCTAACAAGTCAGTCCAAGAGGACTGAATACTGCTCTTGTAGACTGCTAGGGGGGAGGGGCAGTCAAACTACAGATAGGGCAGGGGATGTCAACCCAAATGGGCCCAACAAATACATCCTGGCACCACTCTTGCAGCAAGCCTTGGAATAGGCCGGCCAGGTCCAGGCCTTCCCGGGAAAATGGCATGCCACCCATCCCAAGCGAGCTCCGGGTTCGGCCAAAATCCGCTACATAGCCATCGCTTTACTACTCGTTAACTTAATTCACTTTCATTATAGGGTTAAGAAGAATGGTGGTTCGAAGATATTAGGACGCTCCCAGGCATTACCGGTCATACCTGAGTACGCATAAGGGTTCTCAGACCCATCTGTGCCTTTGTTAATGTTCGATTTCGAGAGCACCGTGTGGATCGCGGTTGAAATTAGGCCAGGAGGTAGTAGTCCTTATCATTGGAGGCAATTGTTGCCAGCTCTAAAGAGCTTCCCGATCGCTATTTGAGGTGGAATGACAAACAAGAAAGGTTACTAAAATCACCTTGAGGGTTCCTTGATCTTTAGGGAGATCATTCCTGTCCCTTCAAAAAAAATTCATTGAGGGCAATTCCTGTAGAAAGGGGCCAAGTGCGGATTGAAAATCAAGGATTCTAATATTTTAAGTGAGGGCCTTTGCCCGTATATATACAAAGGTCGGGGAAGCCCGGAATGGGAGCAGAAGAGAGCTCTTCAGTGAACGTGTATGTACGGGCAAACCTCACTGAAAATATTAGCCTAATGAAGATTTAGGTGTAAAAGGCGAAAAAGCATTGGACACGGCTAGAAATGACTTCGGGGAATCTAGTGGGGCTGCCGGGGCACTCAACGGATAATGGAGCACTTCTTAACCTCAAGCGGTTCTTCCCCCTATCTCTCAAACCAAAGGCGTTCAGCCCGGGGTCGACAAAGCCTTTCTGGGTACCAAGTTTCGAGTGGGTCTGCCAGGTTTGCATGCCAAAAGGCCGTTATACACACCAGAGCCCTTTAGCTGCGAGAACTTGTATAAACGTTAGTCAACCAGGGGATAAATGCCTCTGTTGAGCGTTCGGGTTGGTGGATCTACTTGGATCGGCGCTCCCCGGCACAAATCTCCTATTGCTGCAACTGGCACTGCCGCGCACTTGATGGAGTTGCTGGGTGGCCCAGGTATGCTGCCCGCCTGGTTAACACAGCCCAAATTCCAATATCATAAACCCGACCCAACCCAACTTATCTAATACCCAGGCGGCCTAGGAAGCCCAAGACCCATTCGTTGGAGGGCTTGTCCTGGGGGATACAGTAGATGGGCATAAGGGAGGAATCAGTCTACTATTAAAGTGGGGTGATGCCAACCCCAACGAGTCAAGTGGCTAGTATTCGCGGGCTGATAAGCCGCCCCACGGATAGTCTACAGATATACAGTGCGGCTAGGCCGAGCCAGAGTGAGGCTGGGCTTTGTAGGCCCGGGTTGTTCAGTGCCTGCAATCTTCATGGGTGCCTGGCCGCGCCTGCAGCCTTTCGGCATGTCATGTGGCGGCTGGTACATAGACTACAATCCTAAGACAAAACGTTTCGCCCGGTGCCTTTTTCACACTAAAAGTATTCACCTTCACTACCCTCTCCCGTAGCGCAGTGCCTGCGAGGGTCTGCAAAAATTTGGCTGCACGCCTGTAAACCTGTAGGCTGTAGATAACATGAGGAATATTACAAATTTTTCAAACAATTATTACCTAGTCGTTCTTCGAGTTAATTGAATGACAGATTCAGATTCAGAGATGCTGCTTTATGTGAAAATGATTTTACTTTTTTCATGTCTGGGTGTTTCCGATCTTGCAGAAACATTGTAGGGAAATGACAAACAGCCAGATTGCTACCTGTAATACAGCGTGGTGACACAACTTGTGGCTCGGGCATTTTAAAGTTACACCAAGAATGGCACCCCTTGCCACCGTGGAACGCGTCAACCTTACCACCAATTACTACCCAATCCTGCAAGTCAGAGTTGTTCACTCGCTGCCAGCAGCCTATTAATCTTGTGTATTTTCCTTCAGATTTGTGCCCTGCGTAAAACACCTATGTCGGCGAATTTCTAACCAAGTCCCCCTCCTCCTTCCATGGGCGCCCATGTGGATTTTTGGGCGCCTGTGCCGAAATTTAGATTTCCTCTGCACAGAATGACCTATATTAGATGAGCGCCCTAGTTTAGTTGACAAGATGGCGTCCGGGGGTTGAATCTTTAGGCATCTAGCTACTACGATGTTTATAAGACGGCTCATAAGAGAGTTGATAGGGGGGGGGGAGGGGGGGGCTGACATTAGAATGGCCCTTTGTCAGCGATTTCGTGTGATTTTGCCATGTCGCCATGAGGTGCGATGGGTGGCCACACCAGAGAGCTTTGTCGAAAAACCATATCACGATTATGGTTCCGTCCTCGTCACAGCGGAGGGAAGGGCTTCGTAACAAGGCGTAAACTACTGCTGCAGCTCTCTTTCCCCCCGGGGTGGGAAGTGGGCGTAAAGTCCCTGGGCAAGAGATCCAAGGAGTGAAGAATATTCTGTGATTCATATGGTGAAGCAGGCAATAAAGGCCATTTGGTTTGTAACTAAAGATCTGTGAATGCGCCAAGGTAATAAAAAAAACACGTGAGAAAGCCCACCGAACGGTTCGATCCCCTGACTCAGTCAAAACCAGCTGGCGGCCAAAGCATTGACAAAGACCAAACCGCTGAGCCCGTTTCTTAACGCATCCGGTATTAGCAGACGGGGACACTCCAAGCATTACCACAGCCAGATTACCGCAGCAATCCGATCATCCGAGTGACCGCCCATGACCACTAAGCACACCAATACACTAGGTTAGTAAAAGCAGCCAGGCCGCGAAACACCCCAGACCATGATGACTTGAGTAACTCTTGTCGGTTGGGTTCAGCTGGAAGTGAATAGAGGGGGGGCCGAGTTTGGTGGGCCTCTGGGGGAGGGCAAGCAGAATGGCGGATGAAGCTCCGGGACCCCTGGGCTAAACCCTGCCGACGAGAGTTATTCAGGTTGTGCTATGGCACGACCCGCTGAGCGCTGAACTATATATTCCTGAACAAGGGTTACTTTTCCATACGATGGAATCAGTGCAGGTATCATAGGTATCATAGGATAGATAAAGAGGCCATAGCCAACGACGAGATGCTTGGCTTTCTGCCGGGGCGGACCTGACCTGACCACCTGGCACCAAATCACCGGTCTACACCCAACACGGCCCCAGAACCTTGCTCTCTATACGGCAGCGCACGAAGAGTACGGTGAGAGCGGTGGGGAGCAGAGGGACGAAACAGATTGATAGCCAATAATCTGCGCGCACTGTATCTGGCCACCCATGCTATATTCGGAGTCCAGTTTCCGAGCAAGCAGCGGCGCTGGCATTCCCTGCCTGTCACTCGCCGAGTTGTTCAAGGACAGGGGCTATTATATTTGCCTGCTTAGTTAGAAAAACACCACAAAAGGCCCATACCTCACTTCGACGAGAAAAAGGAAATATTAGATCTGGTGATTGGGATTGGCGCAGTAACGTGGCAGGTGGGGAATGCACGAAACGAAAACAACGAAAACTCTGGGATACTATCGTATACCTTGTACAATCCTTTCTTGCGATCTTAATGGCGTATCTTTCTATCAATCCCCCCCCCCAACGACATTCTGTAGCCGCTAGCCTTCAGCGCGTGCTGGAAGTGAGAAAATGGATACACCCTGGATCGCAATGAGCTTCCGATTATCATCGAAAATCGGAGTCTAAGCTTCTCTCCTTCTTCCTTCCCCTCCCTTCCCCCATCCCCAACACACCAATACGATCATAAAAGACCCCTTGACCCCCCGCCCATATCAGCTTCCCAGCGCTCCTTATCAAACTTTTTGCCAACCCTATAGTTGCAACCGGGATCGTGACACCTGCAGGGCTTTCTATCTCGTAAGCTGTGATACCCTGTATCGAGTCCCCATAGAGCTGAAAGAAGTGCGTTTCTGCAGACCACGCCCATCTCACCCAATGACAGGAGCCGGCCGGACCCCCCCCCCCCTCCCCTCTTTCCTTCTTTTCCTCTCACTAGTAATAAAGTTAGGGCAGAGCAGAAAAGTGCTATCATACGGTATTTGGTCTCGTGGTAACGGGCGGGTGGGGCTGAGCCGCGGGTAATAACCAATCCGATAGGGAGGCGCAGCGGTAGATACCGTACTGGTGTTCCCAAGCCAAGCATTGACATCCGTTTGTTCTTTCCACGGCACACGCCTGTGTGGTGATAGATACAAGTACCGGTATTCCAAGAAGAGTGCCAAGTAGTCGAAGGATGGACGGGCCATTTTAGTTGGTGTGGTGTGTAGGTGGCCCGTGGGTCCGGAATTCAAAGGTACAATACTGGGGTATGAACTCCGCACTCAGGCGTGTTGGTGCTAGAGCGCTGGGCATGAGCTGGGGAGAGAGGAGCCTGCAGGAAGTAGGGCAGCAGCACTGGAACGATATTGGTCGGTTTTCGGTGCTGATGGTTCTCGGCGGTGGTTAAAGTAGGTGCAGCACAGGCGCCTTATTAAGAACCCCATTGGAAAAAATCGCGCTTCTCTCCGCCTTCAGCTATATAGTGGTGAGCTGTGGACAAGTTTGGATGTCTGATATCAGCCGATACGGGTTTGTTGTTTGCTATCGCACCCCGCTATTCCGGATTGTTGGGGGCTCCAGGGATGATCGGGCGGTATGGAGTCATCCGGGGTAGTAGGTCGGGTTTCTATGTAATTTTTTTTTTTTTTTAGGATTCACGGAATTTCTTATAAGATAAGACAGCGAGATTTAGCTGCTGGGGAGGGGCGCACCACGGCCTCAAAAGTTCGCATCTTGGGATGTGTGGTGTGGAAATTTGGAAAAGAAATTACAGAGTCTTCTGTTTACTATTTGAGATTTCTTCCGGTAGAATTTTGACCCGATCCCTGGGAAAACCCCCCCCCCCCCCCGATTTTCGTTTGTTGTCCGCTGTATAACATCGATTTTGTCAGCACACTAGTCGACTTGACGAGTGATCGGGGATGAGTGAGCGTAGCTTATGGGGTCGGGATATTTCGAGGCTCCGCGGTGATCCCTGGTGTGTTAGGAGACCTGGATCGCTTGCTTGCGCGGCGCGCTGATAGAATAGTCGACTGGCTGGTTACTAGTCTAACTGGAGACGCAAATTGGGAGTGTGGGTCATGATTGGCTGAGCAACCAATTATTAGTACTAAAATGGCTTGTGAGAGGACGATTATCCATAAGCGTGATGAGAAGCTGGTAAACACCATGATTTTGAGTAATCAACTCCGATGCAGCAGTGCTCGGGACGGGGGGGAGGGTAAAATAAGTGAACCGCTGGGGTATTGATTGATATCTGCAACGACATGTGGGTATAATACGTGCTGTAACAAATGGGAATACATGATAAAATAATAATTAAGAATTAATGTCGCTTATGGGAGAACTACTTATCATCTGGATACTGCTTATATAATATGTCGATTAGTACAGAATCCAAGTCATATTTAACTATCTCTCTGAATAATTGAGACATCACACCACTTTGAAAATTTATTAGCAAGTACTCTGAGTAGTGGAGAATCAGAATATCAAAATTTCATTTCATAGTCAATTATTCCTCTTATCTGGTGTTTTTAATTACTGGTTTAAAGCAAAACTACTATTATTTCCGAGGACAGAAATTGAAAAGCATGCAGGGAGTGCCCCCCTTGCGTACGACAGCGAAGGTATCTCAGATATCATAATCTAGGAGTGGGATATAACTATATCTTGAATTTATTTAACTATACTTGTATGCCTTTCCTGCCTTTCCTGCATGCTCTGTAACTCTACCTTTCCCATTTCCCGAGTTCTTTCACCTAACATCTGCCCCCTTTCACAATCCTTTTTATCCCCAATAGCTTCCCAAGCTTCCTAGAAGGGATACCGGTAATACCTCTCGTGCAGGTCTCATGTGCTTGGCCTTGGCAGCATATGCAGCCCCGGTCATGTTTTACAAACGTCAGGCAATTAACGAGCAGAAACCCAGTTTCTCAAGCGTTGAAGTTGCGAGGGCGATGGTTAAATTTATCGCTTGCTGGTATCCAATCAGTCATCATCTCGTAAACTTGATTTTCCTCCTTCGCCGTTGGAGTTGCACTTCCATTTTTTGTACCCTTCAACTCATCACCGGCAAACTCCGACTTCCCCATCAGCCCAAGCCGCAGACGTAATAAGATGTAAGTTAATATCCAATCCTGAAGCATTCCTCACGAGTACTCGAGTTTACTTGTAAATGCCTAGAAGTTGCGATCTTCAGACTTTACATGTAGCACCTTTTCTGGGCAGAGGATGGCAAAATCAGCGTGAGAGGGTGGGGAGGAAGCTCGTATTCCCAAGGCGCCTTTATAAGGCGATCGGTCTTGGTATCTCGATTCAAATGGTACAGGTTTAGACTGTTCCCTGAGTGAGTAGGCGGTGGGAAAGGAGGTAAGGATCACACCGGGGGTGGGCAAAGCTGATGCAACGCCTTAGGATGCAAGCCTGTCTGCCGCATCTGTAAAATCCGGAACGCCTATTTCCTATCCGGAAGGTCAACATCCGACCAACTTTAACCTCGAATTCAATAAGAATATAGAGAGCTCACACTAGTAACTGGAATAACCCAAACCAGAGGTAGACTAAGAATTTGATTGTTAATCCCTTGTATAGAAATGCGCTGCGACGATGCTGCACCATTGTTACCCAACCTCCGTATAGTGCGGGTACGAGAACTAAGGATATTTAAAGTTGAAAAGAATCTTTAGTGATAGTACCGTCTGGATCTTGCCTTAGGGTACCTTATAGCATTAGCGGATAGTGTTGATAGATTCTAAGCAACATATCTAGGAGCCCTATAGAAAAAAGACAGCCCCCCAAATATTTCAAACTAATGTCCAGTATCATCTGATCAAGTGCCACAGCTAAACTCCTTGCTCCCAACAGGCCAGCCCTTCTTGCTTCTCCTAGTTCTCACGTGGTATAAGAGGCCGGAAGAAGCATTCTAACTCATATTTACCAAGCAGGATTGTTGTAATAGCATTTCATAGGTACATGCTCCACAATTGGATTGTAAGTCGTGCTTTCTTGGGTGTGCACGAAATCTTGTGAATACATGAAAGTGGGGTAGCAGTAAAAGTGAAGGACGCCCGTCGGGTTGGTCGTTATGGGGAGAAGTGTTGAACCGCCGAGCATCGCGAAATCAAGGCGCACGCAAGCAAACTGCCTGAAAAGAGAAAATACAAAGGATTATAGCAAGATAATGCTCAAGAGAAGAAAACTCCCCAAGCAACGACTCCCGCGATAACCCATACTCCCAATGTCTCCCCCACCGGTCTTCCCCTCCCGGCAGCACTAACCGTCCCCTTAACAGCAGTGGTCCCATTCGGCAACGTCCCATTAATCACCAAGGTCTTTGTGCCATTGACGTTTGCGATCCTCACCTCACTGCTATTGAGGCTCGTCTGACCGATGAGCTGCTCGATATACGCCGCTTCTGTGTTTTCCTCGCACCCACACACCGAGTGCTCCTGACACAAGCAGAGCACAGGAATGGTCTCATTCGCTTTGCTGGTTGTGTTGTAGAACCCCGCTGGGTTGGACCATGGGTAGGCGAAAACTGCGAACAGCCAGAGGCCCGGGAAGAATGACAGGAGGGCAAGGGGGAGGAGGAAAGGGAGGATTCCGCGGGGCGTACGGCGGCCGGAGGTGTATGGGACTACCGCGCCACCGCTGTAGACACGCGTGGTGCGACCGTAGGATGGAGAGGGGCCAGAACCATCATTGGAGGTGCCGCCGGTGTTGGATCGGGAGGAGGTACTAGAGTGATTGTTGGCATTGTTTGTGGAAGATTGGAAGGGCAGAGGGGGGGCTACCTAGAGGAAGAGGAACTTGAGCCTCTAGATCCAGAGGAAGAGGAGCTTGAGCTTTGAAATGGAAAGAAAAAAGAGTCTGAGTCTCCATACCAAGAATGGAGGTACCAAGAGAGAGGGGAATTTGGGGGTGCATACCCAGAAGAACTTGAGCCTCGAGATCCGGAGGAAGATGAGGAGGAAGAGGAGGAAGAGGAGGACCTTCCGCCACTACTCCCACCACTACTCCCACCACCACCGCGACCACCACCACCACCACCTCCTCCACCACCACCACTGCTAGCTCCACCACCGCGTCGTTTCTCTAATGATCCGCTACCTAGAATATCGCGTACGGAAAGCGCAGGAGAAGACAAATCCCCGCCTCGTGATAGTGCCACGGCATTGGCTTTGGTATCAGTGTAGGAAGAAAGGAGGAGAGCAATTGACAGAATAGGAATGGCCGGCGAAACCTTCATTGTGTATTTATATCTGTGTTTGTTTGTAGTTGGTTGAAAGAATTAGATTAAGGGGCAGGTGCTTCCCGTGAGGAATGGTGGGGGAGAAAGACAAAGGCAAAGCAAGATGGGGGGAACTCCCCGCCTTTTGTATTGCACGGACTGGTAGGTGAGGATGTATTGGGTGCGTGGCTGCTGGGTTAAGTTTGATAAGTTCACGAAATTGCGAAAGCTAGTGAGATTTAGCATTTCCGCCAGGCTCAGGCCATACCCTGCTGGGAAAGCACTAACCCTTCCCAAGAGTCACTGTAGAAATTCTGGAAGGCTCACAGCCGCAGCCGGGAGGCTGAAAGAGGTGGCTATGCAACAACAGACAAAAAGTACAGGTTTTTGGGGTCATTGCACCGTTACCGGATTATAAATCCCAGGTCCAGCTGCCAGGAGCATATTCATGTCACATGTTAACCTGCTCGAGAGGCTGGGCTCTAAATGGATACTATCAGATCGGATGCTCGTAATTGAACAACACGATATCACTCTTGCATGACGCTGAGATCCAATCAAAACAGCTGGATTTTGGCAGCGCACTACGAGTACATACTTTAATGCAATGCCATTAGCTCGCCCTAGTTCTATCCTGATGGTAATATATGATAGTATGCAAATGTTCCCCCCCCCCCTATAGCCTAGGACCTATGTCATCAGATTGAGGTCCTCTCTAATTGAGCCCTGATACGGCATGGAGCAACCACATAGAACTAAGGGCCTTGTCGTTTTGAACTCAAGATGCCAGAAACGATATTTTTCGTTTCTTTTCAATCACCGCGCCCCCTTTCCAAAGCAAGGCATGCCTGGGCCCACCGAGATAAGGCGGGTCATACTGCCGTGCAATGGGTCTTTCTTTCTCGGGGACCGCTGCATTAGGGAATTAGTGGACACTGATCGGCCATTTGGCTATAAAGCCTACAAGTGTTCATACTCGCAGTCTGAGTTATGTTACAATCCGTACGGCACTCCCGGTGGAATTGAAATCTAGGATCCCCGACTCCTACCAGTATACCGGTGTCTCATCTACTTGTAACTGAAACTACTAGTGAAGCGCGACGATCCAATCCACGGATTCACCATATGGCATTGCATTTTGGAAGCCAACGATCGCCTCCCGCAGAACGCCTGGGCGATGGGGAACGACTTGCATAGCTCATAACATATGGTCAAGGGGTGAGCCAGAACACGAGGACTCTACGACAAAAAGCAACAAAAAGAGTGGCTTAGACAACAAAGCTCATCACCTCTCAAAAGAGCCTTGGGAATTTAAGAAACCAATTCTTAAGTAAATAGGACACTAAAAGCCAGTCTATAACTTTGGATTTTTGGTACACCCGCTCCTCCATTGACACAGTCACCGGACAACAGTTTTGGTGGAAGGTTACTCAGTAAAGGCTAAGGGGGAATAGCACAACCCCTCCTCCACCGCCCCACTGCAAAAAACCCCATGCCATACAGAGTACTGAATATATTCTTGTTCATTTACTAAGATAATATTGAAAGTTTAATTCTTCACTTTTTTCCACCATTACAATACTATTATCCATCTTTTGTTAAATGCTCGTTGGAAATACACAGTATCCTGCAATTACCAGGACTTATGTCTAGTGACTATATTTCGAGATGGCAAGCGTTTTTGAGGCATCCCCATTATCACTCTCACCGGGAATATGAGAGAAGGAAGAGCTCTCTCTTTTCATTTGCCTCTGAGGGATTCACTGTTTTCCGAAAAATGAACCCACTAATCCTCGGGCTCCACCAGGTCCTCATAGATCACTCGGCAAGGGGCCATAAGAACGATCACCTCATTGAGAGTCACTCTCAGAGCTTAAACCCATGCTCGAGTAGACTGTTGGCACCCAGCCCAGGGTGGGGAGGCAGAAATCCAAGGCGAGAGCTCCCGGTAGTCTGCCTTGACCCAAAGGAAATAAAGATAAAAGTAAAAACAATCAATACCCCGAATTCCCCTGCTTTAGAAACATAGGTGTCCCTCTCTCAAGCTTTTGCTGTGCTCGAGCTTCCACCTCACAACCTCCCAATATCGGGGGAGGTCATTACTCAAAGAAGGTGTTTTTACCCGGCGGCAGGTCAGCTGCGAGGCAGACCGCCCCGACTTAATCCCCTCCCTGAGGAACTTCGATACTCTATAGTAAGACGAAAGTAGAGATACGAGAGTCAAGTTCTGTTTCGCAAAGGGTACAGTGCTGTCCAAGTACCAACCAATGACACTAGTGACTAGGTGTTTCAGAGTAACCTGTTTATGCTGCGCATAAGACCATCATTGTAAGGCAGACCCACATCGTACTCGTACTTGTGACAGGTAAGGAGCACCCCAATACATGGATTCGCAACACATGGTAAAGAAATTCTTGAGTACTGTGCCTCTCGAATCGCAACGCCCGCACCCATCTTAAATTCTATCGCGACCTAACCCATCATAATACAGCCTCACAAAATCAGAAAAACGCTTGCACAGTAAATTCAAAAGAAATCAATATAGATGTAACTTGTGGTCCTATACAGACCTAATTCATAAACCGAAGGGCTCATCATTGCGGGTGGTTGTTGTCATAGAGACAGATGTGGCTTAGAGCGAAAGCGGAGGTTGCGATTCGGGAGGCATTTGTGGGTCCACAAATTCCCACCTCTACTTGCCCGATTCAAAAATATCCGGAAATCTTGGCGCCAGGATACCAGGAAAACTAGGGAAGGAAGTGGCCGAATTTCCGAATACTTTTGAATCGGGCAAGTAGTCCTAGGGCACTTCTTGCCTGCTATAGGTAAAAACTTAAATAGGATAGAATGTACTATATTCGAGTACAATACTCGTAATGTCCTGGCATTTATGAACACAATTGCTGTTGCATACCACCAAAACCCTGGGGTTCCGGCCGATTTTTTGCCCGTATGTAATAGCAGTTGTATTTATAAACGTCTGGACATTACAAGTAAATGTGCTAGGACGTTGTAGTTGCCTCTCCTAGTAAGGTAGGGATCATATTCCTTTTTGTATTGTCTTAGGCGAGAGCTGAGATCGTGCCCCGCCACATGTAAGCACGGAGGGGGAATTCTAACGTCCCGGCTTCTTTATCCTCTACCGGATTCTAGTTTTGGTACTACTACCAATTACATGATTGCTTTCTTGAAGTGTAGCCACCCATGGGTCTTCCTGCTTTCTCGCTCGCTAGTTTGCTCTTAGCTTCCACCCAATCTTTATCATACCCGGGTACGAGGTGGTATGACGCTATCGCCCCATCTCGTGGAGACAGGGAGAGCCTCAGTCAGGCAACACCCCCTGTAAGGCTTGGCATTAAAACAAGCCTATGTTGAGTATGATACGAATAACCAAAGCTATGACACCTGCCAATATTTGCCAAACCTCGCTGAGGGTGCTCTCTCCCTGAGGGCGCCCCTGGTCTAACCTGGCGATTTACCATGGCCCAGAGAAATCAAGCGCCAAGGGCAGAGTTGGCAATCTTGGCATTGAGTTCACCGAAACCCCTACGCCATGCCGGTACTGTGGGGCTTGGTATAGGCCAAGCTTCAAACTAATTTGTTTCCTGTATCATATTTATTTATTTTTTCTAAGGGCGCACGGGTGACATAGCTAGCTAGTTAGAGAGCGGAGCGGTGGGTTGATGGATTGCTAAAGGGCTAGCGAGGATCGTGGATTCAAAAGGGTAGGAGGGGAGGCAACGGGGACGAAAAAAAGGGACATGTGCATAGACGACTCGGGTCTTGTGTACGATCGACAGTTATTGACTTCTATCTTCTGGGTTCTTTGATCATCGTCGACGATTTCTTTAACGCTACCCTCTGTGCGAGCAGCGGTTGCCCACTTTCGGTATTGTTTTGTTTCCTGAGCGTGATATCATTTCCATTTTTCCTCCGCTTCGTTCCTTTCTTTTCTTCGTCTCTTCTGCTCCGGAGGATACTACTTCCCCGGACGAAAATCATCGTTTCAGTACCTGGCAACTACAGTCTCTCGCTCGGATAGGCAGTCGCTCCTGTAACTTAGTTATAAATAAAATTATTGAATCGCTCAACGATTCCACGATTCTCGATACTCACTAACTAACTAAGGGTTATCACAGGAGTATATACCAATCACGGGGACATCATATCCATCATGAGGTACCACACTACTCCATGTGAGTCTCTCCTTCCCCCGTAAGCGCTCCCGGCTAACTAAAAGGAAAGCAAGCACTTTTCCCACCTCCGGGCTTCCAGCTCTTTCACGCTGGCCTCACAGTGCTTCCGCTTTTCTCCCGGCCTTTCTCCCGGCTTTCCCGAAAGCTGCACGATCCCGAAACTATCGCGCATTCCTGCATTCGCAATGCTTCCCCGAACGTACAAACCAGATGCCCAAACCCGAACCGTATACCTAAAGCCAAAGCGAGTCTCCGAAGACAAACCCATGCCCGATGCCGGAGCCATATGCCCGAATCCTCAGCGCATATCCGAAGCTATCTGAACAAAGAAAGTATCGTGAGTATGGCGACCAGCACCATTTTCAACAGGTTGGATGAAAAATGAGTATTCATTCTGGGTCTACCTCCGTGCCCTCACGCCAAGGGCTCTCGTAGCAATATCAGATGCTTTGATGCGGGGGCTGTATGCAAGGTCGGGCGTCTTGGACGAACCGGCGAAGCTGCCAACAAAGGTATTGTATGCTATTCAATTATTAGTATAGACTCCGAAGTTCCATAGAGTAGAGCAAAGGGACATACTAATCAACGATTGTTTCGGAATCCGGGTGGAGCGAATCTCAAATGCTGTTGCTGCGTGACGCTCAACTATGGTTGGGGGGGTCCGCGGGGGCAGTGAAAGTCGTGTTCCTTTTTAAATTGTTCTCACCGAACGTGGACGACCAAATCAAGGCGACACTCACTGATTGTCGAGTTGTGCAAAACACCCTAGTTTTAGCCTCATATGCTCTTCCCTTCCCTATCATATCCCCATCTTTCTTACATCCTACTAACCAACCCCTTCATCTTGCAGCCAATCTTCCCCTGCCCCCTTCACCCCATCCCTGATCCATGTATCACAGTCAACGAGCTTTTCCGCGACAGGCCCCCCAACGACATGGACCCGGGTACCCGTCTCCCATTATCAGTGCTCCCAAGCGTCCCGTCCGCCCTGTAGGCACCGCCGCGACTGCAGTCCCGGGCGCCCCGGGCGTGTGTCTCAAGCTGTAGGGCAAGAGCGTCCGTCTTTTGAGAAAGACTAACGTCTAAGAGGGTGACTGTAGGGCCCTACAGTCCTCGATGGATCGGTATCTCCCGAACCGTACCTGCAGTCCTCACCCACCATCTGCAGTCCTCACCCGCCATCTGCAGTCCTCACCCGTCATCTGCAGTCCTCGTCATCTGCAGTCCTCGCCAGTTGCCTGTACTCGCAATGTCGAAGCGTTTTTAAAAAAGACTGCTATTGCATACCGCCCAAATCTAAGCAAAAAGTCCGAATTTTGGTGGTATGCAATAGCAGTCTTTTTTAAAAACGCTTCGACACCGCGAGTAGGGCCCGTCAATCACCTGCAGGGCCCGCCCGTCATCCGGAGCTACCCGGCAAATTGCGCCACCTGAGACACCTGCAGTCCCCGCCCGTCCGTCCCGGGCAGTTCGTCCGGGCGGAGAACGGGTGAGAAGGGGTGATGCTGTCGCTGTGTATGCTATCTTCCGTCCTATTCACGGTTTTGGCAGAATGAATGCCTATTTCATGAGTTCCGCCTGTCGGAACTACTACCTCAGTGTGATGATCTGATACGGATGTGTTCGGCCGAGTTGGAACATGCGGATCTAGGAAATGGCAGTAGCCATCTTGATGTATATTCATACTGCGCACTATTATAAGTACAGCAGTCAAGCGCGTTTGTAGGACAAGCAAGATAATTTTTGTCTCTTTCTCTTTCTTTCAATTGATCAGTCCCATTACTCTTCGCTTTGACTCCGGCCATTCCTGTGTGACCTCCAACACCGCCCGGCGGTCAAAATACGAGTGGAATTCTATGAAAACACGCCCCCCAGCGGACAGGGGCGACCAAATTAGACCTACTGGATCATTTACCATTCCATTTCTTGAGCCACGTGGTCTGGTCAACACTGGCAATATGTGCTTTATGAATGCTGTATGATATGTAAAATCACCCTCTTTACTCACCGATACCAAAAACTAACCATTTTACAGGTTCTGCAAATGCTGGTTTTCTGTGGCCCTTTTTACTACTTTTTGGATCGTGTCGGAAAGGAGGCTGCTTACAGTTTCAAGAGCGAGACTCCGCGTATTGACGCCATGTTTGCCATCCTAGTGGCACTTAGAATGCAATAGCTAATAGTGTATAGGATAATGTTTATGCGCGAATTTCGCGTCACTCAAATGACTGTTAAACAGGACCTAGAAGCTCTGGGAGAGCCGTTCGTTCCATAATTCCTCTACGAAGTTATACATAACATGAAGAATTCCGCACATATGAGGGTAAGTCACTTATTCAGGAGCCCAGGATTTACGGATTACTAACTATTTGCAGGGAGGGCATCAGCAAGACGCAGAAGAGTTCTTAGGATTTTTGTTGGATGATTGGTCGGGCCTGAATAGCCTACTGTATTTTTCGCACTTCTGGCTTTTATTTAGCACATGCAGTTGGACCCCCCATGTCTAGCCTGATCAACCTTTCGGAACAAAGAAAAGGATTCTCCATGGCCAACTCAACATTGTACAGACGGCGAACCCATACCACCATTACCAAAATTAAGATCTCTACATACTCCCGCGCGTTATTGCTTTCAGGCTTCCAGAACCGCGCTTCCCACCCCGAATTTCCCTTGGGGAAGTATTTCGTCATCTTGTTACGACTGGCATCAGGGAATGTGTATTCACAAGCCGAAGGGTCCTCAATATCCGTTCCTCCTATTTCTCTCACAAGATCGCTTCCGGGATGATCAAGTAGTATTCTCAACAACGTCTCGTGTCCCATAGCCGCAGCTGGGTATATGGGAGACACATGCGCCGATACAGATGCATTAACGTTGACTTTCCCGCTTTCCAATAAAGCCACAACAACATTATCAAGCTCAGCCTCAATAGCGCGATACAAGGGCGTCACGCTGGCACCGTGTAGAACACTAGTATTAACCCTCGGGTCCGCAAGCAGGATGTGCACGACGTCTAGTCGCCCAGAAATGACTGCGAGGTGCAGCGGCGTGTAGCCACTCACCGACTCCCTATGAGTTAGTGGACCGAGTTGGGCTTCGGTGGGCCTAGCCCCACAGGTTGTGTAATTATGATAGTTGAAGTGGTGAGGGGGGGGGGATGTTCTCAGGGTGGTCAGGTTCTGACATGTCGTGATGCTTTAGCCTCTTTTGTGTTAAAATCAATATAATATTATGATCACTGGCATTATTTCATTACTGCTTAGCTCATCCCATTATAGTCTAGCGTTGTTTACGGTAGGCTGCGAATTTTATTGTTTTGTTTTGGGCTTGTTCAGCTATTGATCAAGGGTACCTTTGATATGCTATCACGCAACTGGGAAAATCACCTACGGAATCTTAAGCCTCTCCCTTCATTTTTTTCTTCTAACGACCTATATGATGACTTCTCCCCCCCGAGCTTCGATTCCCTCTCGATCATACCAGTACCAGTACTCGAGTAACACTAGCCCCCACGCCATCCCCCAAACCTGGCTCTTGGCGGACATTCCTCCCAAGTCCCTGGGCCCAGGACACGTGCGAGCCCGGCAAAACAAGCCTCGGCAACGCGAAGCCCGATGAACGCCCACACACCTTCAGGGCATCCACAAAAAATATCACCTCTTCTTTCACCAAACCCTCGTACGCGCTAGGGTATCAGATTTTAAGGAGCAATAATAATGAAAGGCATTCAAGTATCTGCATACGTTAACGTAGGTCCCCCACCTCCAAACAATCGCGACCGGGGCGAGCACCCGACTAACTGGTCAATTACTATTGCAGGGCCCGGAGGACCTTAGGATCACCGACCTCCCGGACCCAACCCCTGCCACAGACGAATACCTAATCCAAATCCGCGCCTCAGCAGCAAACTTCTTCGACCTCCTGCAAATTCGTGGGAAGTACCAGCACCAACCTTCATTCCCGTGGATCTCCGGGATGGAATTCGCCGGCACAATCCTTGCCACCGGCCCCTCTACCCAAAAGTTCAAAGTCGGCGACCGCGTCTTTGGTGCCAAACAGGGCGCATACGCTACGAAGATATGCGTCAAGGAGCCGGCGCTGCGCCCCGTACCCGAGGGTTGGGGGTTCGATGCCGCGGCGGGGTTGTATGTTACCGCCCCTACCAGTTATCAGGGACTTGTTGGCCGGGCGGGTGTGAAGAAGGGGGATTGGGTTCTTGTGCATGCGGGCGCGGGTGGTGTGGGTTTGGCGGCAATTCAGATTGCGAAGTACTTTGGCGCAAAGGTTATCGCTACTGCGTCCACCGATGGGAAGTTGGAGGTGTGTGGAAGGTTTGGGGCGGATCATGCCCTCGATTACTCGAAGGACACCTGGCCGAAGAGTGTGTTGGAGATTACCGGTGGCAAGGGGGTAGACATCGTATATGATCCCGTGGGTCTTGTGGAGCAAAGCCTGAAGTGCATTGCTTGGAATGGGCGGATATTGGTTATTGGCTTTGCCGGTGGGAAGATCGAGAAGGTTGCTATGAATAGGGTGTTGCTGAAAAATGTTTCATTGGTGGGCTTACATTGGGGGCGGTACATGGAGATCCAGAATGAGGCGGGGACTGTCGAGGATGTATGGAATGGGATCCTGGGAATGATTAAGGATGGTGGGTTCAAGCCTACTGTCTACCGGGGAAAGGAGTTTGTAGGATTGGAGAGTATTCCAAGTGCGTTGAAGGCTCTGGGTGCTAGGGAGACGTGGGGAAAGGTTGTAGTTACTGTGCCCAAAGAGGGTGAAAGTAAGCTTTAGGTGGGGTCATTGGTGTATGTCACTTTTGCTATTCATTTTTTTTTCGAATTATGTGACTTATTCAGAGAATATCACTCGGTGCAAATATGGCTTGGAAAATGCCCTCCATTCTGGAAGAGAACGCCAAGCTAACTACTCTGCGTTATAAAAATCGGAGAGGAGCTTGCCAGAAGAATCTAGAGAAATTAACTATCCGCGTTACCAATCGGCCTTCAGCCACCTCGCACCCGCCGATGACTTTCTGGCAGAGGTCGTCCCCCGCACATTCCCTCAAACGTCCCCCCAATAAACCCCTGGTACCTCACCAACTCCGCAAACCGAACCTTAATTTTCCTTCCCCTCAGAAGCCAACACCTGGCAAGTATCTTTACCCTCCTAGATATTCTCCATTTCCACACCTCCAAAAACCTGGTGCACCACCTCCCCTTCCCCCTCCCGGCGATAATCATATCCCTCAACTTCCACTTCTCCGAGAAACCTCCCTAGAGCGCGCCATAGTTTTCGCTCACAGGGTATTATATTCCGAGTGGCGGCCCATTCCCCGTTTTCGGTTCGTAAACAAGGACTTTTCGCAAGGAGCCATGAAGAGGCTTTACAGTACCTCCGATCGCAGCTCCACCCTGAGGTCCGTTTCCACAGCGACGCAGTCTGCCGCTAGAAATGTGTCATAGGAGCAGCCATGCCAAGATGACCTCTGGAATGGGAGCGAGCTTCCTGAGATTCTACACGAACCACGCCGCACGGAGTAGCAGGTCCCAACTTCCTGAACTAACTATTGTTACAGTACCTCTTCCGGAACTAGAGAGTCATAGATCTTACCCCACGCTGGATTCACAGTCTTGGTAATGCAGAAGATGCCCCAACACTGCCATAGCGGCAACACCTACATAGGAGCGACGAAAAGGTAAAGCTAAGCGTATCGGGTGGGGGGAGATACTGCCCGCTTGATAGCTTTCCTAGAAGCCTCCCGTTCCCCAAGGAGAAGTTAAATGCGTGGTGCAAGTGTAGGGAAGGGGGAACACCGGTGGAAAGATGAACCCAGCTACCGTGGGTCGAGGGGGCGAGAGGCACTAGGCACTTGACAACCTCCCCGCAGCCTTCCCCTCAGGAGCAGAGACAAAGAGAGCATTTGGCTAAAAGGTGCCGCAATTCTAGACGCGACTAGGGGGTATGGGAAGAAAAGAACCGGGCTTTTGACGGCTCTCCCGGGAATCTCCCCATTCGCCAGAAGAGATGGGTGGTGCGGGTGCAGGTGGATCTGGAGATGGAAGGGAGGAAGGGAACAATAGATATGTTTTTTTGTTTTGTTTCAACTTATATATTCTCTGTTAACGTGCATAAACCCGCAGGAATAATAGATAGGACCTCCCTAGTATTTACAGTATACCCCTCTCTCATCACACAAGCACTCATCGTGGAGAAATTTACACACTGCGATCGGGCTAACTTAACTACAGTACATCCTGACCCTCACTCGCAACAGACGCAAAGCTCTATTTCGAGAGCCACTTTATGTAGCGGGCCGTTCCAGCGGCGGGGCCGGGAGGAGTTCGGGGGAGGGTAACATTGGTTCATACCGGGGCGGAGCGCAAGCCCAGAAGACTAGAGGTTGGGAGAAGCTCTTAAGAAAGGGATCGATACCTTGGAGCGCTGTTCAATATATGAATGTCCAATCCAAAGGGCATCTGCTAGGGAGGTCTGTATGGAACTGGAGGCCGAGACTAGACATGAACTGTGGGGACTTCGGGAGTCTACCGGCAGTGGAGTAGCCTGAGCACAAGTGGACACTGGATGCCTTAACCTCGAATATGATTCGTGTTTCCTGAATCTCGCGTGATAATCCATGATCCAACAAAACACTAACTTGTACGTTGTGCGCTGTGGAGACTGGGTAAGTGCTACTTGTAGGTGCTGAGCGCGCCTAGTGTTCGCAAGTGGTGAGGCCTTTTCGGCGCTGCAGACCGGCTTCCTGAGCTCACCTAACCGACCCAGAGCGCCAACAAATATCCACAGGCTTCTAAATGGTGGAGCATGGTCGCTCAGATTTTGGGGAGCCTTCAGAGAGAGTGTATATATTCACATGGATCGAGCGGAACATAAGCGAGAGTCTTAGGGAGTTGAGGTTTGTAATGCTGCTGAAGTGGTGAGAGAAAAAGCTTGGTGATGAAATATTGGTTGTGGACATGCGAGCAGTTCACCAATAGTATAGGAATATATCGCGTGACAAGAAATTGCTGTATCCACACTGGTCTCACATTTTGTGCCCATTGGAATGTCCTTGATATCCCCGCGTCTTGGGCCGGAACTAGCAGAAGATAACTCCAGGAACCGCATCTTATTGGCAAATACTTTCAAATCTCTGCAGATACCTGTGGGCATATGAAGGTGTTTGGGGGCAGCTAAAGATATCTGGGGGCATCCGGAGATATCTGCCGCCCATTGACAAATATTTACTAACCACATGTCATATACCGAAGGACTGCCGGTGCCGCTAGTTATCCATGAGGCCTGCAGGCTTTGGAAAATCCGGGCCCACAAAGCCCAGATCAATCTCACTTCAACCTAGTCCGGCCTCTGTGAACGCTGAGCGCATTATATAATCATAAGCCGGAAAGCAGAAATAAAAAAAGACTGATCGCTCAGCTGGATGGTATAGTTCTCATTTTTAGTTTCTTATTCCTGATCCTTACTTCTTCCACCACCAACTCCTCTTTCTCTCGCTCTCTCCGGGCTGCTGGGGACATGCACCCGGCCCACTTTGGGCAGTTCCATAGAACAACCTTTTTTGATCCTCCACAGCCCACAAACCTGCTCCTGCGGCGCTTGTAAACAGGAAGAGGATACTTAACACAGGGAATACTTGCAGACCAACGTGTGGCAGCCCAAATCTTGCAAAGTTAGCATTCAGAATATCTTTACGTCATAGGAAATAACATACAGCCAGTATCTCCATCTATTAATTTTAATAAACCTCTTCTTTTCCTTCTTATGCAAGTCGTTGAGTTGAATGTACCGGTAATGCGATAGCGGGCCGAGATGGTAGCCTGATGGTAATTAGCACGCAACTCACAGCATGACGCGGCCAAGCACGACAAAAGAGTGGCTAAATTTACCCTGCAACATCAAAAACAACGGAGCGCCAACCAACGGAATGAGATTCAACGGAAGCTCGCAAATAAACTCCATCGTAAGCCTGCATGAAAACCTCAGGTATGGGCTCTTGTTGTGCTCCCCCAACTTCGCTATGGCTCCCTCCCTCTCAGGATGAATGTCTCTAGCGGTGCGCACAAGGGCATAAATATGCTCTCGGAACTCCGCATTGTTGGACTTCTCGGCCGCGTGAATAAGCACCGCGTCGAAGGTATCCACAATCTGGCCCTCCGTCATAAAGTTCTCCGCGACAAAGGTTATCAGGGTTGCGGCTTCGGTTAGGACCATGAACGCTGCGTTTACCCATGCTAGGGGTCCGTGGAAAAGCGTGAGTAGGGCAACTTGTGGGAGGTAGACGGTAGCGAAGAGGAGGCTCAGGATTCCAAGAGAGAGGAGGAGTAGCGGTATTACTCGAGAGAGGAGCGGTCTCATCAACTCAGGATGGAATAGAAGGTAGAATACGCCCTTTAAAAGTTAGTAATTTGGGGGCAACCACATTTAGTGGACAGCAGGGGGGAATACGGCGAACGGGTAGAACCATGATGCAGAAGGGAGCTTGTGGTTGTGAAAGGCCGGGGGTGCTGGCGGGAGCAGCGGGGCGGAGGAAGAGGAGGGGTAGTTAGAGGGCAGCATACTTGCAGTGAGCCACTCGCTTTCTAGCGTGCTCCGGTGAAGTTGCAAAGGAGGAGCAGAGGCGAGGGGGAATGAGAGGAGCTGAAGTGCGGCTCGTATAGACTTGTGATCAGCGCCCGACAAGTAACTATTCTCATGTCATACTCGAGTGTCGAGTGCCCACCGAGCAGAGCCGCATTGATGCAAGGTCTGTCTCATGACTTATCACTCGAGGAACATTTGGGTCAACTTGGTTTAATGCCCGACTGACTTGTCGGAGTACCCTCAATAATATTACATTATAAACTCTATACTACGCACATCATAAGCATGGAAAAAGGAAAATTTCCCCGAACACCTAACCATGAACATCGAAATAACCACAATGCCATATCAACGCCTATCCATTGGGGCTCACATCCCCGGTCTATAAGCTGTCTGCTGCTGAGCCTGCCTGCCTGCGGTCATCGGAATCTGCGCTTGCGCCCTCCTAGCCTGCATAGTGCTCGGTCGATGGACACGAACATCGGTATCGGTCATTTTATAGAGCACCTGGATCAAACCGCCAACACCCACAACCAAAGGGATCAACTGTCCCGTCGAGAAAATATCGCTAACATCCCGAACCCCATTCCAAGCAATTACACACTCGATAGCAAAGACCGAAACGATCAAGATAATAACACAAAGCGCAGGAGTCCATTTCGGCATCTTGCCGGAGGTGATCTCCTGAAGAACCTCGCTCTTGGGCTCCTCTCTTGCAGGCAATTTCCTGTATTTGCCCAATGGCGTTCGCCGCCAGAATTCCGGCCCAAAGTTCCAAACGGTGTATCCGAAGAGTATAGTGAAGATCACCGTAAACACTATGGAGACGTACTTGTTTGCGGTGCGGAACCAATCCCAGAGGTCAGCCTTGACGAATGCGAAGCCCTTGGTACCACAGGGGGTCGGTTCCATGTCGTCTATGCCCATCCACCAGAACCATGTGGCGTAGCCGGCAACGGCGAAGTAGATGAAGAAACGGATGACACCACCCCAAGTCGTTTTGTTCCATTGGGATTTATGAGTTGCGTGATTGGTGATTGTTGATGCCTTAATTCGACGTTAGCATTGCTTTTATAACCCGATACGGGGAACAAGAAGGTGACTTACAGAACCAATGATCTGGATGATAATGATATAAGGGTCAATAGCGTGTGTTCCACCCTGGTTCGAAATAGACAACAAGGCTGTCAACATGGCCAGCTGGAAACATGTATTGACATCCCTCATCTTTGTAACTTTTCTCTGATGCAGCCAATTGGAGAGGAAAGTTGATGACCACTGGGCGTACAATCCTACCCGAATACCTAGCCCGTAAACATCCTGATTCCCGGAAAACCCACACCCATTATCTGGCTCAGGCGCAGCTGGGTCCTGACCGGCGGCATTCGCAACTTTGGTAACAGTTTTCGGGCTGCCGGCCGGTAACGCAGAAACCAGCGCGGCAGCAGTGAGGAGAAAGATGAAGAGTGACTGTGAGGTGGCAGACTTGACACAAGTAGTGAGGCCCATTTCGGCTTGACGGCGATGGTAATGATGATGGAAATTTCGTCAAATCCCCGGTGGGGCAGCGACTACCTGATATACCTCTTCTCCACCCCTCTTAGAAAAAGCACAAAACACGGTAGCCTCACCACCATAGCTTTTGCAACTCTACCGATACTCGCGTAAGAACGCCAAATAAAATCTCCCCTGTGACAGCTACCGTGTTGCTTATTCTGGGGGGTATGGCTTATGCTATCTCTCTGCGATTCAATTACCAACAGACCACACCCTGCTTCCCATCCAAGGCAAGAAGTGCCTAAAATATCCCTGCTTTCCCCTCTCAATATTGAGGGCGAGACGCTGCTGCCACTCCTCGGGCAGGGAATGAGCCTTATTTTGTCTTACATGCATGGCTTCCAAGCTCCATTAGCCGGGTGCGGTAGAGGGGCTGAGTTTGACGGAGTCACCATAAACGGCATTCAAGAATATCAGTGGCTGATGGGGGCCTAAGGAGCCACGAGGAGTGGGACCTTTTGTTCCTGCCAATGTAAGCCAACTTTTGATCACGGTAGCACACCAAAATCCTCACGACTAAATGGCGAAGGGTGTCGCATTCTCGTTGTTTTTGTACTCGATTACAGTACTATCCCGAACTTGGTAACTTATGATACGGTACCGTACTCGAGTACTAGTACAGGACTGGTACTCCTCTGCATGATACGTGTGAAGATTGAATTAAGAGCTTCGGTTGCTATTTTGGTAAATTTTAACCTCAAAGAAGCTTATTTTTCCAGGGCAAGTTTCAGACACTCGGTTCAGGGCAGTTCGTCGCACGACCCGTATTACAAAGATACGGGTTGCTAGTATAATACTAACGACTATCGTTGCAACGGGTCTGGAGAGCATGGGATTGTAAGCCTTGCTTCATTGCTGTAATTCATCAATTCCTTAGCCTCGGCCTACTCTGTTATTCATCCCCCTCTCTTGAGATGACACTTCAACTCAGCCCTCAGGGCAAATCCCCTCAAAGGACAAAGAGGAAAGAGCACAAAATCCAGCAAAGGAGAAGGAAAAAGAGAAGGAAAAAAGCAAGGATCTCAAAACCCTCAGGAGTGAAAGTTCCGTCTGACTCGTGGGGAGAGGGCTAGGCGCTCCAGGAGCCGGACAAGTGGTGTGGGCACCACACCACGAGGCAGCGACAGGAGAGAACCCCTCCGCCCACTAAACTAGCCGAGTCCCGCTGCAAGATAACTCTAAAAGCACACCTGGTTTGTGCCACCACATTGCAACTTGCAGTCCCGATCTTAATTTTGGGGCTTAGATTGAGGGGCAGGCGGGGGAGTCTAGGGCTCGCTAATATTCGAGGAATAAAAAAAGACCTCAGCCGCTGACTATTACTGAGCACAATTTAGGAATATTGCTCTGCCTATAGTAGAAGCGCGGAGGGGTACTTGTATCCCTGGCAAGTAAATTGCCTGCTTCTAGTACCGCCTTCTAGATTGGGGGCTGGTGCTCTACTATGGGTGCTTATCAATACCCATTCAACACAGTACCATTGAACCTTATGGTGCTCGTACAATGCGTTACCGGCACTGTACCGGTACCGGCACCAGCGGTGATGCACGGATCATAATTATGTGGCACCGAAGGATACTTGACTAAGGTACCGGTACACTCTGTTCGGGGTATCTTCGCCCTAGTCTTTGATTTGTTATACAGTAGTAAAATTAATCAAGGGAGCTTTGGCATCGGAGCAATTCCTTTAAGCCGCTGAGAGAGAAATTTCCTAACCAATGGGAATTAATATGACAAGTATTATAGATCCGGGCTCTCGATGCATTTTTACTACTGCTGAGGCCTTGCACGATTGCGGAATTTTATGACACCATTTTGGGTTTGGACCTCCTACTGGAGCGATTCCCCAGACGTTTAAGAAATGCCTATTGAATCCGACTAACAAAAAGCACTATTCGAGTCTGATCAGAGCGTATGATACTGCCGGTATCATGCTTTCCTAATAATATGGGGTCCTAAGTGGTTAGGTCCAGGGGGAATCCTGTTTGCCGCTCAGATTGTGTGGGCAGGGGCAGGGGCAGGGCCGGTTGAGTCATGAAAAAAAAAAACCTTCGCAGAGAGCCGCAGAAGCTTAGATCGCCTTCCTTATTCTACGGTCCAGTCCCGCACCGGTTTACCGTAAAAACTCACCATCAGCGGCCAAGCCTCTAAGCTCTCGCAATCCGAGACAAGTCACCCGAAGGAATAGTGTTACCAGACGGGATATGGCCTGAGCTTCCTGGATCTCGTTAACTGGTGTTGGTCGGTTCGTTAACCTACTCTGCTAGGCCTATTGTGGTTTAGAGAGTGATTTCTGTTGGGATCCACGATGGTGGATTTATCGAGTTTTTACGTTACGATACCACAGGAAAAACTCCTGGGGGTTTGGGCCGCCGAATGCCTAAAAGCCCACGCTATGCCGGTCAATGTGAAGGAGGCCTTCGGTGATCGAATCCCAGGACTTTCGGGGGGAATGCAAGAGGGGTTTTTTTGTGACTTAGTAAGCAAAAATGGTAGGAAAAAATTTATTCCTAGAGGCGGGGAAAAGGGTGAATTGCAGGAAATTCCAACACAAACCATAACCCTCTGTTATCTGCGAGTTTGAAACTGGCATACCCCTACTTGTGCTCCCATCCCTGCAGAACACAGGAAATACACTCTAGGATCCGAAAAAATTTAATGCGATCCTTCATAGAGTCTGGTATCTTAGGAGAATCATTGAGGAATGTTTACCTCGTTGTGTATACCAGTTCGTCGGCTTCTAACTATGATACCTTTTGCTTCCTTTCGCTATCATTTTATGTGTTCCCCTGCCCCTACCCACTGCCCCCGCTCTCTCAGAAGGGGCCTTACCTGACAATCCCCGGCCTATAAACAGCGCGTTCTAACACCTTCAATCGTTTTTTAATCCAGCACTTCCTCATTTTGGCATTGACACTGCCGGTGCTAGTGTCGCGCCTGGGCAACCACTGAGTATCGTACCTAACATACTCTTTTATACTATCACCGTGCAGACCGACAAGACTGTGCCACTGCTATCCTAATGGTGCTTCTAAGTCAACATCTAGGGCCTAGATATTCTTTGGAGTTACAAAACTTAATCTAACACGAGCAGATATGTTCCCCTTTCTTTAAAGGGTTCGCTTCAACATGTGCGAGCCTCGCCCCACCCCATCCTACTCTACAGTGTTTCCATGTGGCGTAGCCTTTGCCTCGTCTCAAGGAGCCAGGCTTTAGATTGGGGGCGGAGTGATACGGGGGCCGTACTCTAAAGACTCATGAAATCCACTACCTCCGTTAGCCGGCTTTCGCATCCATGCTTTATGCCGGTTCGGCATCTTCTCCCCCCCCCCCCCCTCAGCCTTCTCATCCCTCCCGCCGGCTGACCCCGAAGCTTCCTCCAGCTCCTCCGTCCGCCCCTGTTCCTTCACCAGCTTTCTCACGCCCTCATCCCACCCGGCCAGCAAAAGCATATCGTCCGCCCGCCCACCACTCCCCCCGTGCCAGCTCATTATAAATTTAAACCCTAACAGCCCCTTCTTCACCCGTCCTGGAAACGCTGCAAACGGGTAAATGCTCGATGAACTTGGCATAACAACTACCAAGTCCGCGCCCTCGACTATTCTAAGTCCTGTGGGAAACTTCCTCTGCAAGCTCTCCCCAGAGAATACAACATCTGGCTACACCAAGCTAGCACTAGCCTAGCACTAGGGAACACTTCTGGTGAGAATGCGCTCCTTCATCTTATCAGCCGGGTATGCGGCATGACAATCGATGCACTACTGGCCCATGAACTAGCCATGGGCTTCGACGGGCCTCGAGGGCCTCTCCAACGGACCACATGCGGCTTGTTCAAACATGTCTATCTTCTGGGTAAAGCACTTGTACAGGTTCTTCTTTGCCGTTAGTGGTATGAAGGCATGCACGATTGTTGGGGTGAATTGGTCAGGGTGCAGAAATTTCGCAAGGGTGTAGAAAGGTTGTGGGTTGGTGCGGAAGAAGCTTATGTCGAAGGCGGCCTCCAGGTGCGGGAGGTTTAGAGTTTGGAGGTTGGAGCAGAGGCCTGTACCTGGGCTACGGAAGTTCGGGATGCCGGCAGGGGTGGAGATTTCAACACTACACTAGGAGACCTGCTACCTTGAGGTGGTGGAAGCGGTAGTGGGGCTTTGGGAAAGGGAGGTACCAGGAAGACTATCTTTTGGCACTTCCCACAGGCAATGAATTCCGCCACTGCAGGAAAGTCTCGGCGGGAGTGTTTCTGGAGGGGTGTCAGCATCGGCCCGGGCGGATACTTCGACATTCATTTCTTTCCTTTTAGAAGTCCTCTGTCTTTCCTTAGGTTAGGTACCGGTGTGCCCTGAGGTGTTTGATAGGGTAGTGAGAGCAGTCATGTCGCTCGATCGGGCCCACGGAAAAACTCTGTTTAGTCGTTAGCTTGGCGCACACACTTTAGCACATGAGCCGCCTCTCACGCAGACCAGCCTAACAACGAACAACCAGACTGAGGAAAGCAAGCCAATCAACAACCTTTTCTCTCCTTCTCAATTCGTTCAAGCGCATAGCTCCCTACTTCACCCTTGTCAAGGCCTTTAGGCAATTCATCGTCTGGTCAACTTTGCACCTGTTTGTCTTCCGGTATATCAATAGGGCACACATACGCACGGGAGGGTAATTTCGGCACGCACAACACACCATCCAAACTAAACGGGTCCTGCGAAATCAGCCCAACAAGTGGTGCTCTGAAACGGATTGGTGTTTAACTCGACGAACCTGCCTACCCGCTCCCGCATTAGCGAAATTTGTTGTGTGAAAAGGTGAAAACGGAACCTGTTTATTGGGCAAGGCATCTGGCACTAGCCATTTGATTTGTGAGTACCTGCCGTCAAGATAGAGGAGGCAATTGAAGAGGGGCCTGTGATCGCCGACCCAGTACGCCTGGACTCACGTGAGGCAGACGAAAGGTCATTAGTTAGAGAAGACGAGCTCAACACATTATACTACAAGCGGAACGGCAAGTGGTTCTCAATTACGACGGAGGCCTTACTCGATCCAGAAGAGAATTACGACATCTACTCTTCACCAACTAAGCGCGAGCACGACCCTCTAAACCCTCTGAAGTACGCCGGATCGCCGTTATCAATTCCTTCAAGCGACGAAAAGGACGATACACCCCGCTCTGTGGTAGTTATGAGTTTGCCGCCGGGAATGAGGTTGACCTTTAGGGGTGAAGGTGGCACTAGGATCAAGGACTTTCTGCGCAGGGTTAATTCGTGGTCTGCTGTTAGGCGCATGGACTCCCCGTAAGGATTTACAGGGCAAAGTTACCCTACCTTGACGCACACCAACTTCGAAGGAAAAAGATAAACACCCCCCTCCAGCCCCGGCGTTGGGACGGCGCGTCATCACTGGCCGCCTGGGTAGTTGAGTCCCAACACCAAAGACCACTATCAACGGAACACATCCTATAACACCGTATACGTCGCGGCCGTCTGTCCGACCGGATCTCTATCGCAGGATATATGAGGGGAGACCTTCGGGCACCTTATGCAAGTGGAAGCAGGTGAATCGGATGACGGCGCATAAAGTTACAGACACTTGAAGACAGGCAGTCAGAAGAGTGGGTCGAAGGTAACGGGACGTTTTGCACGAAAGTTAGTCCCCTCGTACCTACAAAGTCGTGTAGAGTATGAAGGCGGTAACGATGCCCAGTAAGTGGATCGGGTGCATCCACAGAGGACAAGTTGGTAAAAGATGGAGTCCGAGGGAAAATGCCTATAGGTATGATCCCGAGGACAAGTCGTGTAATGCCGGAAGACAAGAATACGAGATGCAGTTGTATACCGAATTCTCGACGGAACCAACCAAAGAAGAATGGCCATCTCCTGTCCAGCAAGTTAGACTACCTTCGACGAGCACGAGGGCAAGATAATTCGTAACCATTGTTGTCAACGGATAAACTGATGAGCTAACACCTGACGTGGTCTCCACACCATCAGGAATAATGGAAGCGCAGACTGATAAGTTGGCTATGGGAGCAAGAGGTGTGGGAGAGAGTTTTCAGGGTCTACGAGTGTTCGCACTCAGGTGAAGTTTGCATAATTGTGGGCAAGGTACTTAGTTAGTATAGAGTTAGCATGCATACCGCGATTGCTCAGACGCGGAATATAAATATCGAAGCATCTTCGCTGCTATTAGACACAACAAGCACGGAGAAGAGATCTTATCAATATAATAAGTTATCTACACTTTTATATCGTTACCTATACTTCGACGATCTACACCGAAGTGAATCATTATATCTAGCCTACATTACTCGTGTCTTCTTAACGAGTTCTCCGATATAATTACAATTAAAGTCCTAGCTGTCGGAATACCTCACGCCGAAGCTACCACCTAACATCTGCTATGCTTGGGAAGGACTACGACGGAAGTACGCTGGAGTCGAGGAGAAGGCGTGTCGCCCAAATGCATGTTTCATGTTTGCCCCAGTCTGTCGCCGCTAACTTTATAAACGCTCTTGATGATGATGTTTTTTGGGATGAGGAAAAATTGAAGGATGAGTTAGTTGAGCAGTTTCACGACGGTGAGCTGGATGACTTGGCCAAAGTAGACATCCTTTCTACCATGAGAGATTTTCAGCAAGGCGATCGGGATGTCTTCTGGTATTCACACAATGTTTTGAGGACGCACATGCCCCTCCTCACCACAGTTGTAGCAACTGACCGGGTTGCGTGCAGCATAATATAGTCCTCCGTTCGGCCCAACGATAGGCTGCGATGCTGAATTCCCCTCATACATATGGGAAGTATTCTGGACACAATGCGAGGACTCCATCGGATGCCTCACAGGATCATAAAAGTCTCTGTTAGCAGGGCCTTCACGTCTAGCAGGCTGGCGTCTTCTGTCAAAAGGTGGTATGTCGTCTCTGTGGTATTCCCGATTGTACTCGACAGCTTGCGGCCCTGGATTTCTTCTATTGGGATATTCAGAACGGCGAGTAGTAGGCTGGCTAGCGTTTCGCTGTTCATAGGCATATCGAACAGAAGGTGGAAGTCTTCCGTAGTTGTCTCCAATAGCATACGTATCCAGAGGAATAACATTGGGCTCAGGCCGATTAGGCACAACGGGAGCGCTAGGTGTAATGGCAGCCTGTTGAATCTTCATCATGTTCTCCATCATACCGCTAAGCCTCCTCACTTGCTCCTTGACAGAATCTCCATCACCCTTACGACCTTTCCTGCTCTTACTCTTAGACCTTTTCTCCCTTCTACTGCTCCCCTTCTGTGACCTTTCCGACCTCTTCGACTTTCTTCTCTTCCGGGTACGACTATAATAGTCATCGGAATCCGACTCGTTATCACTGTCTGAATTGTCAGTGTCACTAGACTGGTCGTCGTCGTCGTCGTCGTCATCGTCATCATCCCTCTTGCGTCCATGAGACTTGTAGCCTTTGAGTTTCAACTGAGAGGCCAAACGTATAACACTTTTAACGACCTTGTATGGGGTCTCGCGGGAACTGGCCTTGCAAAAGCTGGGGATTGCCAAATCGCGCAAACGTCGACTAGTAAGACCATCGATATAATAGTCGATCAGAATATCGTCGTGGTGTTGCAACCCGGCCGGTTTCCTTCTCAACAACCAGACGATGAAGGTTGTGGTGCAGATAAGGATGAAGAGAGAACTGTTGTGAGCGCTGATGTACTTAGTGGAAGCGAGATTGTTGTGGGCCCAGGATCTGTTACGGTGGAGAACGATATGTGTGATCGTTTGGATGTGGGGTTGTTTGGCCCGGATGATATTTACTTTTATGGAGAAGTTGGATGCTGGAAGGACAGTGGGAGAGATTTACAGATGGTGAACGCACGACAATTTAAAAGAGAAGGATGCACCGAGATGACTATATCCGATAATGAGAAGGAGGAGTTCTACATGGAGGACGCAATGTTATCAAGCTATCCGATGAAGCGGATCGAGCCTGTCATAAACAACCTAATGCAATCCAAGTACTCTACCTACTTTCAAGCCGACGCAGCGAACGGTTTCTGGGCGGTGCCTATGTACCCTCCTCACGCATATCGGACTTGGTTGTCTACGTACAAAGGACAGTGGCAACATTTGAGAATGGGACAGGGGCTTTCTGGCGCGCCTCAGACATATACCCGAATGAAGGATATATTTGGCGGATACATACCAGTACCAAACCCGGAGCCAACGTTAAACAAGTCTTCCTCCGCAGCGTTTGAGTGTTTTGTCGACGACGATTTCGGCGCACACCCTGATTTTTTTTCTCAATTTGAGTTCCTTCACAATCATTACTTTCCGCGTCTTATGTTGGTCAAACTCACGTTAAAGGGTAGCAAATCCCGTTTCTTCCTCGACAAGATTAGCCCTCTCAGATAGGAGAGTGACGGCAGCGGTCTTCGGCCTTCATTAGATAAGGTTAAAGCGATACGGGAATACCCACGACCTACGTGTTTGGCGGAGATCGAGCAGTTTCTGTATCTGACGATATTCTTACGCTAGTTTATTCCCGGACGAGTCGAGCATGCTAGGATTCTCAAAGAGGCCGTACAGTACACTGATAACAGTGACAGTATCATGAATCGAACCTGGATCCTGAATGACAAGATGGGACATCCCAAGAGAGTAGAATGTGGAATGAAGTGGAAGGAATGGCAGGAGACAGCTTTTACATGTGTGAAGACGTCGATAATTGAGAATGTAGTGTACAGTGGTGACGAGACAAAACAGTATCATTTGATGACCGATGCCTCTAAATATGCAATCGGCGGGGTGCTCTTTCAATTGCCTAACGTTCCGGCGGGAGCAAATATGTCGGTGGCAATGAGGAAGGAGATGAAAGTGATTATGTTCATATCTAAACGGCTCTTATCTGCGGAGACTCGGTACTCGACAACGGAACGGGAAGCGCTTGCTATCTTGATATGTTTGGAAAAAGTCCGGTAGTTGATATTAGGCTCCCCCTACGCCACAAAGGTCTATACGGACCATTCGGCACTTGTTAGTTTGTTGAAAAAGGACGACGCACATGGAAGAATCGTTAGGTGGCAAGTCAGTCTTTCGGAATACGACGTTGAGTACATCCACTGGCACATTCCCGGAAGAGAGAATGCGTTAGCAGATGGCCTGAGGCGTATGAGAGTTATGGCGAGCATGTTCGTCGAGAAGGGAAAGGCATTCGGCGAAGGTCTGGAAGTATATGCATTGGAAGGAGACTCTACGTCCGGTTGGGAGGAATGGTTAGTGGAAGAATGGTACGGGGCTGTGGTACATTTTAAGCTTTTCGTAGATTTCAGCAGGTATCGTGATGGTAATGGCGAACATTTGACACTACATCGACGCCTTCTCACCCGGCAGAACTCTAAGTCCTATCGTTTGCTTCATCTACAGTCTCCGGATACTTCTGACGCCTTGATAACGCACCTTATGGGAATCAGAAACCCGGATAGCCATTACACTACAAAACCTTCTAATCGCCTTGTATTCGTTGAGAGGAATAGCAAAGAAGCCTTTTGTGTTCGGCAGGGAGAAGTCGAGGCAATTTTATATCACTTACACGATTGCCATGGCCATTTCGCAGCAGGAGTTTTGATGCGCACGATCATCGGACGTTACTACTGGCCTACCCGAGCGAAAGATGTTAACGTTTATTGTTCTACCTGTCCAAGTTGTCAGCTGATAGGCCCGTTAAAGCCCTCTGTTAGCCAAATGGCCATCGTTCACCTACAACCTCTAGACATGATGGGATTCGACTTCGTCGGACGGTTTCCCGATACACCCAGGGGGAACAAGTACATTATCATCGGCGTCGACTATTTTACACTTTTCTTATTTGCTCAAGCGGTACGGGATAGTCAAGGAAAGTCAGCAGTATCTCTCTTAATGCGTATAGTCCAGCAATTCGGATGGCCTCGAGCGGTGTATACCTATAATGGCGCCCACTTTGTTTCCGGCGAGTTTGCTAAGGTTCTGAGTAAGCTCTCCGTCATACATCTACGCGCTCCGAAATCATACCCGCAGTCAGTCGGTTTGGCAGAAAGATATGTCAAGCTTTTAGTGGATGGACTTAAGGTTACGGTAATGCAGCGTAAGTTACAACAGGGAGATTGGGATCTGGTTGTCGACTCAGTCGTGCACGCTATTAATACTCGAGTTCTTAGAGTACACGGATTCAGCCCAGCCGAACTACTGTTGGGATTTAACCTGAACAGGACCGGATGGGATGTCAACCCTAATACTGAGCGCGCGGTAGCAGCACTTTCTACACTGGTGACCTCTGGTACGAATCCATGGAAAGGAGAGGGAGAAGAAGAAGAAGAAGAAAGACTCGCCGACCGACAGCTGGAAAGACTCGCCCGCATTGATGATATACGTCAACAAGCGGCCTCAGGAGTTGTGGAGGAAGCCCAAAAGCGTGAAGAACGACAATGACCCATGCGTCACGCACCACCCAAGGATGGAGACTTAGTCCTACTCAGGAGGTTCTTGCTCGATCAACGCCGGGGTAACAAACTTGAACCGAGATGGGAGGGCCCGTACATTCTATCTGATTTGGCCTGGCATGGGAAAAGCGGACGTCTTGTAACGGGGGCACTCTGTAGGAAGACGGATCCTAAGATTGCGACCGCACCGAAGACTCAAAGTAGAAGTAAGGATCAAAATAAAGATAAAGATAATTCAAAGTAGAATCAAGCGGTAAAACATAATATCGTTAAGCCTGAAAGCTTCACTCAATAAGTTCTCTCAAGGATCGTTGGTTATCAGAATAGGGTGTCTCTCGCTTTAGTTAAGTAGAATAATGTAAAGCCAGAAGACACCCGTCAACCATTCTGACCTTTCGCGAGCAGCCTGCTCAGCTCAGGGCTGTCCAACTCACCCGCCTAGAGTGGGCTAACACTCGGAGGCAGTCGGACCACTCGGATATTAACTATCTCCACAAATAGGAAGTGCTTCCGGTGATGTCTCTCCAACTACATCTGCATGAGCGAAAACTCTTTCCTATCGGTAGCATGTCAGTGGCCGACTGACATGCCCACCGTAGAGATAATATCCATTGGGACTCACTGGCCCAGCGGTGGTTTCGTCTATACAAGCTACGCAGTCCATCGGCAAATCTACTTGGCTATACTAAGCTTCTAAACCTGACTGCATGCTCCCACGATAAGAAATCTCCTGCTGCCTGACTGCATGGGCGCTACC
>Ga0307517_10001201_pt1 | contig 43694 bp, 18 predicted proteins | sample 23_EM_MG_FD_194515 | JGI IMG/M metagenome (GOLD analysis project Ga0307517, IMG submission 194515) | Populus trichocarpa ectomycorrhiza microbial communities from riparian zone in the Pacific Northwest, United States - 23_EM | ecosystem: Host-associated > Plants > Roots > Unclassified | place...
ATTTACCAAAAAAGAAAAAGAAAAAATCCATTGACGTAGAAAGATTCAATTCACTTTCTTTCCTATAAAAGTGGTTCTAATCCATCGCCGAGTAAAACCTTTACACCGGCAGACATTTTGCTTATTAACGACACGGCCTGCGTCGAATTAAAAAAGGGAAAGATCTCGAAAGGGTGCGGCATTTCCTACAACTGCACGGCCTTCTTCGAGTTGTACAAGGTTCTGTAAGATAAAAGTCTGAAGGAATTGGGACATCAGAGCCTAACATCACAAGGGAATTTGCCTGTTCGAGATTTCTCTAGTTATTGCAGTTTTAAATATTTAGAAATATGTTAAAATAAATTTTTTTTATTTTAAAAAAATTATTTTTAACATCAACATTAAAATAATCTAAAAACATAAAAAAAAAATTATTTTAAATAAAAAAATATTTCATAATTTTTAAAAACAGAGTTTCCTGTCTCAGCTATTTCATCGAAATAACACTTGGGAGACTTCTCACACTGAAAAATAGAATTCACCTTGCAAGAGTAGCATCATCAGTTGACCGTACAAGTAAATGCACACAAAGTTACCAACCACCATATAAAACACAACTTCATCCTCTAATAAACTAGAAGATGGAATAAATTGTGTCATAATAAAGAACCACCATAGATAAATCTGAAAGATGCACGTGACATAATCAAAGTACCCAATAAAGTCCATCTCAAGTTCTGTTTGCCTACGCCTTTTCAGTGCATGGCCACAGGAAACTGTCGTCTTAATGATCTTTTGTTACGTTTACATATTGGGGGGGGGGCTGCTAAAAATTAACGTTACAGTCCAACAACATAATCAAGGCAAGATCTTGAGGAAAATGCCTTTACTAGCCCCCATTTCTATCTATCTTTGAGTTCCTGCTCGAATTGGAGCAGCTTTTCACGGACAGGCTGTAAAAACAGCTTCAAATCCTGACTGATCTGCAGCTTATCTTGCTGCGAGAGATCCTTCTCGTCATTAAGCTGTACTTGCATCTAGAATAGCAAGAGCAAAAGATTAAGATTTATCATTAAAAATCTTTAATTAATCATTAGACTAGAGTCTATATACAGATGAGTGCAACCTGACAGGCTAGCACAAACCTCCATAAAGATAGATACACATAGAAATGGTTTGATAAAATAAAAGTGCCACCGGTTAATATGACTCGTGCAAGTTTATGGGCTATTTGACCTTTTGTCTGCTATATAATTGTTCATGGAATTACTACAGGTTACAAGCAAGCCCTCACTGTAGGAATTACTCTATTCCACGCTACTAAATAAAGAACTGAAGTGTTTTCTCATCTTTTAGTTATTTTGATGAGAAGATGATGGAGCAAGCAGGAGGGAGTAAAGCATCACAAAAACAACCTGGCCTAACATACAGAGGGGTTTTGCACTATATTTCCACAGGTCACCCTATATTTCCCGATATTTTCCTGTCACTTCCATCTAGATTTCATTCTATACTCCAAACACTTGGATGGAAATACAGAACTTACCTGCAGGTCATCCAGCTCACCAAATGAAAACTCGGGAAAATCTATGTCACCCTTCACCATCCTTTTCTCCTCTTTGACAGTCCATTCACCTATTTCCACGGACATAACAACTCTTTCAGGATAGAGCAGATAGATCAAGATGGGAAAGGAGGCCATTTTAAATGACAACAAATTACCTTTAACTTTCAATGTCAACTCATAGGTATATCCAACACGTTTCTTGTTCCTCACGATCACCAAGAATGCCTGCTCACTCAAGTGGTAACCGAATTAAACTTCCCATGCATATCAAATATGCAGGATATTGAAAACATGATAATGACAGAAATATTTGTGCAGGGCCTCTTCTTAAATAATAATGAGACATCAGAATGGAAAAAAAAAGGAAGAAAAAACACTAACAACAAAATAATGTGAAGTAGAATAAGGGTTTGAATCTAAAAGGGGCCATATTTACATGTAAGATTATCAAGTGGTAACCAATTAGCACACATTTTTCTGACTTTCAGTCCAATTTCGATCTGCACTAGAGAGCACTAGAACTTCTGGTTTGCTTTTTCATGATATTAGCCATATATAGGACAATTCAAAGACAACACAGAACGACAGCAATCAACCAACATAAAAAAATATATAGTGTCTTTTTAACTGTTTCCCCAGATAAAAACAAAGTGGAAATATGATAGCGGGACTGGAGTAGTTCAAAGTGGCAACTTTTCTGTCATATACTCTTATAAAGTGTTGGATTGGTCCAAAGTAGGAACAATAGTTTTCAATGGAAAGCAAGATAGATATCTCAACTTCCTCTAGACTTCTTCTATTTTTTTCTTAGAAAAAATTCTAGGAGCTGTCTAAATTAGGAATGTGACCACTGGTAACTTCCAAAAGAGAGGCAAATCTTAGCAAAGTGAGTTTTAATTAAAGCAGCTGAATCAATCAATCAAGTCATCTATTCTTACATTAAACAGGCTAGAAGCTCTTGGGATTTAATCGGTAGAGTACAGCTGCCTGGCAAAGGTGTTCCTTTTGTATAAGCAGCAACGATATGTAGGAATGTGCATCACTAACCATGTTTTTGAGAGCATTACAAAAAGCATTCGACAGAGAAGAAACTTCTCTTGCCTATTTCAAAGATATTAGAGCACCATTTCAAAAGTAATACACAGTGGTGTCAGTCATCAGACATGAAGGGAAATTTCTAAACCTCTGTTGTTGTAATTATTGTATGTAAAAAAAAATTAACTTTGAAGATGCATTATAGAACAAGGTGTTTATCTAGCCTAAACTTTCCATCTTTACGGGATAAAAAAGAACTTACATCACCAGAACATTTGGACACTTGTGCTATTTCTGCTTTGCCACCAGAGAACTCCAAGGAGGCCACCGACAGGAGCAGCTCCTGCGATATAGGAAGAACGAAAGTGTAGAATATTTGGTAATATTGATTGTGACAAATAAAAGAGAGAGGAGTGAATTCAGCAATAAAATAGAGTATAGGTTCACCTTTATCCTATGGGTGGCCCAATTATTAAGATTTTTCTCCTCCCATGTTCCAGCCTGCACAAGTTTATTAGCAATTAAAAAAATTATATAAATATAATGATAAAAGAAGAAGAAGAAGAAGAAGGGTACCGTATTCCAGACAGAACCCAGGTTGTTGGGTTGAGAAGGAAGGTGTTCTTGAGGAGACAGCTTCTTAGGAAGAGGGAGAGGAGCTGCATCTGCTGTTGCCTCCCTCACCCAATACCTGTACGAGCCTTCTCCTCCTACTGATCCTTCTTTTTCTTTGTTATTTTTGTTACATTCTATGTCTCCTCCTCCTCCATTCTCCATTCTCTCTTCTTTTTCTTTCTTTCTATAAATAAAGAATCAATCCAATACTAAATAGCAACCAGGCAGAAAGAAAGAAAAGATCTTAGATCGATCGATAACAACCAATTTTTTATATAAAATATTGAGCCAAACAATCAAATATTAATGGAGGCGGTGGCGGGGGCCGGGGTGGGGGTGGAGGAGCAGGGTTGCGAAAAGAGAGGCTGCTGCTGTAATTGCCTATTTTCTTAATTTATTGTTCCTGTAATATTGGATTAACTATTATTGTTATTATTATTGGGGAAAAGGCCGTGAACCAGACTGGAAGCCTCAAGGCTCTTCTCGAAACTTCTTCTTATCGGGAGCCCCATTTTTTTTTCTTTTTAGCTTGAGTAGCACTCCACATTCCACAAACCCATCATCATTTGCAGGGTCCAAGCCCGGTTCATCTAACCAGCCCGACTCAAATAACTGGCTCCTACTAAAAATATGTGTATTGGATCCCAATTTTATTACTGCTTTCTCGGCCGGCCAGCCCTTTTCGACCCCAGCTTGGATTGAAAAGAAGCTTTCCGGTATCTGCTAGATTATTCATCTACGCTACATTCTAAGTTGGATTTTTTTTTTTTAATGTAAAAATAGTTCAAGGTGTCGCTAATGTCTTTTTTAGAAGAGAATTTTTAAAAATACATGTGGAAATTAATATGATATAATTCAATTGATTTAACAGGTTTAAATATAATTTAACTCAAAATAAATCATTGTGTATATATTTGATTGTATTGCTTTGAAAATATATGATGTAAGCTTTGTAATTATTATGGATTGAGTGTATGTTTTGAAATGTTTGTACATAATTATAGATATTTTGTAAGAATATGAGTGTGTTTATATAATTGATGTGATTATATTGTTTCAACTATTTGAATTTTTTTTTTAGTTGTGGGTGTTTGGGTCAGCTTACGTGCATTTTGACTAATCCCTCGAGACCCTAAAATTAACAATTATGTAAGCCTTCAGTGCTCTAAGGTTTGTCACATTCGAACTGGTGATCTCTAAAAAATAAACGCATGACCTAATCAATTGAACTATACCTTTAGAATTTATTTAAATCTTTTTTGTTTGGAAGGTGTTTTAGTGTGACAGGTTTAAGACTTAACAGGGTTAAAGTAGTCTTTATACACTTTAGATCATGTATCGATCATGTTATAATTTAGAAGCGTGACAGGATATAGCAGCTAGCTTCGAGGAGCATGGACTGCCTTCATGAAATTTCCCTGCAGGAACGTTGCCTAGGGACCAAAGTGTAGCCTGGACATGCTTCCATCCTATGCGGTAAAACACCAGTTCTAACAGCATCCTTTATCGACAATGGCTTGAGAATGGAAATGAAGAAGATGACATGTCATGTGATCCCTTGCTGTTGTGTTGTTGTACTGATCATAGACAAAAACGAGCAGGATTCCTGGATAAAATAATAAAACAATACTGTCAATGTTTTCGCCATTGTTGACAGAAGAAAAACCGCAGTCTTCTAAATATGAAAAGACTGAATCTTTCAGTGTATGAAATAAGAAAGAAAGATGATCAGTGATGGAGCAGTTGAAGAAAAGCTATGGCTGAGCTTATTTATTATCGGTCAGGTTTTTCAGAAAAAGACTTAATCTCTCTCTCTCTCACTCACTAATCATTGTTATTAGATTGCCAACAAATTAACACAAATCACACCACACATTCTAAATTAGTTATAGTTATTTTAAGCTGTTATACAATAAAATAAATAAATAAATCCAATCTTTTTTTGTTAATTAGGGCTTTGTGCCTTTGCATAAAAAAAATTAAAGAGAGAAATCCCCGACGGGTAGGTCTCTAGTTATGCTAATTGCTAGGTTGGTCTATGGGTACTAACTACTAAACATAAGAGTAAATAATTTTGTTAGTTTAAAAAATCCAATCTTTTTTTAAAACAATTTGCATTTCACGCAAGTGCTCTGTTCTTAGAGCTTAAAATTTTTCTACTCTCTCCACAACCATTACTTTCTCATTCCCAGCAAGGAACACACACGGGCGGCGCACTGCCCTCGACCATAGATGAGCATCATAAGCTGCAAAAAGTTTTAATTCTCTACCATCTCAAATTAATGTACAATTCAAACGTATGTTACACACCTTTTGCCTACCGTTCCAAATTCTAAACAACATGTTAACTACTGGGTCAGAAAGCACACGATTGTACAGAACTCAAGCAAACCGCAATGCAATATTCTAGCTCGTTGATTACATCACTGCATCTCATTCCGATTTCCTCTTTGATTCACAGACATTTGGTTAAAATTTCGCAGCCTTAAATGGAGAACAAAACTGTGTATGATTAATATGCTAAACAGGAACGAAAATTTTGCATAATCATTCCCCTCGAAGTAACTTTACAAGTCTTCATGCATAATCCCGCACAGCTTCGCAACCATGACTTCCACCTAGAAGGATATTAATTAATCTTGGGTTTTGGTCGTCTAGGCTTCAGAACCATATACAGAACACCAAGAACAACCAAGAAAGCAGGGACTGTTGTCATATCAATCACCACATGTACTTTTCTCTCTCTCATGCAGTGAATTGGGTGAAGAACGGCCATAGTCGCATTCACTTGATTAGCAAACCTGCAAGAAAAATGTGGTTTCTAAGTCATAAACTAGCCAGAAATATCAGCCATTTGCTCAGTTCCAGCCAAGCACATCAAAACAAACATAACAGGCATAAGTAACATAATGTTTGACATACTCAAGGCTTTCATTCACCAACAAATCTGAAACGGATGTAAAAGGACATGTCTATACGATACATAAAAAACAAATTCAAATAATTAAAATGCAAGCAGGTGAAACTGCCAGAATTATGCCCAGTCATCAAAATGGATCAGCAGCCAACAGAAGCTTTCAGTTAAATTTATGTTTCATTAGTGTACCTACCACACTTGTTCGTGGTTAGATTCAGTAGGGAAAGGAAATAGAAAAAGGTCATGAGTGCCTAACCTTTCAGATGCATCCTCTAAAGTATAAAGAAGTCTCATTGCATCCATGTAACGCAGCTCTCCATGAATAGTTGAAATCTGAAAGACAGAAAAATATATTACATAAGTCAAGCAGGTTCTTCAAAATATTACAGACTTGAATAGCAATACAGTTCAGTGAAGAGGTTAAAGAACAAGCATGCTTACCCTTCTCCAAAGGCTAACAACATAATTATACTTGTTCACAAGTTCTCGCTCCTCAGACTGAAACATTTTGAAGGTCTTTTCAGCTGGTTTTTGTCAAGTCCTTATCCAAAGACAAATAACAATCACAGGCCTACAAATACAGATGCATCTTTCAAGATTTTTTTTTTTTTTTGTAAACGTCAACTGTAAGAATATTTGAACTGTCAGAACTTGACAGCCTTGATAGGTTCTATTGCAATTCACAGAGTAAAGGTGGAACCTTGCTCTATTTAAACAAAAGGAAACCAGAAGCACTGGGTTATGAATGTCAATTTTCTAATTGATTGCATACCCTGAGCATTCCAATTCCGTACTGTCCAGGTGGAACTTCAATAGCTTAAGGTTATAGCAGGAACAATATGAAAGTGCAGATTGGATAGCAATGGATACCAGATGAACATGTGTAGGCAGATAAGTTGGGACTCCAATCAAAGTTAAGAAAATAAAAGGTAAAAACCTTGCAAGATTTATAGAATGGTAGGAATCACAGATATTCAATTGGAACTACACAACAAGGCAAGGATACATGTATGTTCCATGAGTAGACGACGAATGGCTGCATTGACCAGTTGTATTGACTCTTCAAGCGCTGTGATGATGTAGCTCCGAGCAATTGTATCAGACTGAAATTGTGACATATGCCAGCCTCTGGAAGTGATTGAAAAAGGATTGCATCCCACCGACCATACCCAATCCTGTCACATTGCACGCAACATTAGCCATTCAATTAGTGTGGCAGGAGATGCAAGCTCATCTACAGAATCAGCAATAAGAAAAGGACAAGGAATCTGAAGCACACAAGTATGTGTGCCTACATGTGGTGTATGAGTGCAAAATGTTCAGTTCCAGAAAAACAACCAAGTGAAGATGGTATTCAACCATTCACGAGACACGTGACTTGCTAGTTGGATCTCCTGATAGAACTTCAATTCTTTGACAATTAGAATACATGACCATTTTGGTGCAATGAGATATTCTTGAGCTTGCATCTTAAGTATGCAGGTTTCAATTTTCAAAGCAATCACGTCATGCAAAAACACCAAGGATCAGACTGTCTCCAAATTCTCCCTCTCAAAAGCCCATTTTCTGTCTATGGTCAGTTTCTCCCAATGACAATTAAGATAAAATGAGACAAGATACCATCATTAAGAAAGTTCAAGGCCAATTAAATTGGTGTTTCAGAGGCCAAACAGAAATTAGTACTGAATGTGTGCGTGTACAAGCATATTTATATATAATGCATATATCAGCCTGAGAAAATTTTGAAAGGAGTATATCAATGAAGGGCAGCAAACTAATTTTAACTCTTCTTTGGCATGTATTATGTTGCCGTATTATTGTTCAAGAAAATCAACATAATTCCAATGCTAACTTCCCAGTTTTTCAAGTTTAATTCTCTTAGACTCAAACCTCATAGGAGTGAACAAACTATCATGTGATCTATAACCTTTGAGGGGGTAAAGGATTGAAAAGCCACAATAAACCTCTCACATAATTCTATCACCAGTAACTGAAAAGTGCATCACTACACATCTCCTCATATGTTTACTGGAGTTCTATCATGTTATCAGGCAGAACTGCACAGAGTGATAACCTCTACATTGTAACTAGTACCTCAATTGCAGTTTCATGGGCATGGCTGTAGACAAGATGAAGTGGAAGTAAACCAGCCAGATGTTCGGAGACAGAAGCCAACGCAGCTTTTACAGGGCTCCTGGATGATGGGGGAAGGGGAGAATATAACAATAGATGTGAGTTAGACTCTAGATTTCAGTGGAAAAAAAATAGCATACCTCAGGATCCAGAGTGGATTAGGATAAAGATTTCATGCTTTTGCACTTTCATAATTAAGGTAAATTTTCCAAGAAATTGGTTTCCATTTTCATTTTTTCCTTCCATTGTTCTTTTTTTTTTTTTTTGAAGTACTAAAATTTACTCAAACTAGAATATAGCATGAATGGGCAGCCGCTGCAATTTTACAGAAGTTTCCCTTGGAGAAAGAAAATCTAAAATTAAATGAAAATGAAAAATCATGCAAAAGTAGAAGATGCTAGGAAATTGTAAAGAGAGTGAAAGGGGGGAAGAGCATATAACAGGGACAAAAGGTCAAGAACTGGTGCAATTTAAAAAGAGAGAGAGAGGGAGGGAGGGAGGGAGGGAGAGATCAGAAACTATGCATCAGAAGCAGCAAACCCTTCAGGCAATCCCATCTGCTTCTTCTGGCAATTATCTAACTACTGAACTAAATATCAACAGTTGACAATAAGCCATTAATAAAATCAAAATGAATGGTCATATTTCCAACCTCAAATCCCACAAAACTGATTGCCCATTACACTGCAGATGGCTTTCCCAAGATGATGGTTCTGACTGGACCACAATAACCATGTCAGAAAGAGCCTTTGCCTGATAATGCTTGTCAACTAATAGTGGCTCGCCATAAATGAACCAAAAGATAGGAACTTCAAGTGTGGACCTACTATGGGCATGTGCTCCTACATTATTTAAAGAAAATGAAAACATTAGCCTGGCATATGTCAGTGATGAGAAATAAAAACAAAATGTATTTAGAGGATGTACGTTATGATAGTTATCACATATACCAGAGGCAAAAGGTAAAAATTGGAAAAATAATAATGAAATATACAACTTTAGCGAGCATGGACCACAGGTCACTGGATTGAAAGGCTACAGAAAATTGACTGAGGCTACTATGTGCATCTAACTAACCTGATTTACTTACAAAAGAATCATCTTACTAATCTGTCTTCCAAGACAGGCACATGAGCAGCTCTCTGACAAACAGAGATTGTTGCACACAAATTCATCTTCATCAACACTAGTACAGGTGAAACATAGGAGGACCCAGAAAGAAGCCCAACACTCTATGCATATGTTAATATATCAACAATAGCCTCGGCCTCTTAAATGTGAAAACCCATACTTCTTCACCTATCAATTATCTACCCATCTGCTGAATTATAGTACTTTCAAATTAACAAATGCACTGGTATCTACTCATGTATATGATCTCACACAAATAGAAAGAGAATACAGGTTAACCAAAAGGACAAGGTTATGGTGACTACTCAAAAAAAGGATAGGCTTTTAAACATAGCTGACACAAATACTACAGGATCACTTGCACTGGGGAAAGAAATAATATGTCCAACATTACAAGTATCATTAACATGCAAGTCCCAGAACAAGTACATTGTTTTCAACATTATAGAAAAAAAAACTGTCATAACAAGCCAGAAGAAAAGAAGAGCTAGAAATGGAAGCTCATAGATGACCTTTGAGAGAACCATGGTCATGGAGATGCCTCTGCAACTGATGCTGGAGAATGGAGGAATCAAGATAGGACCGAGTGGTTTTCCTATATGTTCCATTAACAAGCAATAATGGGACAGCTGCTGCTCGCCGAGCCACTGAAAAGGCCATTGCTAATGCAGGATCCTCTGACAGCACTACTCTATATGCAATTTGGAAAATAAGTAAGTTGAAAGGAAGACAGGCCTGACAACTAAGAGTATTTTTTTTTTTTATATCAAAATGAGGCTCTTATTTAACTTAATAGAATAAGGTACTTCATGCCATGTAAGCTCTAAAAGGTATTTTATGTCATAGAGACTTCATTGCATACTTTTGTCACTTTCTATTTTTATAAATTATTAGCCACAGAAAAATAGAGAAGCAGTCATGATCTCTCTCCCTCTCATATCATTTTGTTTGCACTTGATGCATGTCATCATGTCAATTAAATTTGCTATATTTCTAATTCCAAGTGTCTAATTATTATTAATAAAAACAATTAAAAGTAAACCCCAAGTTTTTCTTATCTAAATACTAGGATTTTTGTTTCTGAGACCTTTGAAAATCATTAAAACATGTGTGATTCATCAGTAATTGGAGAGACTAGAAGGAGTAACTTGAAGGAAGATTGAGCAATCCATTAACAAAAAACTAAAATACTTACAGAGTGTTGAGGATCACTAAAGCTAAGACCTAAGGATGTCTATGGCCTATTGTAAGAGAAAACATTCAAATCCATTTAAAACTCTTGTGAAATTCATCCAGCAAATCACCAAAGATAGGGGGGAGATGAACATGGAGAAGAATACTATCAAATAATCATGCTTGGTAAACTAAGAAGGACCAAGTTCACCGTGATCTTTGTTCCCGTAAAACTTACATGGGAAAAATGCATTTAATTAGAAGACAGAGGATCAAACGATTTAGGGTAAAATACAGGTAAGAAAAGAAGGTTATGAGACATATAGAAGAGGTGGCAGCACCTTCACCTAGATTTTCTAGGTAATAATCTCTTAAAAAAATTTTAAAAATAAAGACTGAGGTGTCAATATACATGCAGGACAAAGTCTACTTGGCATAAAATACCCTATTATAGTAAATAAGATTAAAAGTACCCTGCAGTGGGAATAAGTTTTAAAGATGCCTTCTTAGGAAAACAAACTCTGACAACAAACCATGTCTATATAAGCAGGGACCAACTGTTGATATACAAAGTTGTGCATGAATTAAATGAATCATACAAAAGATACTAGTAACAGAAGACAGAGAGATCTTAATCTATCCAGTGACTAATGAACAAAGGACTTATTGGGACAAAATTTCAAAAATAAAACAATGCAGAAAACATACAGGTTCTCACTGAACATAGCCTTTTGTGATGATACAAGTAAGGAGGATAGCCCATTCTTTAGAGCCTCAAGATCAACAGGTAGATGTTTAACATTCCTAACTTTCTGCATGAACAAAGTAGGGGTAAGAGCAAATTACAATTTTCATAAAAGCTCCTTTAAGAGTATAGTAGACAGAACATACTTCATGTGTGACGAAAAAAAACTGAAAGGATATCTTCTCGTAATAGTGGAATGCTCCATCAGATAGTGAAGGTGAGATTACGTGTCTCATAGACCCCCAAAGGGTTGCACCTAAATGTGCAAGAAAGGTATCCCTTGCAACTGTGTAGTTTCGAAACTCCTGCTGGAAAGATAAGTCCCAACTCAAAGGCATGATAAAACATTGAGCCACTATGTACAAATAATAAAAAGGGATGTGCTAAAAGATCATTCACATGAACCTTCTATCTAATGAACCCATACAACCATCTATTACTCTTAAAATCCTAAGAATGATTCTTCCAACCAAATACACAAGTTTTTTCCTCTCATTATATGGATTTTTAACAAATCAAAAGGAAAAAGACAGCATAACAATCCTTGTCAAACGACCGAATGGTATACCTCATGGGTATCACTGAAAAGATTCCAACTCTCCATTCGTTTTAATGCCTCTACGGCCTTCTTCTTATGACTTTCATCGTGCTTTTCATGGTCAAGAGACTGGAGCTCATTTTTCAAATCCCGCATTCTCTCATCAAGCTCTGTAACCATATATATTACAGTTTATGCTAAATTCACAAAAAAAAAAAAACAAAAAAAAAAAACAAAATTCACACAAGATACTGCAAAAGTAAGACATCATTATGATTTATTTTTTAAAAAAAATTAAAATAAAATAAACACCCATCAAGTTATATGCGAAACATAGAGCCCATGCGGCCCAAACAAACAAGATTAAAGAATACTACCTTCACAAAGAGCTAGCTTAACTCTCCTTCCTTTGCAGTGCTTGAAAGCAAAAAGCTCATAAATATCAATCTCAGCCAAAAGAATATCGATGGCTTGATGATCCTTCTGTAAGATTTGCAGAATCAATTAAAACAGGAAATCTAGAGAACCTTAAAGCACTTCATTTAGCTTAACCAAGTCATATAGTTTCATCTCAGAACCCAGTCAAATATCATCATCTAGCCAACTGTAATATTAAGATTAGTTCTTGTGCTCATGCTTCAGTTTCACAGGGAACAGGCTGATCATTTGAAGAAGAAAAAAGTAAGTTCTTAAAGGAAAACGTGTGTTCCTGTAATGACGCTAATGGATCAATCCCTGTCAAAGTCATGAGCAATTTTGACACTATTGGCAATCGACAAACTTGCATCTCTGACCCACTTAATCCAGTGCACAGTAGACTAAACAAGCAGGCAGAACACAGGGAACCCATGAAGTAGACACTAGCTATTGTTTAAATTATACTATAACTAGCTATTGACCTGCACAAGAAGATGAAGATTTTCTATATAGAGGTAAATGGATATCCAACACTCAACTTGCTGGTAACCGCAGACTTGCATTTGTAACCCTTTTATCAAATAATCATTACTTATCTTGGATACCTTAGAATAGGTAACCAACATTTTAAAATCAAACCAAAATTGAAAGTGTCTTTCAGGACCCTAGATTTGTGGCACCACCTATCTCTCTAAGGCTGCAAGTCTTCTCCATTGGGATAGTTGGCCAACTCTTAGTTCTCAGAAAGCAAAGGTTCTCTTAAGATAAACATATCCCACCATCTTTAAGAGCTGGGAGGTGCCAAGACAAAAGCCTAGATTTCAATATCTATCCAGAAGACAGCCTATGTCATGACCCCAACAAAAAGAATCCATCATTAGTCTTAGAAGTCAAAATAGGTTAATATTAATATGAATCCTATCACCATGGTGTAACCATGCAGCAATTTTTGTTTAGCAAAAAATATATGAAAGGAATTGACATGGTGAATCGCTACTTGTTTGATTGCTTGTACATACATCACCAAGTACTGAAAACTTTTCCTGAATTGCTTCTTGCAAGCGCTCTTCAGCTTCATCTTCTGAAATCTCTGGATGCCAAAAAAGGAGCATGTTATTCGTTGAAAAGCTGGAAAAACTGGTATAGATGCTAATTGATGCTTGATTCAACAATAAAGCAAAGTTTCCACGAAAGTGAAATACAAAGAGTTGATAGTTGGTATTTATGAATTAGAATAGTGTTGCATTGTTTCTAATTTGTCAAAATAACTGGTCATTGGATCCATAAAATCATAAATGAACTACTTTGACCACTTCAATGAAGAAGACAAGCAAGGGAGCACATATCAAAGCAATCAAGTTCCAAAAAGGGTCTGTCCAGTTCTGCAGAGGTGGAATAAAAGCACCTCAAAAAGAACTGAAAGAAGCAAAGCATCCTAAACCACAATGTATCTACCACAGCAACCATCATATACATTCAATCCAGAAAGCTTATATTACATGGCTTAAAAGTTGGTTAAATACAAATAATAGTGTAAATGCAACAAACAAGAAATAAAATTTAAAATAAAATAAAAAAGTTCAAGTGGAATAGTAATCAACAGTACCAGCAACTGCACCAATAGTTTTCTGCACATTTGGCAAACTACGCTCTGTGCGCACACCTTCTCCACCAACAGCAGGACCCCACGAGAAGGGGCCAGCAGTTAAATCAATAAAGGCCCACCTGATGCAAAATATGTCACTAGTTGAGTATCCACATAGCACGTGTGTGTGTGTACAAGAGAGATGGGAGGATGAGGAAGAAAATGATACCTGTCCCTTCCGATCCATGTATCTGTAAGACACTCTGCAGGAAAATCACTGAAGCCCCCAGATTTTAACTCTTTTTCAAGAAGAAGCTTCATATCCTCATTCTTCCCTTTCAATAACTTGGAATAGACAGAAACCAAAAGTCTCAATAAAAGAATCAATAAAAGTTGCATATCTATAATCTTCATTTGGCAACAATTTAAAGGATAGCGAGAAAGAGAGATAGAACATACTTGTAAGACTTTATTCTGAATGATGTCAGAAGTGTCCTTCCCTTGATATAACTTCTCAGCATTGTTCAATGCATCCAGGCAGATATTATACCATTCCACCTTAAATATAGAAATAATTATTACATCTTACAAAGACATTGCAATATGATACACCAGTTTAAGTATCTTTCTGTTTGAAGGATAAAATAGAACAGTTGTAGGATTTAAGCTATAGAAAGTACTAACTGTATCAGTTTCTTCAGTTATCGTCCAGGTAAATGCGGTCATAGGATGCTTTTCATACAGAGGTCTCTTAATCTTATCAAGTGCTGCAAAATGTTTCCAGAACATTAACTTTTGAAAGGAACATTATAATATAAATAAAAAGCCTCCACAGCATTTATAAATGGAAATGAAATGGAGAAGATGATAGTTTCATACCGAGAACACTTTCTGAAACGCCTCCAGACTGAAGAATTTTTGTTTGCAAGCTCTTATTCTAAACAATACAAATAAACAAAAAAATAAATTCTGGATCTGGTCTATAAATATCATATTAGCACCAAAAGGGAACAAGGATATCAAATATTTTTCCCAAGAACTAATTGAATGAGGGATTGCCTAGGATTCTCATTGTAGCCAAAATTATTGAAAATCATAACAGAATGTGCAAATAATTATCATGCTTGAAGAATGCAACAGGTATATAAAGGAGAGAAGAAGCTAAAAGAATACCTCTTTTAGAAATGTTATTTCTGAATCCGACAAACCTCTCCTGCCATATAAAAATAAATTTCAAAACATAATATGACAAATCTAAGATACACTAGATTATAAAATGCAACACAGATCACAGAATCAGTCTCAGTGCAAAAATGAACAGTTAGATAATTCAGAGGTTAAAAAAAAAGGCAATAGATAAGATTCAAGCCAGCCATTCGATGCAGTTCATGTTCAGGGATGTATCATGTTGAGTGTTCTTATGTTCTAAAATTGTGCACGAAATGATAAAAGGAAGCAGGGATATCCTTAAAAAATACACACCTGTAGCCATATTTAGCCCTCTTTAGGTCATGCTTGGGATTCAAAATGAAAACGTTATATGCATTGTCAAGTTGAAGATAATCAACAAGACTACTGAAAAGAGCATCCATCACGTCCATATCTACTTGCCACAGGACATCCTTGTTATCACTGTCAAGGTGGATGAGCCACAGTTAACAAAGGAAGAGAGTGAGAGCAAGAGAAGGAAACAAATCAGGCAGTAATGAATGGTGATGGACAAGTGTTCAGTGAACATCCACAGAAAAGAATCTCCAGAGAAAGAACATGATCTGCAGGAAAGAATCTCTTGAGAAAGAAAACAATCTTTCTCTCCTTTCCAGATATATGTTACTTTAGCACAGAGAATTAAGGTTCGTGACAGAAAAAATAATTTGGGGCTGACGAGACATTCCTCCCAGCCTCATTCACTCATTGGAATACTAGGTGTGCAACAGGGTCTAAAAGACAAGATCAAAGCAGAATATGTGCAACTATAATACTATAAAACATCAATTTACATGTCCAAATAACTTGAACTTGACAGGTATCCTAACCAGCATGTGCAGATATATCAAGACCACTCTCCTCGAGCAATCAACTCCCATTCAAGCATTAAAATATTTCCTCCAAATTTCACATGATAACATTTCTTCTGACCACCAAAACAAAACATTAAAAAGAATTAACATTTTCTCGCTGTCCATTTCGCTACAAATATTGTCACTCATTACTAGAAATTAACTTGTTGACCACAAGTTTATTACAACTGACAGTGGCCATGAACCATGTGCAAGGTGAAATTGGCTAATCCTAGTTATTAGTAGTAACAAGAACTAAGATAAGGAAGTAAATTGGGATTTCAACATACAGAAAGGGGAGGAGGGGGGCAGATTACAATTTAACATATTTCACCTGTTATCAGACACATCATCCTTGCGAGCCAAAAGATTGATGGCATGCTCAAAGATATAAGTAACCTTTTCACCCATTTGAATGGCATGAACAGAAAAACTGCACAAGCAAGTTAATTATAATGACATGAGCAGAAATTCAAAACTACTCAGAGCAAAATTTATGTGAAGTATGCACACTACATGGAACCATTACTTGTAATTTATGTGACTGACTAAGGGAAGATGGTGATGTTGCTCTTTGTCTACATAAATTTTGTAAAATGGGGTGAGAACTTCTCCAATTTTTGGTACGCGTGTATGTTCAAAGATGTGATCAATTTTTGTGAACCAACGCTCAATTTCTTCTGAATGAAGCTTGAATGCTATACATGGGCACACAGATGAAAGAAGAAGAAAAGGATTAAGGCAGTGAACAAAAAATAAATACATTTACTACTTAAGAAAAAAAATGATAGACAATGAGATCATATAGACCTTGGTTCCCTTTTCCTTCGAAGCCTATGAAAATGAAATTTACAGGAACTGGAAGGTACATGGAATCCACTTCTTGGAGCTTAAGATAACTTGCAATGTTACCTGAAATATTATAATCACGAAAAAACATTCAGGGACCTTCACTAGTTGGAAAACCTAAGCAGAAATTACAGTTACGACCACGTATAGATAAACAAAAAATTAATAAGATGCGAGGGATGAACGAGGAATTACCGGCTTCGGTGAAATTGATAGGTCCCATTTTGGCAGGGCTAGAAGATTCCAAATCATCGAAATCTGGTTTCAACAATCAAATGATAAATAACTAGCTAGTCACTCCTCAGTTAATTGGGTATACGTGTACTTCGAAAGGAAAACGTAAAAACAAGAGAGAGACATACCGCCACTGTGAATAACAGATTCACTCCAAAACCTACTCTTCTCTTTGAGATTAAATAAAGAAAACACCGATGATAATGAAGACTTGCCCGTTTTGCGACTTCCAGAAGGAGACCCATATGACCCCGTAGCTAGCAGCTGATAATAACATGTTTATCGATCAATAATTTAGTCAATAATAAATAAAATAACAAAAAATTCAAAAGCAAAATTCACAAGATTCTTAATAACAGAGCAGAATTATGCATAGTTTTTTAATCGCTAGTAATTAATATTGTTATTCACAGGAATTTCCAAAACCCCAATTCTAGTATTGTATTGAAAAAGAAATAGAAGAATTGAGAATTATGCAAGAAGAGATAAGAAATTACCAGTGTCAAAAAGGCGGAGATGACGATAATAAATCTAAGAGAATCGGTTGATAGATCGCCGGCCATCTCCGTTCGAATCGCTCTACTACCACTACCTCCAGAGAGCAATACTTGCTCTTGCTCTCCTCGCTACTCGTTCCTTAATATTCACTGTCGTTTAATTCTGCAGAGTAACTGCAACACAGTAAAAGAGAGTAAGAGACCGCTTGACAAGTTTATAACAATATATGGTAAATGACAATAATTTTCCCAGGCTATCACGAATTACTATACTACCACAAAAAAATCCATTCCACGTTTAAACTTTTTGGTATTACCGTGTGCCATGTTTTTTTTTAATTTAAATTTTTTATTTTAAATTAATTTTTTATATGTATATCTTTGAATTATTTTGATACTATAATATTAAAAATATTTTTTAAAAAAAAATATATATATATATGTATATATGTATATATATTATTTTAATATATTTTTAATAAAAAAAATTAAAAAATAATCATTACTTATAATTTACTGTAAAAATGATAAAACATGGTTAATTGTGTCCAACGTTATATTAAATTAAAAGGGTATTTGGGTTTTGACATTTTAACCTCGGTTAAATTGAGTCGTTTGTTTTTCTTTCTTTTTTTTATTCTTTTCAATCAATATTTTTTATTCATTTCATCATTTATATTATATTTTTTATATTGGATTATCCCTCTCTCATGACACATAATGCAAGTTTGGCGGATTAATTCGGTTGACTCGGGTTTTTTTTCTTTTTTTTAATTAATTTGTTTTTCAATTTCATCATTTAATATTGGGTTGATTGAGAATTAGACTTAATTATTTGTTTTTTTTTTATATTATGTTATTATGGCCTCAATACCCGTGAATAGTGCTTAACGGATTAGCCGAGTTAACTCGATATATTTTTTTTGTCCCCTTTTCAATTGATTTGTTTCTAATTTCATTATTCAACATTGATTCGGTTAGAGATTGAGATTCATAATATGTTTTGATTTGTTTTATTAATTGTTCAGGGACTAAAATGTAATAGACGTTGCAAATTGAGTGATGAAATCGACTTAATTAAGGGTAAGATTGAAAGAATTTAAAGTTAAAAGGTCGATTAAGGGGTAAATTAAAAACTTTTGAGACCAAAAACCATTTTGTAACACACGTTGAAGTTCTAAGGGCTAGTCAAAGATGGTCAGGGGTAAGATTGAAAAGATTCCTGAGATTAGGGCTAATTAAGGACCTAATTACAAAGTTTTGAAATCAATAACCAAATTTAAAAGAACGATGTAATTTAATGACTGCTTTGTTTTTATGAAATGGTATCGTTTGAGTCAAATAAAAAGAACCTTAATTAAACTCTTTTAGTACACATCGTCCAATCCCTCGAGTGATATGTCATCCGATTACAATCGAGAGCCCAGATTCCTCCATCTGACGACCTATCATCCATCCAGACCAGGAACTCTAATTTTAAAAGATGAATGACATGTCATCCAATCTAACACTTAAAAAAGGGATGATGTGTTGTTCGATGTGCTCCACCACTAATTCTAGTTTAAAAAAAAATGGTTGAGATCAACCTTTTTATTCATTTTGATCTCTTTAGATCGTTCTACTTAGCGGGATAAAAAAACACACATCTTACACACTCACGTCTCTTTTGCAATCCCAACCTTAATAGCTCTGATCCTTTATAATACTATGCCAAATTCCCTGCCCAAACCATCCTTTTAATAAGCTTGATCCAGTAAAAGTTTTAATTGAATTTGTTAAAAGGTGAAAACCAATTTAATTTGTTTCAAGGGCTGAGATTGGTTCAAAATGGGAAGGTAAATACTACTCTTGAATCTTCTACATATACAACCCTAAAATAAATCGTGGCGAGGGGACAACAAGAGATAATAAGCAAGGAAAAAAGGAGAATAATGAAAAGAAAAGAAAAGGATTTAACAGTACAATAAGAAAAAGATTAAGAGAGAACAATACAATGAGGGAAGGGAATGGGAAAAGATAAAGAATGAAGGTGATGGGGAAAGACTAGAAAATGAGTCGTAGGTAGGAAGAGAAGTCTAGGGATTATCTAAGGAAATAGGAGGTTGCATTGTAACTCTTAAAAGCTAACTCTAAACATCATAAATTGGATTGTGTCAAGGTTGTGAGTTCCCCTAGGCCCTTGTTTTTCATAAAAAAGAAAAAAGATAACTAGCATCATTTATGAGCACAAAATCAAACCTATATCACCACTATAGATATCACTCTAATAACCCTTCCTATCACATGGTAACTGTAACTTGAATGTGTAGATTTAGATATTTTCCTTTTTATTCTCTTATCATGAGATTTTACCTATTTGTTGCTCTTGTTTCGGCATGTATATTATATTTCCTTTTTATTTTCATGATGATGGTGTGTTAGTGAATGACCATGTCAGGCAGACCTTTTTACCAAATTATCTAGAGTCTTGTCTTAGGGATGATGATTTGGTTTATTTAAAAGGAGAGAAGGAACGAATTTGTTTTTATTATTATTATTTTAAGTAGTGTTTAAGCTTGTGTTTCTTTTAAATTGAGGGTCTATAGGTTAGCTTCGTAGGTTTATGAGCACATGTTATTAATCATGAGTTAAAGATGAGGAAGTCTTTAAAAAAACACCTTGAGACACACTAAACCTTTAATAATGAAAGATAAATCAGTTTTTTTTTTCTAATGTAGGGTGTGCAAGCTTTTTGTTTTATGAAGGAAATAAAGAGTTGATTTCAGGTTTTCTTGGTGGCAACAAAGTTGTAGCACCTATGAAAGTCAGGTCTTAAGTGTTTAGGTGTGGTGGGAACCCATGGACAAATAAAGGTAGGTTTTGAAGCCCTTTTAGTTTTAACACTAGCATAAGTTCCCTTTTGAAATAATTTTTTTTTTATTTTTAATAATGCATGTTGTAGTCCTTTCCATTATAAAGTTAGTTAAGGTATATACTTTATTTTTCTGTAAAAACAAAAGATTTGTCCATTTTTGTAAAAGCATGTATGGTAACCCACACACTTTTACTTTCATTCATGCTAACATACATGGGTATAATATTAATAAGTTGATTGAGGTTCCTTTTGTCTTTTGAACAAAATTATATGATGAAAATGATGTATGATATGAGAATATGGTTATGTTTTCGGAAGGGTAGTGAAAGCTATGTCATTTGATATTATTATGATTCATACATGAATAATAGTATATGTAACTAGTATGATTATTGCTTGCTTATTGCCTAATCATAGTCATTGGAAAAAAAATAAAATTTTAAACATTCTCTTTTAAATCTTGCATAGCTAAGTTTCTCATTAAAAAAAAAAACAAGAAAAAGAAAGCATTTTTACAAGCTTTAGTATTTTATCATTAAAAAAAAATATGTTTGTTTTAACATTTTACAAAAAAAATGTTTATCATGCATTTTTGGATTTCATAACAAGTCTATAAACTTTATTGGAACTTGACCCAAATTAAAAGGTTCATTAGGCTAACATACCCAAAAAAATGTCTTGATATTTATTTTTTATGTTTAGGATATATAGACTCAATATAGGTCATTGCTTTAAATATTAAAGGATTTTTGCATATCCCTTTAATTCTCGAACAAGTAAAGATTTTTTTGTCTAATATTCACTGACATTAAAGTGAAAAGTATTAAGAATTTTCAACATAATATTCACCAAAAAAGTATTAATTTTAGTTTAACATTCACTAATTACATCAAAATACGAATCATCAGTATTAAGTCTTCATTTAACAGGTATTGCTAATAAAGCCTGAGTGTTATAAGGCTAGTGAACTTCATTAAAAACCTTTATAGACCTTTTCTATAATTTAAGTTGGGCTCAATGAGCCCAACATGGGCTTATGAATTATTCACTAACATGATTTGATTGTCAATTAGTCACATGTTATGATCATGAGTGACAAACCTTGAAACTATCAATTCACCAAGTGCTATCCAAATATAATAACTAGGAATGACATAAATGAACCAAGCCATAGAATGACTATGTTTAACCAACAACTAGGGTTTAACTCATTGTAGTAAATCCATTATCATTATGTAGATAGATTAGTTACAACAAACTATTAGGAATAGAAGATAACATAAACAATGTAGTCTACCTCGAGTATAATGTTTTAAGGTGACATTATCTTCACTTTAACATAGCCAATCCCCTGCCATAGATCTATGCTGACCAATTAGAGTTTCTTAATGACTGTAATACTAAGTGATGACTTTTCTTTTTATTTTTATCCATCTTACAAATATAAAACCAAGAATTTTGTTTTTTATAGGCTTGTTATGATGTTAGAGGTGATTGTTATTTTTAAAATCTTTTCAAATTTGAAAATAAAATTGGGCTAAAGTGAATTAGCCTAGTAAAAAAAGTTGACATGTTTGACCTGATTTTCAAATTTGAAAGAAAAAATTAGATTGATAAAATAAAATCTTATTTTAAAAAAATTTAAAAAGTGAAAAGAAAATAGAATATTAAAAACTAAATTTACTGAAATTAAATAATTCTCAAGAAAAAAAATATAAATTAAATTATTAGCAAAGGATTTTATTTGGATTTATTTACATTGTTTAGTATTTTATAATTATTTCTAAAAGCAAGAAATGATAATCAATATTTCAAAAATTAAAAAAAAAATTTACTCCTAACAAATGGTTATGATTATTAACAAAATATATTGTTAAGGGATTCCATAATAAAAGGATTCAACTAATTAAATCCTAGCATTTGAAGGATATTAGGTATAATTAACTTATATCCTATATTAATTAACAAAAACTAAAAGATGTGGTATTTTTATTGTACATCACTTTATAAAACATTATTAATTGTAATGATGTTTTTTCTTATCTTTTTTAATTTATATTTTTTTATTTTTTAAATTCATCATTCAATATTTTGTTTATTAAAGATTGAACTTTATGATTCGTTACGAGTTGTTTTTTTAAGGTCATCTCAATCTCATGACCTGTATTGTGTGTTTAACAGGCTAATTTAGTTGATTTAAGTTTTTTTTTTGAATTGATCTTTTTTAATTTTACCCTTTAATATTGAGTTAATTATGAAATAGGTTCTATGATTTTTTTTAATTTTCTTTCTATAAGGTTATTCTGGTATCATGACACAGGTTTTGCGGGTTAACCCGGGTAGACTCAGGTTATTTTATTGTGTCATTTTTTTAAATTGATTTTTTTAAAAAAAATTCATCATTCAACAATGAATTAATTGAGAATTGAACTTTATACTTTGTTTCAATTTGATTTCTATGAGATCATCTCAATCTCATGAACTCAGTTGTGAATTTAACAGGGTAACCAAAGTTCACTCAGGTTATTTTTTCAATTCACTTTTTATGAGGTTATCCTAGTCTCATAATCTGGATCATAAGTTTGACGAGTTAATCCATATTGATTCAAGTTATTTTATTTAATTATTTTTAATTGATTTTTTTCAAATTTATCCTTTAATATTTCATTAATAAGAAATTAAGCTTTATAATTTATTATAATTTATTTTTTATGAGATTATCTCGATCTCATGACCCAAGTCCTAGATTTGTGATTTTTGTAAAATATTTTTTTGATTTTATCTTTTAATATTGGGTTGCTTGAGAATTGGACTTCATAGTTTTTTTTTTTTTACTTCATACAGGATTATTATGGTCTTATGACCCGAGCCACAGATTTATTTGGTTAACCTGGGTTAACCAGGGTCAATCCAATAGGTTTCTGTCACAATATATATATATATATATATATGAGTTAAAATTTTAGTTAAACTATAATTTTATCAGTCGTTTAGGTTGTCTTTGGACTTGTCAAATCGATCAGGTCACATCAAGTCACCTTCCGCATGATTTAATTTTTTTCCACTAGAAAAATGTTAATAATACTTCATTATTTTTTTTACATTAAATAAAATTTTAACCTAACCTTAGTGCAAACCATTTATGAGCTCGTTTGGTATTGTGGTAGCGATTGCTTTTTAATATGCTTTTCATTTGAAAATACATTGAAATAATAATTTTTTTTATTTTTTTAAATTTATTTTTGACATTAGCACATCAAACAATATAAAAACATAAAAAAATAATTTGATGCAAATAAAAAAATTAAATTTTAAAAATATTTTTTTTTTTTAAAAAAAAAAACCATTAAAACAAGATTAGCTTCATACCCAAATTGGGCTAAGATAAATAGTTGGGTTTGGTGTCTGAACAAGAAGATCCGGTCCAAACCCAGCTAGATAATGACCGACATGCGACCACCGAAAGTAGCCGTTGGATAGATGAATGACCAAATTATTATTACTTTGCTGTAACAAAGATGCCTGCCAAATCCTGTTTTGCCAATGTTGCAGACAGACACCCGACTCAAGATATTTGTTTCAATTTATTGCGAGTTAATTATAATCTAGTCCTCTTAGTTTAATGAGACTAATTAATTAGTCCTTATTGTTTATAAACTATATTTCTAATCCATACACTATTTATTTATTTATTTTTTAAAAATAGAAAGGTTCAAGGAGAGACAGGTAATGTGGGAAAGTTTTCTTATGAAAGAAGTCATTCTGGAAACAAAAAGTTACTGAACCGAGGATTGTCGATCGCGAAACTACATGGACTAATTAACTAGTTTCAATAAAATATAGGGACTTATTTATAATTTACAATTTCGTTTTTTGTTTTCATTTTCATATGTTAATGTGACGAGTGACGACACCTCATATCTCCCTCTCCCTCTCTCTCTTAGCCTAAATGAGGTCCTGGTCCCCATCAAGGCTATCACCCTCTCTTTCTCTCTCTACTTTTGTTTAGTTGCAGGCCAGGTGTCAGTCAGTGAGTGCGTGGTTGTGTTTGTATGGAGTAAGGACCCTTCCTTCCTTTTTGATGCTTCAGTATTACAACTCTTGTAACAAGTTCGATCTTTAGCTTAGCTAATAAAATACTGCCTGCTTCAACAGGAGCGGGATTCTTAACTTCTTCATAACCTCACATTCCTCCTGGCTACACCTCCCCCTCCCCCTCTCTTCTTCCGCGCTTTAATAAACCCCACCTTTTCGCTTTGTTTGTTCTGGTTTTGTTTTTTGCACTCAGTGCGCTGTCTTATTTACGAATCTGGTTCCTAGTTATCGCTGATATGTAAGTTGCTACTCTCTCTGTCTCCCAGCTTCTTTGCTCAAAATCTTTCCTTCTTACTTTCTTTGTTTAGCTTAATCTTGTCTTATTTACGAATCTGGTTCCTAGTTACCACTAATGCAAGTTGTTACTCTCTTTGTCTACCAGCTTCTTTGTCAAAATCTTTCTTACTTTAGCTTAATCTCCCTCTCTTCACTTAAGCTTTCTCTCTTTCAAATTTAGTTTGTTTGATGATTTCAACTTAAGTTGACAACTCCTTTTCTTTTCTTTCTTTTGCGATTCATGGAAGACATGCTCTTGCTAATTCCAATATTTCTGTTTTCAGATGTTAAAGTTTTACTTTAAAGCTTGTTGCTTTATTGTTATACTTACTACTACTACTGCTACTTATAATTAAGACCACCTATATACCTATCCTTTTCTTCAAAACTAGATTTGATTGGCCTCCTACTCTTCTAGCTACTTTTGCATCTGGGGTTTCTATAGTTGGTTTGCCTCTGAAAGATTAATTCCCTTTTTTAGTGCTTGCTTGTAAGATTTGTCTCTTAACTAGAGACTAATCCCTAAGCATATCTTGTATTGTTCATCACTATCTACTCCAGTTCTGTATTGTTATTGTTATCGTCGTCACTTTCAGAAAGAAGCTTAGCTCATTTGTTTGAAGAAAAGGAAAGATGCGGTTGTATCATGTGGCTATTGGATTAGTGTCATTGCTTTCAACGGTGAGTGGTGCAATGACCATAGGTGCCAACTGGGGAACGCAAGCTACCCACCCTTTGGATCCATCCATTGTGGTGAGGCTGCTTAGGGAAAATGGGATCCAAAAGGTTAAGCTTTTTGATGCAGATTATGATACTCTAAAAGCTCTTGGTAAGAGTGGGATTGAGGTCATGGTGGGTATCCCAAATGACATGCTTGCTACTCTGGCTAGTAGCATGAAGGCTGCTGAGAAATGGGTTTCCAAAAATGTCTCCGCACATGTCACCTCAAATAATGTCAACATCAGGTCAAATTTACTCTTGCTTTTATGTGTGTGCGTATTGTTTCCTGACTTGGTTTACAAGAAATTGAGATTATTAGCTGAAATTAATTGTTTGTTGTCCTTCCTTTGAACTGTCTCTTGGCCATTATTGTGATAATTTATCTTTTAGTTTGTGGTTGTTGAGAGAAATATTGCTCGGAGGGTAAGGGTGTTGCCTGGTCTTATGTTCAGTTATGCCAGTTCCAAATGGCGTGAAATTTCAAGATTACATGTAGCAAGTTAGATGCTGGGATGTCATTATATCTTGCCTTCATCAGTTTGAGAGCCTTTTCTCTGTCTGCCTCATTCAAACTGATCTGTAATGATGTCTAAAGCCCCCTTTTAATTGTTGGCTGATTTATCTGTACAGTATGCTGATGTCCCTTTCGATTTATTGCAGACTAACTAAGCAATGTCATGTTCTGCAAAAGATTTCAATTAGAATTTGAATTAACTAAAGCCTTTTTGTTATTGGTGACAGATTTTATCTGCATATTTTGCTGTGGTCCCTCTAGATTTATTGCGGACAGCACAGTCATAACTCCAAAAGGTTTCAATTAGAATTTGGATTGACTAAATGACTATGTGCTTTATCATCATGTTAACACCAACAAATTGATTCTTGCTCTGGCTATATGTTTTTATCTGATACAGCCAAGAGACAACCCGATCAAGGTAACTTAACTTGGCTACGTAATTGTGGGGTTGTGTTTGATGTTTGGCACTTTTGTGAATTTGTCTTACCATGATTTATCTTATAGCCTTTTGTTTTCTCTGTCTTTCTCTATAAGTTATTTATGTTGGGGATTCCTAGTTTATCTTGAAATTGCTACATCAAGAAGTGATTTTATGAGTTCTATTGCATGAAAGTTAGTCACTTGCCTTGGTTCCTGCTTAGAGATTTCCGAATATACTCTCCAAAATATCTCAAGATTTTCTACTGTCTAGCTCATTTATCGGCAAATGTGTTATGGAGTTCAAGTTGCACCTTTTAGGTATTGGCCGAATCTCAGGTCCCTTCTTCCAGTGAACTTTAAGCCCCATTCTTCAGTCATGGTTTCTTGCATGTCTTGGGTGATTCCATGCCCTATTCCTCAATTAATCTTGCCCATTGGATGGTGGTGCTTGGTCTAGAAAGAGTTGAACATGAAATCTTATCTTTTTGTCTTGGCTTTGGTTCACGTGAAAGAAATGAACTGGAATAATTTATGATGCATTGGACAAACATAAAGTTGATTGAGGGAAGCATCATGGTCTTTCTGACTCTTCTGCGCTCCAACATTCATAGTTTGGGTGCAATCCCCATTTAGGTTCCCAAAAGGTCTTCTGTTTTCATTAGTTTCTTGTTTTCCCATTGTACATTTTGATTATAAAATGTAATGTCGGAGGAGGAATTGAACTATCAAAGTGTAAAAAAGGCCGCAAACTGTGCAAAGCAAAGTCAGGTAACCTTGCCTGCAAAATTCCAAAAAAAAGAAGAAGCAATAGAACAATCAAACTACAATCTGGAGCCAGCAACTCTTAACAATTTCCTCCAGAATATTAATGGTATGGGATCATATTAGTTGAACTGAACTTTGTGGTCCCATTTGTTTCTATCTTCAGCTACACTAGATGTTAGTGGCTCTATTTCTTTCTTGTAGAAATCTCATATTTTAAACATCCAGAAATACAGTTCACATCATTCCATCACTGTTCATATCATCAGATGTGAATAGATTCTATTTGTCAATAAAATCACTTGTGCTTTCTGCTAATTTTATGTTACCCTGAATGTGAAATTGTCCTGAAATTCACCTCTGAAAAAAAAAGCTCTTGAAAGCAAGTGCATGTAGTGTTAACTATGGGAGACATCATTAACATAATGGCACTGGCATCTTTATGTGTTTGGATGATATAATCTGTCTGAAAAAAAAATTTCGAACATTCATCCTTTCTAAATGTATGGTATGGAAATGATGGGCTTTAGGCTAGCAGATTGGATGGGCATACAACTCTTGCATGTCATGGAATTTGTCATGGCCTTCTTGGATTTATAGGTTCTTATATGCCCTTAGACATGAAATGTGTACTCAAACGATTTTGGTGTAATTTTATTTTGTCTAGATAGAGGTGTGATGAAATCTTTGGAGGTTTATAAGAAAGATAAAAGGGTTCCATAGACTTCTGCTATTTTGTTGTCTTGTGAAAACTTTAGATCAAGTGCAGAAATATGGGCGTGACTCAACACTGTAATTATTTTGCTTTTTGTCTAACTTATCAAATTATTCTTGTACAGATATGTTGCAGTTGGAAATGAACCTTTCTTGCAAACGTACAATGGAAGCTTTCTCAGAACAACATTCCCTGCTCTCCAGAATGTCCAATCTGCTCTGATAAAAGCTGGGCTTGGCAATTCAGTAAAGGTCACTGTCCCTCTGAATGCTGATGTCTATGAGAGCTCAAGTGGACTTCCTTCTGATGGTGACTTTCGAGCTGATATCCATGATCTCATGCTTGCCATTGTCAAATTCTTGAATGATGCCACTGCCCCCTTCACTGTGAATATCTATCCTTTCATAAGCCTGTACTCTGATGCTGACTTCCCGGTTGATTATGCCTTCTTCGATGGCAATGCAAATCCTGTAAATGATGGCGGCACATCCTACTATAACATGTTTGATGCTAACTATGATACTCTTGTGCATGCTCTACAAAAGAATGGATTTGGGAATTTGCCTATCATTGTTGGAGAGATCGGGTGGCCAACTGATGGGGACAGGAATGCTAACATAGAATATGCCCAGCGTTTCAACCAAGGTTTCATGTCACATATTTCCAGTGGGAAAGGGACTCCATTAAAGCCTAATGCTGATATTAATGCCTATTTGTTTAGTCTGATTGATGAGGATGCCAAAAGTGTTGATCCTGGGAACTTCGAACGGCACTGGGGGGTATTTACATTTGATGGAATGCCCAAATATGCTTTCAACCTTGGCACAACAAATACAGGAGCTTTAATTCCAGCAAGAAGAGTCAACTACCTGGAGCGTAAATGGTGTGTGATGAAGCCATCGGCCAAGCTTGATGACCCACAAGTGCCACTAAGTGTAAGCTATGCCTGCGGACTAGCTGACTGCACTAGGCTTGGTTATGGGACATCATGTGCAAGTTTGGATTCTAGGGGGAACATTTCATATGCATTTAACAGTTATTTCCAGATACAAAATCAACTTGACGATGCATGCAAGTTTCCAAACCTTTCAACAATCACCAAGACAGATCCATCTACTGGAACTTGCAAATTCGAGGTAATGATTGAGCCATACTATGGAGGTGCGGTACAGGCACCCGGGCATGCCAAGAAGGCACTGGGTTTGGTTGTAGGTCTCATTCTATTTTTCCTAAAGATTGTGTAAACCTCAAAGCTCTCCTAACTTTTTGTGGTAGCAGTTTTCATCAACTAGTCTCATTAATCTGGTGTGTAGGATATAAAGGAAGCTAGCCAAGGGCGATTTTGGAATTAAATAGATTGTAACTTGATTTTTGTGTGTTCTAGAAACGAATGTTCGAATGTATGAAAATAAATTGTTGAACTATTTAATATATGCATGCATATTTAGAAAATAAAGCTTGCGAATGGAGGCCATACCGAGCTGATCAGCTGGAAAACGTGTTGCAGTTCTGAAAGTTGTAGTAGCTAAACAGCCATGGGGGAGTGGTTGCTTCATCTGTTGAACTAGAACACCTTGTATCTAGGTATCAGTTAGGAACCGAGAAGATTATGTGTTTTGGCAAGCAACTAAGAAGATAGCTCCAGCTACCGAACCACCATAAGAATGCTCGATCGCTACATCATCTGATTGGACACTACCTAACATCTCTCAAACATTGTTATGGAGATGGTTTTCAAAGACTCTAAATTAATGTTAATGAGGTCCACCTTCCATGGTTGCATTTTTTCTACTTCAAATTTTTCCACGCTTTTTTAGGGTCCCCACAAGACCAGCCCCAGCAAGACAAGAACAGTTTTTTGTAATGCGGTGACAAACCCCAGGCACAACCTCCCTTACCAGTGGAGTAGAATCAATAATCCGGGATCAAGAGAATATCGATGCTAATTAGCATTCACCTTCAAACCTTGAAGTGGAATGATTGAGACATGTATACTTTGTGCCATTATATAATTAACATGTTTCTACTTGAATTCAAAGCTTCACGTAAGAGCAAAATCAATTATTAAATGTTTAACTGGTGATACATTACTGATAGAATAATCTTTCTAAGGTCGAATTCTAATCTTGAATGTTTGCTCCAGAGGTTGAACAACCATGAATATCAGAACAACCATGAACCAGACCTAGTTATCATAACCTCAAAGGAAAAGATATAAACCCATACCTCAAAAACCAAACATTTGATTCAAGCAATCTAAGAAAACCCAAACATAGACTTCTTATCGTGTACAGTGGTGCAAGACAATGTCTAACATTTGAGGAAATCAACTAGAGTGTGGTGAACCTCTCAATCGATCTCCAAAAAGACTGGAATCAAACCTGTGCATAACAACCAAAAGAAGAACCTACACTTCAACGCACCTTCATGGAGATGACTCTGTAGATGCGTGTAGCTGTGGGATGATCGTGGGTTTAATTAGTGAAGCAATACTATGCATGTGGGTGATTCGTTTCTTTCAGCATGAGTTAAACACGAAAGGATAAACAAAAAAATAAAAAGCGGTATCATAAAATTTTCTTTATCAATTTGTTTTAATGTGCTTCATGGCCAAGCATTACAAAATAAATAAATAAATATTTTTTTTTGATGAAATCTCTTACAATTAAGGATTAACATAATGATTATTATAAAAATACCTAACTTTGATGAAATCTCCTGCAATTAGAGATTAATGTCATAGTTTTTGTAAAAATACCCAACTTTGATGAAATCTCCTACAATTAGGGATTAAAGTCATGGTTTTTTTCATAAAAATTCCAGCTTCAACAAAATCTCCTTCGTTAGAGATTGTCGATATTTTTTCGATGAGTCTTTTATTTTTAAGGACTGATATCTTGTTTTTAGCAAATCATGAATAAACTCGAAAGTATATCAATTTAGAAAAAACACGAATAACGGTAACCTTTCATCTAAAATGAAGCGGTAAGAGTGATGCTTATTTTTTCTTAATCATAATTAACTTGGTACCGGATCTCTGAATAAATCAGTGTTTTTTTAGAATCCCTAATTTTTTTTTAATTATTAGGTGGCAACAAAACAATTAATTTATTTTGTCGTTGATTCATCATGATGTGACATATAGGATGATGATTATATTTCTTATTATATTTTTAGCCCTTTACCTAGAATATCTGAAAGATCAATTAGAGTTTTTAATTATAATAAAACTATGTGGTAACTTTTTATTTTCTTTCTATTTTTTTCTTTTTTACATGTAGTTAGCCTAGATGTCCCTTGCGACAACTAGTTTATAGGTTCATGCTACGCTATGAGTTGGTTAAAATCTTCTTTTAACGAAATAAAAAATATTCAGGTTATAGAACATTATTTAATATCGTTAAACTTGATCAAGTGTGTTAATATTGAAACCTCTCAATCTGATTCATTGCCTAACTTAAGTTTAAAATTAAACCATATGAGAGTTGTCTCGACATAACCAATCGACTTGGACGGTTTAAAAACAAAGTAATGGATTTGTACAAAAGCCCAAGAATGAGATTGACAGGAAAAAAAACCTCTCGACTCAACTACTTGCATAACTCAAGTTTAAAACTAAAACCATCTCAGATTTGCCCTGACGTGAGCTAATTGACTTAGCTGATCCAAAAACAACTTAGTCGATCGGTAAAAAAAAAACTTAAGGATGAAATTGAGAAACGCGAACAAAATTGACAAGAAAAAAATACCTCTTGATTCAACTTCTTACCTAGCCTTGGTTTAAAGTTAATCTGTATTAGAGTTGCCCTAACTTGATTCAATCGACTTAGTCGGCACAAAAAAAACCCAAGCAACTGTTATAAAAAGTATAAGGATAAGATTAAAAAATATTAAAAAATTAAAACGAAAAAAAAAGGATTAGATTGAAAAAAAAAAGTTTCATGGTTCATATAAATAGTGAAACTTGACAAAGAATCTCAGTTTTTTTTAGCATACAAGATACCATAAACTCTGGTCAGTTTGCAAGTGAAGTGATTGGAGGCATAGGTTGGTAAAAGAAGATGATGGTGCTTCATTTTAGTCAAGATTAGATCCATTTGCAAGTGAAATAGAAGTGAAATGGATTTCTCTCCACTTGTTTCAGACACTCACATTCTAGAATGCTCCAAGAAACCTTGCCATACATGGATCAAATCAAAGAAATCAGAAAAATAAAGAGCTAGGTGCAAATAATTTTAGTAATTTCTGTCTTTTTGCCATGCTTGTGGATTTTACTTTTGTTTGCGAATTTGGTTTGTTTTCGCAACACTGAAATCCACACGGTACTTCTTCACCGCCGTAAATTTTATGGAAAAGATTATGTTTTAGTCGTTGTAATTTAAGAATCAATATTTTTTTTAATAATTTCACCATCAATCTTGAATTTTCAATTGTACTACCAAATGACTTTTATTTTTAAATTGGATTATTTCGTTAAATAAAATCAACAAATTTATTAATTATCTGCTTATTCTTCATGTGATCTATATTATTCAAAAATTAAAGAGAAATTACTCTTCAATTTCGTCCTCCTCTACTCGGATCACATGAGGAGTACGTGAACACTTAATGATTTTATTAATTATATTTAATGAAATGGTATAATTGAGAAATCAATTTTTTATTATGATATAAAAAATACTTTAAATGTAAGGTTTACCGGGAAAAAAAATGCAAAGCCCAAACGGTGCGTTTTAATATGGGCGGGCTAAGACTAAACTTGAAAATAAAAAAACAGAACGGTGGAAATTCGAGAAAAAAAAAATCCCAAATTTCAAAAGCAGTTGTCTTCTCACACTAGCTCTAGAATCGAATCGATCATCGAAAATGGCAGAAGACAACAAAAAGTCAGAGCCGCGGCGAAGGGGATGGTCGATAGCCGACTTCGAGATCGGAAAACCCTTAGGGAGAGGGAAGTTCGGCCGGGTCTATGTAGCCAGGGAAGTGAAGAGCAAGTACATAGTGGCATTGAAGGTGATTTTCAAGGAACAAATCGACAAGTACAACATTCATCATCAATTGAAGAGGGAAATGGATATTCAAACCAGTCTCAGTCACCCTAACATTCTCCGTCTCTACGGTTGGTTTCACGATGACCAACGCGTCTTCATGATTCTTGAATACGCTCACGGCGGTGAACTTTTTAAAGAGCTTAGAAAGTGCGGTTATCTCTCTGAGCAAAAAGCCGCCACGGTCCGTCTCTCTCTCTCTCTCTCAATTTATTTTTACTGATTATTATTATGATTCATTTTATTGTTAATTAATTTCAGTATGTTGCCAGTCTGGCGAATGCATTGGCGTATTGTCATGAGAAGGATGTGATTCACAGAGATATAAAGCCTGAAAATTTGTTGCTTGATCACGAGGTGTGTTGCTTTTATTTGTTTTTTAATCAGAATTTGTGATTAATTATTGCTTATATTTCGATTACAGTTTAGATTAATATGAGCAATTTTGAGGTTATCTATTAACAGAAAATATCTTTTTTTTTGGTTGTTGTTGATTTGAGAACTTTGTTTGAATGCTAACATTTGAAGGGTCGACTGAAAATTGCGGATTTCGGGTGGTCTGTGCAATCGAGGAGCAAAAGACACACTATGTGTGGAACTTTGGATTACTTGGCACCGGAAATGGTGGAGAATAAGGCTCATGATTACGCTGTTGATAACTGGACTTTGGGAATTCTTTGTTATGAGTTCCTCTATGGGGCTCCTCCCTTTGAGGCTGAGAGTCAGCGTGATACGTTCAGAAGGTGGGAAGGGTTGTGTTTTAATGGGTTATTTGGTCTGATTTGTGTAGAGAATTGAACTGGGATTTATGTGGAAAGTGAATTTTGTGATGCAGGATTGTGAAGGTTGATCTTACTTTTCCTTCCACTCCTCCTGTCTCTGCAGAAGCAAAGAACCTCATCACCCGGGTAAGTTTTTTTTTTAGAGTAACGGTATTGCCTTACTAGTATTGTCTCAACATGGAATTGCATAACTGTGGGGTTCAATATGTGATCTGGGTAATTTCATTTTTGCAGCTTTTGGTCAAGGACTCTTCAAAGAGGCTGTCTCTTCAGAAGATCTTGGAGCACCCATGGATAATCAAGAATGCAAATCCAATGGGCACCTGTGATAAGTAGTAACATTTTCTAACTTTTATTCTATTTTGAATTTTGTATCTAATGTTCTCGTCTTTGAGAACGCAAAGCTACTTCTAAAACGTTGTCTTGACCTAGAAAGATGTTTGACTATCACTGCTTGGAACTCGAATATTAACCCTGTAATGCATCATAATTATATTCAGTCAGTTGTGTTCTATGCTCTAATTAATAATAGACTAGATTTCTAGAAGTGGTTTCCCACCCACTCGATTTTGAGTGTGTTTGTTTGTGAGGTGAGCTGCCTGGCGCAACTCTTAAACAAACACACTCTTAATCTAATAAGTGATTTGGAGACCGGTGGCAGTTAATGCATTTTTAGGAAATTTTCCTGAGATGCATTGTTGACATTGTACTAATGGCATTTTAAGTCACGGTTCCTGAAAGTACATAAAAAAAACCTAAACAATTTCCATATATAAACCTATAATATTCTTTCACTCCCACCTTCTCCTACTATTTCCTTCAGTTAGAATCCTGAATCCAAGGACTCCGCTTGGGCTTCCCAACATTCCCAAGCGCCTTCCAAACAACACTGTTGCACTTGAACCCCGAACCAAAAGCAAGTTGCCAGATCCTATCACCTCGTTTGATCCTTGTATTTGTCTCCAAGTAAGCGAGTTCATACCAGACACTGCTACTCGAAGTGTTCCCAAATTGCTCCAAAGTTTTCTTTGATGCCTCCATGTATTCCTCTGTAAGCTCCAAGTTCTTCTGTATTTCATCTAGCACCTTTTTGCTAGTTGCTAGGATGCACACATGCTCAAAAGCAAGCTTGTAGTTTGGAATGTATGGTCTGTTTTTCTTCTTGAAGAGCAAATTAGTGAAAAAATGAACTTGTTCAGACACGGGAAGGACTAAAGGGCCTAGAGTGGTGATGTTGGCCTTGAGTGCATGGCCTCCCACCTCAACCAGATCCTTGCTAACTGACAGACCTTGCTTTCGTTCTGCATCTTCCCTTAGATGTATGCTTTTGAAGCTTCTGTTGTCCATGCCTTTGTGAGTTCGAACTAGCTGCATAGCAAATTTGAAATGTTAATAGTGCTCTGCTTTGACAAGTATGATACTATAATTTCACTGCTAGCACAAAACTATAGGGACAACACATGTATAGGACTTGAGATTGCGATTAGTCAAAAGAAATATCTGAAGGAATAGGTAAAATATAGAGGTAGTACCGTCTTCAGTTCATACTTAGATCGCCATCGGTCTAGGCGGCAACTGGATAGAAGCATGGCTGCTGCGCCAAGTCTGAAGAAACAATTAGGAAGGAGCATATCCATGTCATTGCCACTGTACCATGTATAGTTCACCGCTTCTGTGCTCACCACCAGTGCATAGCATCCAGGATATGCATTCAGAAGGTCTTTAGCTAGATCAATAGCTATAATGCCAGCAGCACATCCCATGCCACCGAGATTGAAGTTTTGAATATCATGCCTAAGCTTGTAGTGATTTATTACCATTGATGAGAGTGACGGGGTAGTATTTAGAATCCCACAGTTGACAATAAGAATTTTTATGTCCTTGGGCCTTATTTTTGTGGCGGCAAGAAGGTCATCTACTGCTCCAAACATGACCATTGCTGCCTCTTCACGGCCATCCTTTAGTGTTATCTTGTGCCCAGGTTGAAAAACTATTCTAGGCATGTAGGTCTCATCTCCAATGCCAGAATTCTTGAGAGCTCGGCGCTGAAACTCTATGGCGGCACCATTAAATTTGCCAGATTTCTTCGCCAACTCGATGAATTCGTCCTTCGAAATCTGTACACAACATAACAAGAAATTACTGTTATTCTGTGTGTGAATCCACATTGTTTTTGGTGGCAAGATTATGATACTTGATTTACAACAATTGATAGAATGATCTATTTAGAACACATGTTTTTTTTTTTTATAAGATTCGAAGAACACAAGTTAATTACCTTGAGTTCATTTGGTGGACGATAACAAGCGAAGTCGACTAAATAAGTAGACCGAGGGCTTAAATAAAGATAAATGTATATAATTAAACTCAACAATCCCACAATGAAAAGTGCATCAATGGGGTCACATTTTGGACAGAAATCTTGCCAGATGAAGAGCTTTCCAATCTGAGCACTGAAGATCACCATGAGAACTGGTGCTGTTAGGAAATAAAAGACAGGGCTAAGGAGATAGGAATATCCCAGCTTGACATATTTCAAGTTAACCGAGTTGAGGAAATCCGGCAATCCTCGTCGAACCCTGACAGAGAAATTCAAAGATCCAGCATATGGGCCTGAATTCTCTATGCCCCGGTTCACAATTTCAGTGGATAATAACTCCTGCTCTCCTGCCATGGGAAGCAGTTTTATAAAACCAAGTAACGCTGGAGAGACCAAGAGGGTTGAAGGAAAAACAACGTAAGCCCGGACAGCATGGGAGGTGAAAGGGGTGTGAAGAAGGAGGGCTGCCACAGAAAGGATATATAGGTGTAGTAGGAAATAATATAATAAAGCATGGAGTTACGTGATGGGTAATACCAAGCTAACAAAAATAGGCAGGCTCTTTGTGCATGAAAGCGAGTGAACAGCGGATTTCTAGCACCCAGAAAACCGGTGCATGGTGTAGATTTTTTTTTATTTGTTTTTGATAACTATGATTTTCTCGAGTAGTTTATATATATCTTAATTAATTTTAAAAAAAAAATTAAAATTAATAATCAGTAAACTTTTAATAATTTTAAAATTTATAATACTCGAATTTATAATCTGAAAAAAAAAAAAACTTGTCGTCTTACAGAAGAAGCTTACATGATTCAACAGGTGTAGTGCAAATACTTGTTCAAATTTCAGACACTTAATTTTCCTATAAAACTCAGTGCTTCTACTATCTAAGATTATTTTGTTCACGTAAAACAACAAGGAAAGCTTTGATTTTATTATTAAAATGAAAATATAAGAAACAATAAAGCTTCTTACAACATACTCCAGAGTATATTATTTTTTTGAATGTATCAAATCAAGTTTATAAAAAATTGTGTTCATTACAAAATTCAATTTTGACGCATATGTTTGATTGAGAATTATATCCATTGATAAATATTAGATAGAGTTGTGAAGCTGAGAAATAGATGTAAATTAAGTAAGGGCCATTATATTATTTATATTTAATTAAATGATAATAATTTTTGTGTAAGTCTAAAAGCAATCTATATGACTAATCAAAACTTAGTTTGACTTAAAAGAATTTCTAGATATTATTTTTTTAAAAAAATATTGAGACGATAACATCTTAGATCAACTTAGGTCAAGCTTTCAAACCCACAACTTGAATCAAGGACCTAACTTAGTTTAATAACTTTGTTTTTTTAAAAACTATTTTTTATTTAATTATATGATAATAAAATACATACTTGTATGAAAGACACCAAATGAAAATTTAAAAAAAAAAGATCATGACGGGTTGAAAAAAAAAAGTAGCTAATATTAAAAAAAAATTGTTATAATATTATTAAAAAATAGAGTAAAAATTGAATGGTATTCAATTAAATAATATTTCACATATATTATTAAAAAAAAGAATTTAATAAAATATTATATCTAATATATTTTTAATTAATTAATTTTCAAGTAATTAAATATAAATTTAAGGAAAAACAAAAAGAAAATCAAAGGTGAAAATAGGCTAGATGGGCGGGACTAGGTGGCCAGCATGCATGACCCATTAAAATAAGACTCGACCCGCAAATTTGAGCTTTTTCTTTTCTTTTCTTTTCTTTTTTATTAATGGAAGAATGTGTTGTTTACTCTTTTTTTAAATAAAAGAAAGAAAGAATGCAGATAGCGTGTTGCTTGTAGTGGTATACAACAAATCATCTATTGAACTAGATTCCAGTCATTAGAGAGATAATTGAAAAATTGAGCCAAGTTACTCTCTCTCTCACTTTGATTTTTTAAAATGATTTAGTTCATCTTTTTAAATAACAACTATTTTTATAATTATTTTATATTTTATAATGTCTCAAAGAAGTTATTATAATTATCTTTAAATCTTTTCTTTCATATTTGATATAAATAAAATCATTTGTTCTTATAAGAAAAAATAAAAAGCTATATATATAGCCTTTTATTTTAGTATTCAATAACTCTTTTTCAATTTATAGATTCATATATTTTTAACTTTATTTCATTAAATCATAAACATCTTTACATTTTCCAACTTAAAAAAAAATCATTTAATGAATTGCATCATAATACAACACTAACACATTCTTCTACTATATTAAAAATTAACTTAAAATTCTACCCACCACATCGCATTAACTTTTTTTAATATTTATTAATATATATAATTCTCGATTAACAATTAAATTATTTCCTTAATGTCAAAAAAATATATTGACAACACCACGGGTAACGGCATAGTGTGAAACTAAATATTGTGTCTATCAATTTGTGTTGTCCTTCCATATGTGCATGCATGCACTTCAAATACTAAATGCGATTACCACAGATGAAAATTTGTTGTTTACACACATTCTAAGTACTTCCCCCTCAACGGGGATCTCATTACCAGGCAACAGTTTCCAACAAAGATGTTCACACTGAATAAATAACAGTTCATGTCTATTACTGCAACAAAACCCTGAAATACCTTGTACCTAGAGGGAGTCTATCCATTCTATGTCCAGCATGAGTAAATCATCCAACTGTAAATTGTCTATTGAACATAAATCTGGTACTGACGCACTAGCTGGAACATAACCCTCCACATTACCTGCATTTCCAGTTGCACTTGAAACCTGCAAATTGGGCAAGGATGGTTCAACCATTTCCACCGGAGTTATCACAGAGGGAGACACTGATGATGCATTTGACGAAGCAAAGTTAAAGGCAATAGCCTTTATTTCCTTCTTGGACAAGGCATCTACTGGACCACTAGGAAGTTGTGGCCTTCTTTCAGCAGGAAAATTGAATTGCCCACGTTCACCACGAATACAATACTGGGCAGCATCATATGCTCGAGCTGCTTTCTCTGGGGCATCATAAGAACCCAGCCATATCCTTTGTCCAGTCTTCGGAACCCTTATTTCAGAAACCCATTTGCCCCATGTCCTCATTCTGACACCCCTGTAAGTTCCCGAATTTCTCCCTTGTCGAACTTTCTTAGGAGGAGCAGAGGACTGACAGGGATCCATAAGGAGGAGGTGTTCAACAATTGAATGTTTAAGATGTTTAAGGGTAAATGCAGGTAACTGCAAATCATGCAACTTAGATGTGAACAAGATAAGTGATGCAGCTCAAGCCTAAGGGAGCAGGTGGAACTAACATGATAATGGCACGCGATGTTACAAACTGCACGTGGCAGTGGAGATACTGTCACGTTGTCAGCTTGCCATAGACTTGGAGTTTCCATTTGCAAAGAACAGCAATTGGCAAGACACGAATGTAATGCAGTTGTCACGTGGACATTCTTAAATAAACAACCTGAACCTTCCCATTAAGGAGAAAAAACAGACAACTTTCTACGAGTAAAGATTATCATTCATTAGACAGAATATCAAGCTCACCAATATGGAATTTCTGTTAATGAAAGAAGATATGATTTACCAAAAAAATCAAGATGAAACAAAATACAAAACAGGACATAAATGCCTCCTCTTGTTATGTTTCAGTAACCATAAGGGTTCATCTGTCTATAACGCATCCAGAATTCAAAATTCAAACACAGACAGAAAACTTTAATTTCAGCTATCAGCCTTCATTCTAAGCAATTGTTGGAGTTTCTTATCCCAATCCAAGACTTCTCAGTCTTTCAGATGCCTTGAGTAAACTGTCACAATGTCTAGAGCAAACTATCACCTGTCATAGAGAAAAGGCAACATCAAGCTTACACCTGGTGAACCAGGATAACTCCATTTTGGTTAATATTAATTTTCCTTTATGTGCTCCCACAATTCCAGCACTATGCTAACATAAAACTGTTCAAAATTATATTCCGGTACTAACAAGTCTCGAAACATGTTTACATGGCACACTGTAACTCTGAGTTCCAACAATCACTACCCAGGAAGTTATTTAAGAGAGTATTAAAGACTAGAGTAGAAGTTACATGTTTTCTCCATACTAAACTAGCATCTAGCAAAACACAACACTACCAAAGACACGTTGTCATTCTCTTCTGTACCATTATCATGTTTCTGAACTCTGAAACCACTTTATTTTTCTTAAGAGAGAGAGAGAGAGAGAGAGAAGAAAATGTAAAAGGAACACCCCAATCTGCTCTCGCTTGCCACTACTAACCAGCCATACTAGTCAATAAGAGTCAGACTGACAACATCTCAATTGCAACACAAAGTTGTTAGCTCACTAATCATTCCTTCACAATTTTTGTTTTCAAAAGCCATCCCATAATCTATGAGAATTTGAATAAAAACAGCATTGATCAGAGAAGTATATCCACCACGATTAGAATCACAATAATGCTAGCAGAACAAAATGTTAAGCCCCAGTCAGCAACCTATGATCGAAGTCTTAAACATGCAGGCATTCTCACAATATGATGAAGATGCAACTTAATTCAAGAACATGAAACTTTTGACCTCGTAGGTTAAGTATAAAGTTAAATGTACATAACATGACATATACGATACTCCTCGCTCAGTCCACTTCACTTTTTGTTTTTACAGAAACACAATACAGAATGAAGATTGAATTGTTCACACAAACCTTTCCTTAGGAGGTCGAAGAAGTTGGTGCTTCCGCCCCTTTAGTTTTCGAAGCAGCATTATCTGCTGCTGATGGTGGCACATATATCCTTGCTTTCTTGAGAATTTCAGCAACAACCCAATTTTTCCGTTTGCTTAACGGCCTCGAAGGATCCAATCTAACCTGAAAGCCCACCCAATTCCACAGATTCGAAAACTTTAAAAAGTTTCTCTTTTTTTTTCATTTCGTTGAATTTATTTTCTTTATTTGTTTGAGTAATCGATCAGTTACTCATCATCATAATAGTAATAATAAGAAGAAGAAGGAAAAAAGAAGAGTAAGAAGGAGAGTTAGAGGGTACTGACTCGATCGCCGATATTGCAGAGGTTGTTTTCGTCGTGAGCCATGAACTTGGAGGTCCGCTTGACGTATCGATTGTAGAGTTTGTGGTGGAACAGCCTGTCCACCGCCACCACCACTGACTTCTGCATCTTGTTCGACACCACCATCCCCACCACAGACTTCATCCTCTCCCTCTCTCTCTCCAATCAAATCCTTAAACCCTATTTTCTCTTCACTTCTGAACTTCAGACACCAACGACGTACCGTTTCCTAAATGAAACCTTTGCCCTTACCTGTCCCTTTGTTTTTTTTAGGAAAACTTAATTTATTCCCTAACAAGTTTACATGATCGCACTGCACTGCTGAGTTAAATTAATTAAGTTTTTAATATAATAAAAGAAGTTCATGCCACAGAGGGTATGCTTATTCATCTGATTTTTTTCATATTTAAAATTAAATTATATAAAAGTTATCCTAATATGATTTAGTTAATTTATTTAATTTAAAGATAATTTGATCGATTGGTAAAATATTATGAGAATAAGGTTGATAAAAAAAACTTTCAAACTTAACTTACTATTTAGCTCGAGTTTAAAATTAAATCTTTTTAAAATTGTTTAGGTGTAATCCAACCGACTTGATCGGTCACAAAACAATCTGGTTGACCAATAAAAAAAATTTGAGAATAAAATTGAGAAAAGAAAACGAGATTGATAGGAAAAAAAACTTATCAACTCATCTTCTTGCCTAACCCAAGTTTAAAATTAAACTCTGTGTGAGTTGTCTCGACATGACTCAGTTAATTTGATCGGTCTAAAAATAACCATGATAATCATTAGAAGAAATATGAAGACAAAATTGAAAACAAAAAAGAATGAAAAGAAGAAAAAAAAAAAAGGGCACCTTCATTATGTTCCAATTAATAGAACTCTATAGGGCGTGGTCATTTCAATGTAACAATAGACACAGATTACTGTGAATTGTTACAGTAAAATTACTATTTTGACATTGAGTGTAAAATTTTTAAAGCTTTTGTTGTGGGGGTAATTTAGTCTTTTCTAATGATTTATTGGCCATTAAAAGATTGTTCGGAGGTATGTAAGTCTTTTTTGAATTTTTGCACGGTAAAAATACGCTTTTACCCCTAAAGTCAACAAAACTTAAAACTATTAATCAAAGGTTTTTTTAATTTTTTCACAAACTTTAAAACATTAAAAATATTTCTTTACCCTCGAGGTGAAAAAAACTAGAGTTGTTGTCCAATGATTTTTTTGTTCTTAGGCTACAATTAAAATATGTCTTTGCCCTTAAAAAAGATAATAAAAAATGCATTTAAGGGTATTTTTGTCATTTCACACAGGTTTACTTGTAATTTATAGGGTTTTGAGGGGTGTTTTGGTCTTTCTATGTTGAAATTTTAAATTTTTATTCTGAAAAGTTGTTGTATGTACTCATTATACATCAACGTGTGAGTGGCATTCATAAACTTTGGACGACGCATACAACGCCACTCGGTGGTCAAACCTGGTCTTTCATCGTGTACTTGGAAGTGCCACTAAATCCCTTTTTCTCATGGTGCAGGGCTTGACGGCAGATGAGGGGCGATTTGTCACCTGCAAATGTTTTTTTTCTTCCTTATTTTCTCTCTTTTCTAGAGAAAATGCATGTTTGTCCTTTTTTTCTTTTCGTTTTTGAATTTTAGTTCTTATGTTTTTTATTAGTTATTTTCATCTTTGACCCTTTTAAAAAAAAAGTTTTTATGTTTTTCAAGTTAGCCATTAAATTACAATTTATTATATATTATTTTTTCCAATCCGCTCCTTATTCTTTTGATTTCAGATTTTTTTTCTTAAGTTTTTTTTGTTAAAGTTTTGTTGGCTTTCAAGTTTATCATTCAATCAAAGTTTATGTTTTTTTATTTTATTTTTCTAACTTAGCCCTCGTTATTTTATTTTATTTTCTTTTGTTAAAGTTTTTTTTTTCAATTTAACCCTCCAATTTAATTTTTTTATGCCTTCTAATTTATTTTTTTATTTCAATTTCCATTCTAATTCTTTTAATGACAATTTTTTGTGTGATTTTTTTTTTTAGTTTCATCTTTCGATGTCTGGTTAGTTCGGGATAGAACTTCACAATTTTTCCATTTGTATGACTTGGGTTGCGATTTAGGATGGTTGACTTGGGTCGCGATTTAGGATGGTTGACTTGGGTCTTTTGTCCTTTTTAGTTGATTTTTTAAAATTTATTCTTTCAATGTTGGGTTGATTGATAATTAAACTTTATAATTTATTTTGGTTTGTTTTCTTTAAGGTTATCGTAATCTCATGACTTAGGTCACGAGTTTGGTCGATTGACATGGGCGGGTTTCTATGTCCTTTTTTAATTTATCTTGTTTTTTTAATTACATTTTTTAATATTGGGTTGATTGAGAATTGAGTTTCATAATTTTTTTTATTTGCTTTTTATGAGATTATCCTGGTCTCATGACCCAAGTTTGACAAGTTAACCCAAGTTAAATAAGTTATTTTTTTAATTAATTTTTTTTCAATTTCATCTTTCAATATTGGGTTGATTGAGAATTATATTTAATAGTTTTTTTTATTTGCTTTCTATAGGATTATCAAGATCTCATGATTCAGGTAATTGATTTGACAAGTTAACTCG
>Ga0307517_10001202_pt1 | contig 43686 bp, 47 predicted proteins | sample 23_EM_MG_FD_194515 | JGI IMG/M metagenome (GOLD analysis project Ga0307517, IMG submission 194515) | Populus trichocarpa ectomycorrhiza microbial communities from riparian zone in the Pacific Northwest, United States - 23_EM | ecosystem: Host-associated > Plants > Roots > Unclassified | place...
GGGGACCCCTGGGGAGTGCCCACCGAAACGGGGGCAAATATCTTGGGGGATCCCTGATAGAGGAGGCGGCATGTCCTACCGGACAGGAAAGACCTGGTCCACGAGACTAAGTACGGGTTGACCCCTCTGGCTTTGAGCATGCCACAGAGGGAGGAGGCGTTAACGTTGTCGAATCCCCCCTTGATGTCCAGAAAGAGAGTAGAAACCTTTCTTTGGGCCATCTGGAGGGTTCTGACCTCGTGAGTCAGGGTGGTGGTCGCATCCGAGGCCGAGAGGCCCGCCAGCGACCCGTAGCAAACAGAATGTTAGTTGCCCCTTTAGCATAAAGGATGTCCAACATTTGCCAAAAGTCGTCATTACAACAGTTGCCTTCTTTGGCCAGAGCATATAGCATCATATGGGCACCCTCAATCACAAACCCTTCCATAAATAGATGGCCTATAAGACAGCATTAGATATCATCCCTCTTAAGACAGCTTTGTGTGGCTGAATGCCTCCTTTTGGTAGGTTTATCTTTAGTGGTGCTAGTTGGTGTAATGTTCATAGAATGCATAATACAACCAATGGTAGGGGTTGAAAGCCAATAAGCAGGAGGAACTAGAATATTACCAGCAGGTGCAAGCGATGCAGTGTTGTCACTAGATGGCAGAAGTTCTACAGTTGAGGTGACGGAAGCCTGCTGTTTGCCAGTGCTATTAAGAGGGGTAAAACCCAGAAAGAGGGAACCATGAAAAGAGGGGGATCCACTAAGAGAAGGGGAGTCTGGAAGGGAGGGGGAGCCTTGAAGAGAATGGAAGCCACAAAGGGAGCGGGCACTATATATAGAGGTAAAGCCATCAAAGAAGGGGGAATAACTAGTACTAAGCATTCCAGATTTAGTTGTTAGTTTACGAAAGTTTAGTAATGCATGTCTGATAATATTTAAATTTGTCAACCATTGGTCAATAATATGGTTGCATTCAGGAATATTAAGAGGGGGAGGAGCCATAAGCTCCTGGTAGAGAAAGAATGTAAAATGAGTGAATTCATGGACATGAATATTGTGATACTCTTTTGTAGCTTTATCATGAACAATATCAAAAAGGCAGGTTGATATATTTTCCATAGTGAGAATTTAGTACTATATAACAGTAAGTTTGATCAATTAGGTTTCTCCTTTGTTTAGGTCTGAATAGGGGAGAATGAAATGTTGTGTTGAGATGTGACTACCTGGAAGGAGGGGGTGGGGGGTGTGGGGTGTGGGTGGGAGAAGGGAAGGTGTGTTTGAGTAGAAAGGAAAGTAGAAGAGTGTAGAAAGAGAAGTGAGAGGGTGTAAAAGGGAAAGTGGAAGGTGTGTATAAGGGAAAGCGGAAGATGTGTGGAAGAGAAAGTGAAGCGTATTATGATAGGAGATAGGGAGGGAGCGCTACTACTGTAAACCCTTGGTCAGTCTACTAAAGATGATCAGGAGCTTATCTGGCTTAAAGGCGGGGGATCTAGTAGGGCCAAGATATCGAGTGATTAGTGATGATACCGAAATTAAATAATTTCACTCAGACTGTATGAAATTGGAGCTTTGTACACCACCACATTGTCCTTGCAGAGCAAGAGCTGGAATTAACGAAGATTTAAGAATCTTCTGAGTACTTCTTGAAGATTCTAAAGTATTCCTGAAGGCTTAGGGGGTGTTTGGCACACCGTGTGTACAAATAACCATTATTTAAAAACATGTTTTACAGATTAGATTCAGATTAGATTTTGAACAGACCAATCAAAACCTGTGAAAAGGGGTTACATCATCAGGAAAAGCTCTTATATAATCCCTTTGTATCCATTATGATTGGTCTGTTCAAAATCTAAGATGAATCTAAATTGCAAAACATGTTTTGAAATAATGGTTATTTGTACACATGGTGTGCCAAACACTCCCTTACTCCATTTTGTGAGGGCTAGAGAGCGTTGTGAATGATGTGAAATGTAAGTCAGTTGATATATTAAAACTGAAGAGATCAAAGTTAGAAAATAGAATAAATAGTGGAAGAAAAACCTGAATCTTATAGAGCTGTGTTGTGAGAACAAGACTTGAGTGGAGAAGAATAGTTACCTCATTACCAGCAAGCATGTCGTCAATCAGAAGCCCAAAATGATGTTGGGAATCTAACAAACAGCTTCTTCATGAGCAAACCTGTGGACAGCATGAAATAAATCCTATCCAATATCCTGAACAAACATCCAGTCGAGCCTAGAAACTCAGAGTACTTATTTTCCTCTGAGTCAAGCATGACTGAGTGCCTGGTTGGCTGCCAGGCGAGTACTGAAGTTCAACTGAGCAAGACACAGCAAGGGCATTTCAAATACCAGAACGAATGATCACTGATAGGGTATGAAAAAGGATCAAATCGAGAACATCAGAAAGAACTCAGCAATTAGAAATCACATGGGTGGTGGTTTGGGTTACAGTCGGTAAGTACAGCGGCCAGAACTAGAAGATATAATGTACAATGATTTTATAGAAAGAGGTGAGAGAGGGAGGACAGTACAGCAGAGGTGGTTCCGAATTCAGTCCCAATTTGGATTCCATGAGATATATCCTGAGATAGACCCTTGTCTCTTCCACTACAGCAATGGGTGGTTTCAAGGTTTTCTACTGTGGCACAAAATTAGTCTTGAGAGCATTACAAAAAAGATATAAAAGTTACGTGACTACAAGCTTCTTGTATTAAACAGGATGAGGTTAAATAGACAGAACTCTCAGCCAGGGGCAGGGCCTTTTTGGGAGCTGGTAGTTGTGCATCCGGTCGGTCGATATGAGTTATTGAATATATGCAATCTCGATGAGATCCTGATTCCCTTCAAGTATTTCAACAGAAAAACCTCTGATAGTACGAGACAGATGTCAATCTGGGTTAAAGAATCATGATCAGGGTGGAACAAGAGGTATAGGAGTTTAGTATTGAGGATTTTTGCTAACCGTATTTCACGAATATCGCTCATGATCATCTTTCATGGTACTGCATGCAGATTGGGATGTGAAAGGGAACACTATCATGGTAACATGTTAGTTGAGTTTAATTCAACTACCTATATGAACGGTTACAGGGTAGCTAACACGGTGGGATTCTGAGTTAACTAGGCCGAAGATATCGTGACAACAGATTTATAGTCAGGAAGGCTCGTAGGTAATCATTTGTTAAAGGTGAAGTAATAAAGCGTAGTCAAATATCAAAGAGTTAAAATATAACTTGCTAACTTGTTATATTATTAAGGTCTCTTCTTCGTTGCTTGATAATTCTTCAACCACCGGGGGAGAGGCCTACTATTTATCCTAATATTTATTCGACTTTGACTTCTTTAGTTAAGAAGTAAGTTATTTTCTGAACAATTCAGTTCATCAGAACAAAGTGTCAACACCTGTAACAATCCTATTGTTAAGCGAATATGCAACACGCAACAATACTCGTCTCCTGTGTGAGTGTGTCTCGTTTTCTTGTACAAAGGAGTAGGAGAGTACTATCTTTTCAGATAGTATGAAGCTGGCTTGCTTGTCTTTAAGTGATCCTTCGAAAGATACTATCTCCTCAGATCGTAGGATGGGTGGATTACTGTGCTTCATAGAACTATCACAATAGTTCTATGTTAGGGTGACCCCAGACTGAGACTATCATAATAGTATCCGGGTTCTTGGTGTGTAGGCTCTCACAGATGTGGAGCGTATATAAGAGAGTAAAGCATAATCGTATTGCAATCTTAAGTATAGAAAAGTACTTAGATGATTGCTGGAAGATCCTATCTCTTGGTTGGAACCAAGCCCTTTTTATAGGCATCTTCTCACAACCCTATCCCTGGTGACCCATCACCACGCGTTACATACTTCTATGACTCATAGTGAGTCATAGCGTGAAATCCATCAGCTGACTCTCATGAGTCACTGCCCAACATACCTTTAACCAATCAAAACTCACAAACCAAGTCATATGCTCGAATGAGTCACATGCGTGAAACCCATGACCCATAATGTGAGTCATGTGCGAAAGTCATTACATCATATGACGTCACAATTGTGAGTTATGAAAACATTAACCAATCATAATATAATGATGACTCGCAAGTGCGTAGTCAAGTGAAAACTATGAGTCGAATGATGTCATAGTGTAAAATCCAACATACCTTATGATTAATAAATATTTGTCATGTAAAATCTGCCTTGCTTAGTCACAATTTGTAACAACACCCTTTAACTATGAAATCTTGCCCAGCTCAACTCCGTGAAACTCCCGAACTGCTATTTCATCTGAGAGTGTCCCCAGGCCACCATAGCCACTCTTCGATTGCTTCCTTATGATAGACTATATATGAATAGGCAGTCCGAATGCCTATATACCAATAGTAATATGGAATATTGAGTGATCAGTTCCAATATCCAGCTATCAAAGCATTATGTAGCAATATGCATATGCAACTAGAAAATGTGAGCAGTAGTGTTCTCTAAACATCATTCCCATTAGTTAAACATATATTGAAAAGTGCTCTCAGCCAGTGTTCCGAGTCATCTTTTAGATGCCTCTAAGAAGGTTATAACTCTGGGAGCATGGGTTTGAATATATGGTAATCCTCTGAAGCCATATACCACGCTCTTAATTATTAGGTAAGCTATTCCTGCTAGGATAATATGAACAACAATTTGCTCGAGCAATACATTACCGAGCATCTCCTACCTATCCAATTTGAGCCACCTACCCACTTTGCCCTTGATCTAATTGCTGGGGCTCGCACAAAACCCCAGCTGTTCTCAACCTCCTGTGGCAAATCACCAGCCTTCTACAATCTTTAGATGTGTTAGTAAACAAACCATTAAAGGAAGTTATCCGGGATCTCATGGATGAGCCTATTTTCGAGCTGGAATCTGTGGATGAGTTTGAAAAGTGGACTGTTAGTGAATGCTGGATTATGACTACTCACACAGTTGGAAAGGCTATTTACCAGTTTCATGAGGAGAAGTCTGCTTTGATTTGAAAATCTTTTTGAAAGGTGGGCCTTTCACTTCCAATAGATTGGAGTTCAGATCATGAGTTAGATATAAAATGCTTTGAGAACTTGGAAATTGGAAACTGGGAAGAGGATTTGGAATCACTGGATGATAGGGATGAAGTACCAATTGAGGGTGATGAAGAAATTGAACTTATAGCTGTAGACACTTAAGGGCAATAAAACTTCTTGAACTCTGGTCATGAAGTCAGAAAATCCCAATTTCGGCATCATTGCCGGTTCCCCTATGTCTCACCTTCATTACGCCAACCCCTGTGCGCAAGAGCCAAGACCCCGATCATCTTTAGTGGATCTATCGAGTTTTTACGGTATCATACTCGTACAGCTATCACCCAACAGGGATTAATGACGTGTAATTTCTATAACCCTAACCTTGACGATCTCTTTTTTGCCCATCAAATACCGTAAGAACTCGAATAATTGGACGTCGTACAGAGCGGTTAATTTAAGGTGTGTATTGCGAAGTGATCTTCTTGTCTCAGTTAATATGGGTTTCAACATTTCTTGGCAGCTAATTAGGGTATAAGTGATGACAAAAAGGGATAAATCACTGCATCAATAGCTGCCAAGAAATGATGAAACCCATATTAACTGAGACAAGAAGATCACTTCGCAATACACACTTTAAATTAACCGCATTTTAGGCCGTCCAATTATTCGAGTTTTTACGGTACCCCTATTCGTCACCACCCCAGTTTCATCGCGAGTACGGTGAAGACTGTAAGAGGCAAAAGTAGGAAAGAGAGAGCGAGAGCTGGTAAAAGACTACTGTAAAAGCAAACAGACAATGAACGAACCTTTGGGGCCTCCGCATCCCCCCGCAAGTGCATATGCGTACCATGGCATCACTAATAGGGGTCTAGTCTAGAGTAGGGAAAACTGCCGCTGTACAACCCCCGTCCTCAACCTTCCTCGCTATAAGTGAGGAGTTATATATACCTATCTCAATACCTTGCTCGATTGAACCACATTACCGTAAAATATCGAGAAATCCGGCTGGCTTGGCAGTAAGACGCAATGACATGGGCTCCCCCGTTTTTGATTCTTAATTTGGCAATAAAACGACCTTATGTCTGATTTTTTTCTTTTAGAGAAGGGTTAAAGTGGACTGTTTTGTTTTTGGTCAAAGTGTACCCACTTCTACACTAATTTTTATATTGCACCTTACCTACTTTGTAATAGATCAACATTTAGCGGTGTTTTGTATTGCGAATTTCGCTGGGGTGCACTGCCAAGCCAGCCGGATTTCTCGAGATCCTACGGTACACATGAACCGACATAGCTCCCGCCGCGAGTTCAGTACGAGTATTTGTCCCATTGCGCACTTCTGCGTATCTGTAGCCGACGGCCGTCTAGGACGGCGCCAAGGCACTCCGTCCCGTCCAAGGATGAGACAGTCTCGTCCTTTGTCGTCCTCATCCCATCTTGGACAGACGGGACGGCTGGAAGCGCTGCGGGCCCATCCATGTGCATGTACTGTACATGGAGGTACTCGAGTACTGAAAAATCTTGAATAATTGGACGGTGTGCTATGAAGTCCAGAATTCCCTTCTCTGGAAAGGGGGCAAAAACACAGCAAAAACACGGCCCCTTTCCCCCCTCCGAGACAGAAAAAAAAAAAAAATTCTTGACCTTACTAGGAGAGGAAAGTCCAACGACATAGCACACCGTCCAATTATTCAAGATTTTTCGGTATACAAAAGTCGGGCGCACCCCATATACGGCAACTATGGTTCTCCCCCATACAAACGCGTTTTATGGCTTTTTTTTGTAAGGTCGACAAAAGTCGGGCGCACCCCCAGAATAGGAAATAAGCCCAGACTTTTCGTGGGACCGCGCCCGACTTACCCTTGTACCCGAGTACATTACCAGCAAAACTGCAAGGTGTTTGAGTTTATTTGACACGCCTCGGAACAAGCATCATTATAGCAGAATACAGTGAAACCTCCGATAATTCCAGCAGGTAGGGAGCAGCACAAGGCAGGAAATAAAGGGGGGATGGAAAGGGAGAGGGATCTTGGCACAGGCCGACCAGACATAACTGGCTTTCGAGTGATATCTCGTAATGGTTAAGAGAAAAGGAAATTTTGCATAGAACTTGGATATGATGTACAGAGAACTGAGTAGAGAGTATGAATTCAAATAAGAGAGTGCGTTCAAGGCAGACATAACTATAGACTATTTTCCACTGTGAACTATGATAAAAGACTACTTTTTCTTGAATTAAGGTCCATGGAATGTCCTGGAATTGGAAACTATAAGAGGTATAGAATTTTTGGAGGGATTTCCCATACGTCAAATGTGGTGGCTCTGCAAACACTGGAATTACTAGAGGGTTGGAAGTTTTGGAGGTGGGAAATATCGGAGGTTTCACTGTATACAAGTTGAACTCAGAGTGCTCTATAAGTGGCAGCACGCACCAAACACCGGAGCCATTTGTGGAATCCCATACAGCGGCAAATTTGTGCTTTACGGATCTACCGCCACAGGATACGCTTCAGGTTTCTCTACTCGGTTTCATACGCCCTAGTTCCGAATAGTACAGTACTCGTGCTGTTTTGCACAACTTATTGTCGGTAGACAAAATTAACCGCGCGCTAATGATCGATCACAACTCAACCCTTATCATGACACGTTTCCAGCGCAGCCATAGAAATTCCTCAAGATCACATATTAATGCCTACTATGTCTTCTAATATGTATTTACATATGTATTCCTTTTTTTAGTTTCCCGCGTAGTGGCTGTTGTGGCAGCAGTCTTTCCCGTTCGTTGATACGCGGTTAATTTTGTCCGGGCTCAATACTTAACCCACTACCTTCCCGAGCCCAAAATCAAATACATATCCTAACTTGCCTTAGCCGGAAAAAAGAAGGATAGATTGTGGCACAAAAGCTGTGAAACAGAGGATCTGCCCGCCAACCCAGCCATCATGGAGAAGCCAAATATTTCTAGGTTCATCCCACCTTGTCAGACTAAAGTGTCTTTGTTTCACGGGAAAAATGCACTACTAACTAAACCGGCGACAGTGCTCTTAGGAAAACAGTGGTGGAGATACAAGCTGCAGATCTTGGGAAGGTCTATGTGCATAGAGCACTGCTGAATAGTGAGGTTGCGGCCTTTGGGGAATGCGGATGGTCTTGCTTCCCTAGCTCTACGGTTGCGAGTTTTGTCGAATACCTTTACCAGGGCGATTACACTTGTCCCCCAGCGGTCACTACCAGCTCAGATTCCTCCGAGAGCACTTCCGCTGCTCCTCCGGTGGCTAGTTGGGCAGCTAGTGGATCACGTATGAAGAGATGTGAGGAACTTTCACCGTGCTATGTTATTGCGGATTAATTAATGCTAATGCACTTGCTGGCCAAGCCCGGTCATCCGCCTCCATTACCCCCTCAGCTGCAGGGCCCTTAGGCTACGAAAAAGCTTTCCTCACCCACGCTGGACTATTCATACTCTCCCGACGCGGCAAGGTGCTTCCTCTCGCAAGCATGTGCATCACAAGGCTCAATGAGGCAATGAAAGAGGCGCGGGACACGGCTAAGGAATCCGTATTCGTGGAAAACATGCGCACATTAATTCGATTCTCGTACGATCCTTGCTGTAATGGTAATGATGGCGTATGGGGAGAATTACAAAAGACAGTGTGCGGATTCTTGGTATCGCAAAGAGGCTGGCTTGTTAAGCCGCCGGGATCTGATCTGATCTGCGAGGAAGAGCAATTTGCGAAGGACCTTTTGGCCGAAGCCATCAGTCTTCTTATAGACACAGATAAGATTCGTACGGCGGCTCAGAACGGTGTTGAAGCTTTAAGACTAGAGATCGCGATCCCTGCGAACAGGCCAGGAAGGAAGAAAAAAAGGCAAGCCCTGGAAATTTGGATTTCAGTGAAAAAGCACGAAGAGGTCAATGCTTATTATATGATGTTTTAGCTCCAACTAGTCTTCTACGATACGGGAAAAAGTGCTCTATAGAATCCCTTCCCTCAGCAAACCCTTCTCCCCTAATCCTATGTGGGCGGCAATTTGTTGACCTCCGGTATTGCTCTAGCCAGTCACCCGTGGAGCCGCCCTATCAGACAATGAGAGCGCGTTAGTGTTTTGAAGGAGAGGCTGTGGGCTGACTAGATTCTTTAGAGATAAGGAGTAGGACGAAGGTTCACTTGATTCCCCTTGCACATTTTTTTCTTCTTTCCTCATTGTGCTTCTATTACGTCAGTCATTATTATTTAAACCATTTCCCAAGATTACCAAGTGCTCTAGCTTGTTAGTAGTATCGCATTGCTAGGATGGTAGTTGGCCTAGTGTTGGATCTCTCTCTCCGGGAGTCTGGGCTCTTACTAGTCTAATGTATAGCGCTATACTGACGGTACCTCAACGAAACTCTGAATTAATGGTTCCAGCAACCTCAGCAATATGAACAAACACTCAAAGTCTTGTAAACCATACTTCAGCACCAATGACAATTTATCTCGATAGGTTGGCGGTGGTTCGTACGGCCTCCGTAACTCTATCCAGTGATCCAAGCCGTCCAGTCTGTCCGTCTTCAGGGGAGGACGGGACGGACTACGGCTCATAGTCCGTCTTTTTGGGGTAATAGGACGGACTATGCCCGGGAAGGTGAGGACCGGACGGACTGTAGGGGACTATAGTCCTACGCTTGGACCTCCAATACTACCCAAGATGAGATCACACATCATGAGACATCACTCGTGCAGTCCCCCACACTCCCCCGCCGTCCCCCGCAGTCCTCCCCCTGCCCCGGCAGATCAAGGATAGAGTTGGTACGCATGGGTTCCGGTGTTTCAACCCTAACCTTAGTGCGCGGGAGGCCATTTCTGCGTATTAAGGTTAGGGTTAAAACATGTTGTAATCACTCGGCTTGAAACTTCCTGTTGAAAATAGGCTTTCGGATATGCACTTTCTAATTGGGATTTTAGAGCTAAGGTAGAAGGGACGTTAGTATTATGGAGAAAATACTCGTTTCCATGGAATTTGGCTTGGTCTCAACATGGCTTACCAGGTCCTATTTATCACGATTCACACACAGTATTCTCAAACCAGTTATTTCACTCCTTTGCTGGCCCAAGTTCACACCTACACCTCCGAACAAATTATTCTATCATCATGAGACATCACTCTTGCCGTCCCAGGTCGTCCTCACCATTACCGACCGTCCTCAACCGTCCCCGGCCGTCCACCCCCCCTGCCCTGAACTAATATGTCCCCCCCTGTAGGTCCCGCAGTCCTGCCCAAGGACGGCCGTCTTGCCCTGCGGCTGCCCAGGACGGACTACAGATTGCCGTCCCGTCCCGTCCAGGGCTCTTAGCGGTCCCCCCGCGGGGCCCCGCCGGGCCCTGGACGGCTGGGAACACTGACTCTATCATCTTATGGTCAGTCTGGGTGAGGGTTCGTCTAAGGACTGGCCGCTTGGGAACACTGGTCGGAAGATTGTCATGATTGGTGTAGATGTCTTTCCAACTAAAAATAGTGCACATGTACTGTTGCCATACATCCCAGCTTCCATCGAGATGTGGAAGGCGGAGTAATTAGCATAATTTCTTCGCAGTTCACACCCTCCAAATAAATCCATAACAGGAGCCAGGCCAGACGAAACAAATCACCGCAAAGCCGACAAACAGCTATCATACTAACAAATTGTTTACACTAAGAAGCTTCAGCCAGCAATAGCAACAAGAAAGAAAATCGAGCAATCAACTATCCTATCAATAGCGAAAAAAAGCAAGACCCTGTTCATCGGAGGGCTCTCATGAGCCTAGCCAACTCTCATCTGCTGCTCCTCCGCCCCAATTACTCCAAGATGTAGTCCAACCTCACCATTCCGTTATCCTGCAGCCAACGAAAATCCATTCTCTTTTTGGGCTATCCTCGGAACCTCGTATTGAAATATGGCGGTGTGTCGGGCCCTGTGGTCTAGGCTAAGCACGTAGCCCCCTAGGTAATTTGGCCTACACAGGATCGCTCCTAGTGGTCTCGTCCCGTCCCGTATTCTTGGCGTTATTCTGGCCTCGGCGTGGGGCACCCGGGGTCGGAAAACGGCCGGCAGAGACGGAGGGCCCTGTGGGGGACTTCCCTTTCTCTTTTTTTTGGCGTTTAGGGGGGGGTTGTGCATTTTCGGAGTCCTCCTGGCTCTGGGCGTGTCGAAAAACCGCTTGATGCATTGTAGAAACCAAACAAATGCGTGATCCGCTCCACTTTCTGGTAAAGTGGATGAATAGCCGTCCCCGGATCCCAGAAACTGACCCTCTGCCGTAGCTAAATCGCCGCCCAATATCTGCAATACAGAATTCCCCTTCCTCAAACTGTCCTAAAGCCGTTAACATAGCCCAATCTAGGTCCCCATTATCGATGTGAGGTTCAGTAAGGAGGTTAATTAGGCAAGCCCGGAGGCTAAAACACTCATCCTGTGAATGACACCACAGCTTATTCAAGGTAGGTTGCAGTTTGGCGATTGCTTTCTTCATCAGGTCCCTTTGGGTTGGATCAATTGCACCCAATAGCAACCTTTTAAGATGGCTAACATTGTTAAGTGATGATAGCAGCTCGCTCAGGTGGGCTTGGTTCTGTGCCAGTGGTTTGGACTGGTTGGCAGTAAGCATAACCCCAAGATCCTGACGCCCAGTAGCCATCCAAACTCCCCAGTGGTAAACACCACACCTTGATGTAGGCAAAGCGCAGTGCTGCTGGTTGTTGAGAAGCCATTTTTCATACTCTTTGTGTCTCGTATCTGAAGGGATCTGTGGTGGCTCGACTAATGTGTAATTGATAATGTTGGTCTCAGTAGTGTCAAGTACTTCCTTTCCTACCTCCTCACCATAGACTAGCGGGGAGGGGTTGGAGAAAAGGGCAAAGATCCTTTGGAAATTCGTATCTAGGCCGAGATAGAAGGCGCCATTTGGAACTTGAATCTTTTGGAAAGATTCAGACTCCTCTTGGATCTCGTCTAGTGAGAGCTTTTTCAGGCGTTTAAGCTCAGGGTGTGGATCATGGGTTGTGATATCAATGTCAAAAAATACCTCGATAATGTTTCCTATATGCCCGGAATATTAGCAAATAAGCCTGATAGCTTGAGTGTCAGTATCAAACAATGAACCCAAGCGTCCTGCTAGCTAGGTGCTGGTTCCATCTTTTTGAGGGTGTTAGGATAGACCGTGGCCGAGAAGGTGAGGACCGGACGGACTGTAGGGGACTATAATCCTAGCTCTTTGACTTCCTGTACTAGCCAAACTGAGATCATACACCTCCGGGAGGATCACAATCGCATCATGAGACATCACTCATGCCTTCTCAGGTCATCGTCATAGTCCCCCAAAATTCCCTGCCCTCCAACTCCCCCCTACTACCCCCAACTAACATTTCCCACCCTTCAGGGCCCGCCGTCTGGCCCAAGAAACCGCTGTCCGGCACTTTGACAACCCCGGACATACCACAGATAGTATCCGGTTCCGTCCACCCGTCCTGGGCTTTTGGTAATCCCCCTGTGGGCCCCGCTGGCTTGAGACCGTTGGGAACACTAGCTGCCATACAAACTCAATACTCGTATTTTTCGAATGCTTCTTGCAAGTGTTCCCAACCGCCCGGAGGCCCGGCGGGGCCCTACAGCGGAGCTTCCAAGAACCCTGGACCAGACGGGACTGCTATCAGCAGTCTGTCCGCGGCGGACCAAGTGCAAAACAGCAGTTCTTGGACTTGACGGTAGGTCCTGTAGGGCAAGACATGCGTGTTCAGGGTAATGGGGGGAGGGTAGAGAATGATGGAGGATGACAAGGGACGGCGGAGGAATGTGGAGATGGCCGAGGAGGGTGGAGGACTGTGGGGGGTTGTGGGGGCTGTGCGGAACTGTTGGGGGCGGTGGGGAATCATGGGGACAGCGGGAACGGGACGGGCGATGTCTCATGATGCTATCTTGTGATCTCGTGGACTGTTGAAACTGTGGAAAATGTTGTGTCTGTCCTGTTAGTGTCTAAGAGAGAGCGATGACTAAGCTCTCAGTATCCAGCAATAGTGTCAGCAGATATCATCGTATAGCTGAAATTGGTGGTGGTATGGGGTCTACATGCCTTTAAATTTGTAGTAATTAACAAATTTTGCTCATTAACCTATGTCTTAAAGACTGAGGAGGTAGAACATTTTCCGCAGTTTCAGCAGTCCAGGAGAAAACGATTCGCTCAGAGGTGCATGGTTAATTTAGACCAGTGCTGGAGTCCCAAGTTAGGTTTTGGTGCAAAGATGGAATTCCGGGGATTTCATCCAGGCGGGGATTCGGGAGAGTGAAATCTTCGAGAGCGAGATGCCACTATACACTCACTTGCAGCTATGGATCTCGATAATCCAGATACCTTGCTGTCTCGTATGATTCTCAGTAAGTCCTGACTTTCTTTCGCCCTGTTCCGGGATCACTCATTTTGCTGGGCAGACTCTTCGGATTTCGGACTTCCTGGATAGCGGGGGTGAGTGTGCACTCATACCCCACTATTCGTGACCGCCAAAATCACAAGAATTTGTCCGGCACAGCGAGTGATCCCAGACAACAACCATGCTTAGGTGTAGAAGAAATTAAGAACTTACTGAGATTCCATTGAGACAGCGAGGTATCCAGATTATCGAGATCCGGGGTAGTAGGGTGTGAATGTGTATTTTTTAATTCCTTTTTCCGGATATTTCCTGCCAGGACGCTTACATCCAGAGATATCCTAATCGGATGGAAACTTGGAAACAGAGCTAGAAGGTGCCAGGGCTGGCCGGACGCTTGGGATCATTGCTTTTTGAGGGGAACTTTCAGGAAATAACATACGTTCTGGGTCTTGGATGGCCTTGAAAGACTTCTTGCCATGCTTGCGGGCATCCTCACAAGCTGCTTTCTCATCTGGCAGAAGTGACATCCTCCTATTAAGCCATGCCTCTATCTCTCTGTCGTTGCAAAGAACCATTCGTTTCTTCCCTTTGCGAGCCATCTTACGTAGCGGGTTGGCAGACTGACGCCTTGACTGCAATGGATGATATTGAGTAGTGGAAATAACAACCGAGCCTGCAGGTTGCCCGGCGGCCCTTTTCCAATTACCGGAATCATCTAGCTGATATGGTGGACGAATGAGTTTTCCTGGCATGTCGGACTTATTCTCGGTTCTTGGAAGTTTCTTTAAAAGTAATGGATTTTGGGCAGGTGGTGGGGGGAGAAGTGGACGTAGGAGTCTAGACCTTGGGCTTGAGGTTTCCCTAGATCGGACAGGTGCAGTGGTTGGCAGTGAAGGGCTGGCATAGGTGTTCGTAGTAGAGGGCACCGGGGCCGTAGGTGTGGATTCATGAGAGAGGGTGTCTTGATGGCGTTGGGCCGACCTTAATTTTGTCTACGAATTATCCAATGGTTAGAACGAAATTACTATCTCTGCGGATAGGATAAAGCCTTCTAGAGGCAACTCCTCATCATGGTATTTCAGCAGAGATGCCACAGCCCTTGATCTACTTACCTTACTAGAAACAGAACCATGTCTGACTGGCTCTTTCACAATCGTATCTTGCTTCTTCCTGCCCCTGACTACGCGGTTGTAAGCGTTCTTCGGCTGGATCTCATAAGGATCTTCGTCGTCTTCGCCATCACCATTCAAAACTCTAACTCTAGGCCTACCACCCTTCCTCTTTTTCTCCTTCGCAGCCGGACGCTTGGTCTCTGACTCTTTCCCTTGCTGTAGTCGATCCTCGCCCACATATCCCAATCCTTTAGAATCATTCTTCCGTGTGAACGTCACAACTGCACTATTTGTCGGCCCAAATAAATAGGTCTTCCCGGTATCGTCTACGGCATCATCGATCGCAGCCTTTCCCTGGGCATTGGAGCCAATACCTTGCCCTTCTTTCCAGCCCACTCTCTTAAGAAGCTTGGCATCCATCGTGTCTTGTACAGCAGGTGTAGGCAGGCCCAGAAGAGTAACCTGTCTAACCCTGCGCCCAAGCTCCTCCTCCGTAGACCCGGTCCCCGAAAATCCGGTCGTTGTCTCGACATTCTGTACTTTAGTTGCTTCGTTGAGGCCTCCTTCGTCCACGAACCCTTCGGACCGAGCTTGAGCAGCTTTCGTCCGTGTCCCTCGAGAGGACCTGGGTGTTGTGGGAGTCCATCCTATCATCAGTCAGTTCTCAGCTTTACAAAACTTTGATTACATCAACAGAGTAGACGAACCTTCTTTAGACCGGACAGTATTGAAATACCTACCCATCTACCATTAGCCCCCGACACTCAGAACCAAACCAAACAAAGCAAAGACAGCATCATACCCAGCACTAAGCCCCTCAGTGGAAGCCCCGTGAAGTCTCTCCCTTCCAGGCTCATCTGTAACTCCCTTTTTCCAAACAGGAACATGACTCCCATCATCCCTGGCCTTGGAATCCAACACCGGAAATGCAGTCCCGAACGCAACGAGTGGAACCGTGTTCGAATCGCTGACTCCACTGCCATCAGCCTCGTATGTGGGCCGGAGCCCTTTATTAGACATGTGGCACGAAGTATTGGTATACTATAGCACTTGTATTAGGTTGTGTGTACCGAGAGAAATCTTACTCTTACAAATCGGAGTAGTGAGCTTACCCCTACTATCGGTGGAAGACGAAAGATGTTCTTTGAGGAGAGGAAAAAAGGGGGAATTAAAAAAGAAGCTGAGATCACACGATTGCAAAAAAGAGTCTTTATTTTATTTTTTCAAATTCAATATACCAAAGAAGTACCACAAGGCTAGTAGTTCTGCTTCTTCTGTCTCAAAGGCTATGAGACCAGGTGTATTGAAGGTTGAGAGTAATAAAGTCTTCTTTGCTGGTGCATGATAGTAGGTTGTTGAGAGGAGAACGAGGAACTACTTTCTTATATACTAAAAGTTTTATTAATGCTTTTACAGAGCTATTTTTCCTGGATATTGCGCAAACTGGAATAGCCCCTGGACCGTGCTAAACTTAAAAATTTCTGTTCAACAACCCAAACGGGATTCCAGAGGCACTCTATTATCTCATAGACGGGAAGTCTATTCATTTCTAGCTCACATTGTTAAATCCCTATAGTGTATCGGACATGCCCCCCACTCGATCAGATCTCGACAAGCCTTTTTCTATCACTAAAAAAGATCAGCATAGATTCGCCAGGTAGCTTTAGAAAGAAAGAAAGAAACGTGGCTACATACATAGTAATTTCTACAGTCTCCAACCATGGAGTGACGAAAACTGGCCGGTAGTGAACAGGGGTATTTGGTGGGCAAACAAAGAAGTCGTCAAAGTTAGGTTTGCAGAAAATTACTTCTATTTGATCCCTGCTCATCACCCGCTGGTTTCAGCCATGCCCTGGTTGAAGACTTTAGGGAAAACCAAGAACCAGGTGTGCAGTCTCTTCCAGCGTCGGGGGATTCTTGAGTCACAAGAATAAGCCCTGTCTTGGTAGTTTGATTGGTCGAGGTTTGTTTGTGATGCCTATTTTCTGTGTGGGTACTCGCAGTGCGAGAATATCTCTCTATGGTGGAATAGATTAGACGGCATGCTATCTGCTTTCTGAAGCGGAGGAAATCACTCAAGTATAAGTAAATAGCTATTATAGATGAGAAAAATTGACTAGTAAAAAAGTCACAATTCGCAATCAACTCAACTCTCCTAAGCCAATTGACAAACTCTTCACGGAAGACAAAATGAGAGGAAAGAAAAAATCAAAGCGAAAAGAAAACTCAACCTTATCAGGTGGCGATTCTCGTTTCCGTCTACACTATCAAATTCCCATCCACCCTTTTGCGGCATAGGGCAGATGGGTTTGGATGGGTTGAAGTTGAGATTTACGGCCAATCAGTTTCAACCACAAATTTCTATCATGAATCAATCCAAAACAAATCCAAGGTTTGAGGACCCCAAATCTTTCCCTAAGTTCCGAGCACACGGAAAAGGCCAGGAGGTGGCTACAGAGTCCTGTAGGGTTTCTGGAGAGCTGTGTGATTCTTGAGTTGCAAGAGTAGGAGCCTCCTTGGCCTCAAATCCATAGGATTGTGAACCATGCTTTTAAATTTCTGCCATACTTTTCTTGACTGCTAAGGTCTCTGTCGGGCTAAGCCTTGTCTGAAGTGCAGGCATGTTCCCGTTTTTAAGCTACAACTCTCGCAACTCTATAATTCCGCTACCCTATAGGAGGCTGTACAGTCTCCCGAAGGGTCGCGAGATTTTCGAGTCGCAAGAGGGGCGGCGCTCTTGGCCACTTGGCATGGATTTTCCCATGGTCAACCCTGTTTTTAAATTTTCTTTGATTCTTCCCCTGTTTGCTCTTGACGTTGAAGTTTCTCTTTTAGGCTAAGCCCCGACCTAAGTGCAAGCATGTACCCGTTTTTATGCTACGACTCCCGCAACTCAAGAATCTCGTAACTCTTCGGGAGACTGTATACATCTTTATCAGAAAAAAACACTAGCAAACTTTACTAGAACAAATCGGGGATGTAGATCCCCGGCATGGTATGACCTGGGAGGTTAACAAATATCTATTGAGGGACTGGCATTGTCTCATAACTGACATGGCTCTCACAATATACTTCTTAGTGCTCGGGTTGATGGAAAAAATATTGTATCCTAAATTGACCTGAAAGCTCTTTGATATTATTGATAGCAGCAGAAATCAGATTTGATTGCTTGTTCGCTTTGATATTCTCTCCCTTTTTCGTCTATACATAATATACCTCAACACCAATTTTAGCCACCTCCCACCTAGGAACGCTCTGTGTAAGTATTCGTCGTCGCTAATATCTGCTGTCTGTGACCACCACAGGCAGTCTTTCCCCACGACCTAAAACCCCTTCCTTCACCCCACCGTCTTTTGATACCCCTATGAGATACCGCTATGGGATATGAGATGTGCGATATGGAAAATAGGAAACACGATTACTGCGAAACCAAAACCCAAGGTCTATTCAATGATATTATAACTCGCCAAAGTGACTCAGATAATGCTGGAGTGAAGTCCACAATAATCAAGCATCCTAAATCATACTCAAGCGATGGTCACGATCGATCACTCGACCACGGCCTACCCCTTTGATTGATAGTTCAATGATGGGTTCATTCCTATTAGATCATAGTGGAGCAAGACCTCGGTGATCTGCTTGATTATGCGGGTGTCTATCATATTAAAACCTGCCGCTTCCCGTATCCGGAAACATGCAGATTCATATTTGTGTGTACTGGGGTGTAAGGGTTATTTGGGGACCGGTAGCACAAACACACTCTCCCAGCGTATTGCCCGCCGACCCCGGTTAGTGTTGCGAATTTCATCTCGTGAAGTAGTTGTTATATTATTAAGAGAAAGAAAAGAGAAGAAACGAACAAAAGCAACGAGCTGTGTAGAGAAGCAAACCCCGGGAATGCATAGGCAGCACCCGGGAATTTCTGGGAACGAGAGGGGACAACATCGCAGAGCACAAGATTCAAGGGTATACATAGAGCAATGTAAGAAATAAGGAGTAAGGAGAGCACCTCCGGAGGTCTATTGTAACAGATAGGTTTAACTATTAAGCGCAAACGCTGCTTAGCACACATTTCCCAATCCTACATATCATTCTGGGAAAGGCAACAGGGTTGAGGAGACAGAATCTCTGTGCAAGAATTCTACAGCAACATTTCTCTCACACAATTTTCCTGGCACAAGGCCTTTTTTATTCTGTTTTTACCTAGAGTCTGACACAGATAGGCTGGGAGACTAAAAACTCTCTCCACAGTAAGGTTTTAGGAAGTAGGGATTCTGAGTGATGTTGAGATCATAAGTCTCCGTTGAGCCCGAGTTATTGCTGGAGCGTCGTCACAGGTACCGTGAATATCAGATGGGTGGACAAACGGGAAGTGGGGCTTAGTAAGAGGGGAAAAAAAGGATTGGGGGTGCACAGAGCTCAATTATCCAGAAAACAAGATCTAAGCACATTACCCTTCTCGTGGGTGCTCTCAAGGCATTCTAACCCGGATACTATGAAGCAAAAAAATGATGACACAAACCAGGGGAGACAGGTACTTTTTTATTTTTTACCTACGGTAGCAAAGGGGCAATCAGCGGGCTTGAGGGGAGTCAATTCCCAAACAGGAAAAAGAGGAAAACGTAGGCGGACAGAAAGAAGGGGGGGTGGGGGAAACTGGGTGTAAAGAGTACAGTATCTCAAAAACCAGCGGGAAGCGATTTGGTGGGATACGGGGATAAAGGTTTTAAGCTCATTTGGAAGGCATGGATTGTGAGTTCCAGCAATGGAGTTCATGAGGAAACTCGTAAGAAAATTCAAGGAAGGAATTTGATTCAAACAATTAAGGGTTAAGTTGGTGAAAAAGAGGTGTTGAAAAAACGGTATGATACACAAAACATGTACTGTAGACACTACCGGCCAATACTATAAAGTAACCTAATACAACTTCTCGTACTACAAGTGTCAGGGATAAAGTTTTCGCACTGGACAGGGTTTATTTTGTGGGTTAATCTTAAATTAAATTGTTCGGAAACTTTATCCCTATTCCTTGTACTAGTTAGTGAAAAATCATTTTTTTAACTCTGAATACCCTTAGTGGTGGAATATCCTTGGAGTACTGTACCGTAGCCATCAGTTTCAGGTACAAGGGTAGGGAACTGCCAACCTTAACGGACAGGGACATACCGGTATTTGGCTGGTTAACCTTAAATAACTGCTCAATCAGTTCTTACCGGACCCTGGTATAATACTGTATCATACTTGGCATTGCAAACTCCCGCTGACATCCATAATTACCATAGACCGAGTGCACCAAACAAAGGTGCCGGTATGGTAATGTTTAATGGATTAACATTCTCTTCCTTCTAAATTCTATAACTTAGTGCAAAACGTACAGTTGCCTGTTACTTTATTCATAACCCGCACCGTCCGCTGACCCCAATCATGGTATCATAGAAAAAGAAACTAACCCAATAAAATAGAAAGAAAGGGAAGAAAGCTAGCATACAAAGTCGGAGGAAACACACAAATACCTCACCCGTCCACTCGGTGAATGACATCCCCCTTTATTCACATCCCCACTACTGCCCGAAACAAAATAGAATAGAACGCCCAACCAATGCAGCTACAAATCACAATCAAACTCACTGAACCTTAGCATAGCTCGGTGGTCCCAACCTCCCCCTAACTGCCTTCACGGGCCACAGCGGGACAAGGCTGATCCTGCCGATGGCCGTGACGCGCGACAGGAAGGTTCATGAACGGACGTCCCGAGGTCAAAGTACTCACCCAGGAAGGGGATTGAATCAAAAAAGAGGGCTGTGCCTAGTTCTGCGAATACCATTCAAGATGTACCTGTTCCCAATGTTAGCTAGAAGGGAAAAGGGAAAGGGAGGGGGGGGAGGTGGGAACTTCCAAGTTGTGGTTTCTAGGGCCGCAATTCTAAGCTCGTTTAATACCAATACTGTGAAACTCACAGATGCCATGCGGTCGAAACGGTCGAGGCCCATGAGTATTTGGGAAAGGCTTTGGGTTATCTCTCCTATGTGTCTTCATCAGCGCTCTGCCGGTCAGGCATAATTATCGGAAGGAAAGACAAACCGTGACGAATGCTGACAAGCATCCAAACAAAAAGTCAGATGACTCGGCAGCTGCCCTTACGTAAATTCCTCATGGGGCTCCAACTGGGAATAATGGTTCGCTAGGCGCTCGCCTCTATCAGCATCCAGCACCTGCGATAACACCTGTGCAATAGTATAATGCCGGCATACCCAACAAGCAGTCGCCCCTTATGCGAGCCAATTGGCTCAAACCTCGAGGCGATGCTCAACATCGTCTGGCAAACGCTAATCACAAGACGCCTGTGTATATCGAACTACGCGAGTTTTGTATACTCGAGTAAGCTTCTTCCATGTCGCATTAGCAGCTTTGTTAGATGACAGAATTGCTCGATACTAAAGTCCGCTGTAAGACTAGCCTGACTGCATTCCTTTCCGACTATACCGACGCCTACGTATCATGGAGACGTCATTCTCACCATCGCAGACGCAGTATATGCGTTTCCTAGGGGCCTACGTCGGACGTTTGGGGGAGGGAGAGGGGGTGCAACAGCAGGCGATTACTCTCGGGAGTTGTACGGCGAAAAATATGAACTCGGGTTTGTTCGTGTCTAGGAGGGATGGGGAGACAGGAGCCTGTTTTATTGCGGAGGAATTCTAGCATCGTAGGCATGGTATTTTCGTTTTACTACGTAGCCGCACCCAAGTTAGTATAGCCCGGAGGCAAAAGGATGGAGTACTCGGGTAGTAGGCATACCTTGGCAATGGTGTACCATATCTTCCCTTTGGCACCAACCTTGCGTTAACAGCAACACATCTCGCTGTCTCGACTTTATCACCAGTTAGCATCCAAATATTGATTCCCACATTCCTGAAGCACTAGATGGACAACTTCTTCCTTCTGACAGGTAAAGTCTTTTAGTCCCTCCTAGCCTATATTACCACGCTCCTCATCCAGCCAGTCGTTAGCCTGGATAATCTAAGATATGGCAGTATCCACTCCCTTCCGGTAGAACCAGATGTCCCCACCATTAAAGTTTCCTCCTCCGCGCCTCCACCAAGAAGATCCGGCTCCTTGCTCCTTTCGCCAGCCATAAATTGGACGGCAATTTCAATTCTCATCCCATCACTTGGGAATGGAAAGACCTCCAATACTTCGACGCGGACCACAACTTTCCGTGTTTCGACACTTTGTAATTTTATCCCTTTGCGATCACTATGGGACAGACGGAGCCCAAAACTTTCCGTCCGTCGCAAAATAGCAATCTCATCCGGACTTGATGTCTAATACGTAACTGTAGCCTCCGAGACGCCCTCGTCCGTAGCAGTAGTGAATTCAACATTATGATAACACAAGCGCAAGGACAGCATCCATCACTCTGGACCCAATCTCCTTCCTGGTTCTTGTGGTAGCAGCATTCAACTGGATCCCGGGAAGGGCTTGCGCACGCCCGGAAGCGCCATTGTCACCCTCGGCAGAAAATAAAAGTCTAATATAAAGTTAGCACCCAAGTGATCCATAGCTTCACCCACATAACTGATGGTGCCAACATAAATCATCTCCTGTTCCGTACCGTTCTGCACCAAGGCTCCAGTCTTATCACTAAGAAAGCATTCCACTCTCTCAACCTCCATGAGAAGGTTGCTAGTCCTAACAACGGTACCCTCAGCCCCCTTATCATGTTCAATAAGCCATCAGTATGCGTTTCTGCCCATGCCCAAGTTGACCCTCAGGCTGATCGGAATAATAGTCGAGAAGAGTACCAGGAAGCTGGGGTTTTGATGTACCAGCTTCTGCTGACGACTTCGCCCGGACTTTGGGGGCCTGTGGTGTCTAGCTTGTCTTGGTTATTCCCAATCCATTGAAGTGCTACCCACGCTATACTGAATGAAAATGTCAGAAGGAAAAGAACTTTTGTCAAGTTATTGACCTTTCCCAGTAATCCAGTCTTGCTGCAGGATCGAGATGTAGACAAAGTCGCTCGCGTCTCTGGACTAGTGTGAAAGACAGCAGCCAGAGCGGTGGAATTGCTGGCCAATTATCAACGACAAACCCCTTCGATGAAGGTGACACCGCCAGAAGTTCTGATAGCGAGGACGAAGAGGTGCCAGGACCTAAAGACACAGATGAGTCCAGAGCGCACGGAGCGGTGGGATGGGGAGCTGAAGGATCAAAAGAAATTGATCCAATAAAGTTATCAATTTGCGCCCGAAAGGGCAAAACAGGCAAGGTTTCTTCAATGTGAGTGAGGCGAGGTGGATGTAAGGAAAGCAGATGGAAGATAGAAAACCTGCGGTCAATTTAATGCTTCTCACAAAATGAGCCAACAAAAAAAAAGTAGCTGGAAAGAAAAGAGGGAAATGTTGCAGGCTCCGGTAATGAACAAACAATATCCTCTCGCTTCCTTGCCAAGAGTAATGGACAACACAAACACCAAAGGAGCGATGTAAGAGCTTGGATACCCGATCCTGAGCGTCGGAATGCGTTGACTTAGTTAATGAGACTGAATGAAAAGCTAAATTCATGCCGCAAAGTAGGTAATAGAAAGGTGAAAGCCGTAAATCTGTGATTCGAGGTGATAATATTATTATGTGTGTATTTCCTGCCGGCACCACTAGGCCTCAACCCCATGACCCTAGCCTCCCCAGTACCTCTTCCTCATCTTCTGGCCCCTCTTGTCCCATCACCCTCAGCGCAATCCTCCCAGGCCCTCCCGCCCCGTCAACCGATGTTCTTCGGGGTCTTGTAGGCAAAAAGGATAAGGGGAAGAAAGGGAAAACAATTAGGAGAGCACTTTTCGGGGGTCGCATCCCTCCAATAGCGAATACAATTCCCGGCAAGTCTGTCCCTCTCTATACCAAGTGATCTTTTACGAGGGGAAAAAAAAGAGAAAACTACAATGTCATTTTATAATACGATGCTTACGGGGGCAAGTACTCGTGTGATTGTCATAGCTCCAACACAGACGATTACTTTTTTGAGTGCCAAATACCAATGTTTACATGCCCTCCCCTTATCTATCACCTCTGGTCACTGCTTACTAGATATGCTAGTTGACTTTCATGTATGGTAACTTTGATGTCAGCAGGAACTTTGCGGACTGAATGCAGCGAATGGTCCGAGCTATAATAATAAGAGAAGTTTAAAATACACAAAGGAAAAACAAATGCATTTGCCTGTGCAGTCCTTCCAGGACTTCAGCTCTCCCATCGACTAGTCCCCCCTATACAACCTACTTCTTTAGACGCCTTCTTTTTCCCTGAGCATAAGTTTCCTTCTCCTCCCACTCTCCGGCTTCCTTGAGCATCTTGTATGCACGTGCACTTGCCCTGAACTTCTCGGTTTCTGGTAATGAACTACTAACAAATTTCTCTAATCTCTTGAAGCCAAACCAAACCACATCCTTGCGGTCCTGACTTTCAGGAACATGACCGCCCAAAAGATCTTCAAGTGATATTCCAAAGCCGGTTGGTCCTTCAGTCTCATTCACTGGTTGTGGGAGAAGAGTAGCCCGAAAGGATTCCTCGATGTCTTCTCTGTCCTTATTGGCCTTGTAAAGATAGAGTGTGGCTCCCAGGTCCCCAACCAAAGGTTTTCTCAGCTTGGCTTGGCGATTCAGGTCGTATAACTTTGCCACTAAATCAAGGTACTTGGTAGTTCCATCTATACTCTCGGCTACCATCTGTTCTTCAGGCATATCCATACCATTCAGGCCGTGATCCTCTAACTCATCCTTCCCAATACCCAATTCTTGGTTTACTACGCCCAGCCCTTCATTTTCCACCGCAACTGATTGGTTCTCTGGTTCAGACTCCTCACTTGGCGCCTCCAAAACAGTAGCCGTGACTTCGCTTTCACGCTCCAGCTCCTCTGTCTTGACCTCTTGCCCTTTGCTCCCTACCGGCAACTGATCTTTTCCAAGCTGATTCTTTGGGCTTCTGAAACGCGGTCCGCAATTGTCCACTTCTAGCTTCCGGAGTCGTGGTCTAACCGTTGGCAAGGTCTTTGTAGCGCTTTCGGTAAATTCAACAATGATTACTAATCTTGTCTGGCCGTTGGTATGTAGGAGCCACAGTCTTGCATCATCAAGAAGGGCATTGTGTTTCTCGCTCCATCCGGTCTCGCAGACAACTGTTGGGAAATCAGCCCCCGGGAGCTTGACATAACAATCGGGAATTTTGGTTGATTTGCCGCTAGAATCTTCCGGGACGGTAAAGCGTGTAAAACCTAACTGTCATTAGATAAAGGTGCAATAATACCTTTTTGATCACATACCCATTCCAGAACCCCCTATTCTAACCTTGTCGACAAAATCCTGCCCACCTAACTCGCTCAGAGAACTCACAAGCGTGCTCGAAAAAAACTGAGAAAATGACTCATGGGTGGGCGTGGGAGAACATTTGATAATAAAGTGTCTGTTTAAGACATTGTACTCATACCGGATCTCATCGTGTTCAATGACCTCTGGATGCTGAGTCTCCCACCTCCCGACATCTTCCGGGGAAACCCCATCCCAGACTAGGTCACCTTCATACTTCTCTTGGAACGTAAGTACCACTTCTGGAGTTAGAGCAAGAGGTTCGAAGAGTCTGTTTATCGAATCAACATGATAGATATCACATAGTTCGGGAGGTAGGTGGTTCTGCATTGGAGGAAAGGACCTGACCGCTGCTGGTGCCAGTGGAGAATGGATCGGTATCGGAATGTGTTTTGAGATGGAAGGAGACGGCGGGGAGAGGTCAGCTTTAGGGGCAGATCTCTTCAAGTTTCCAAGCAATGGTCGTGGTAACGGTCTCGGAGGTGCCCTGGTGTTGTCATAATCATGATATCTAGTATAGATTGGCCGTGGTGAGAAGCCAGCAACACCCCTGTCACCGCCAACTCGAATCCCCCCTAGCCTTCCTAGTCCCATGTCATAATTACCACTTAACATACTTATTGTGTATTAGTTAAGGACTTGGGAGAAAAACAGGTAGAGCTAGATAGCCGAGTGGAAAAGAAAGGTGTATATAATGACAAAAGGAAGTTGGTAGCGAAAAGCTCAGAGGGGTTTTCGGGGGAGCGGGGAAAAAGGAGAAATGGGAGGGTGAGAACTTAGAAGGACCAGAAAGACTATTAGATATACAAGAACACGTATATTGACAGGACAGAAAAAGGAGGAATGGGGGGGGTCTAGACTTGGAAGGGCCAAAAAGACTATTACGTATACAACTTGAAGGAACACGTATAGGCCCATGACAGAACTCGGTTCAAGCTACCACGTATCAGCCACTGGCATGACGATATCAATAATATATCTTATTGGGTAACTGTTTTTGGGATGGTTTGTTATTGTGGAACGCTATTGAGTGACCATTCATGATCTTCAAATTTGGTTAGAAAAATCATGTGACTTGTTAATCAAATCAGAGTTAATGTATATTATATAGAATTAGGGATTAACAGAGCAATAGGCATCTTCTCATTCTTACCAGATTAGCAGATGTCATAGATGAGTACCATTAGCAATTGTAAGGAAAGGGGCTGGGATGCAGAGAATTAGTCATTATTATAGAGTATATTGGTAATAATGAATCACGAGGGGGAAAGTAAAGAAAATAAACAGTAAGGGGTTTAAGGTACTATAAACAAGCAACCAGTGGAACTAGGTTTTACAGGTATTTAGTTTTTTAATTTCCTTATCTAATTGGTAGAAGGGGTGCTCTGGTGGGAAATCAGCAAAGCAGGGGGCTATGGTATGAAAAGGGTTGTTTTGTCGGTAGTATTGCTTGGCAACAGGAGCTGGAAGGGTATCAGTTGAAATGGTCTTAAGCAACATAATGTTTCAATGAGGGAGAAGTTCATTTGTTCAATATCAGGAGTGAAGATTATTTGTTCATTCCCGGGGGTGAAGATCCTTTGTTCATTCAAGTTCGCAGGAGTGGAGAAAAAACAGGGGTAGCGGGCAGAATTTTCTTCCCTCCTCCCAGACACTTCTCTCTTTGGTTCCTGTTTGTAAGAAGCAACTTTACTGACCTGTTGTTTTTTCCTCTTCCCCCTGCTCTTTGTCACGCCCCTTCACCCCTCTCGCACAGGAGAAACCCTACCCGCCTAGCAAGCTTTTCAAACAGGCATCGACTTCACACCTGGCTCACTGCTTTGAGTTGTGTTTTAACTCTGATTCTCCGGCGCCTATCCGGATAGACTGATTTCTTCCATTTTGGCCTATTTGCTTCTTTCATATATATATACATTCTTTCACTATCTCTATTATTGACGGCTATTCTGAACGCTGTTGCCTCCCAACTCTGTTTAACAATACTCTTCTCTCTTTTCCTTCTTTGGGGAGACGTTTATTTGCCCCGATCAGCCGCATGGAGAGATGGATGGGAAGTTGAAACTTGCACGGCACTAACTCAGTTTGTCTGACTCAACTATTGCCACCTCTATGCCTTCAGGAAAGTTAATAACTTTATTGGATCAATTTCTTTTGATCCTTGGGCTTTCTGTCCCACGAATCAGTGTGCTCCAGGTTAATTGATGCTTTTAGGTCCAAGCAAATCTATGCCTTTAGCTCCTGGTGCCTCTTGGTCCTTGCTATCAGTACTTCCGGCGCCGGCACCTTCATTGATGGGATTATCCGTTAATAACATTCCATAGGCGAACACGGTCTTGGCCAGCAATTCCGCCGCTCTGGCTGCTGTCGTTTACACTACTCCGGGGACACGAGGGGCTTTGTCTACATCTCACTCCTGTAGTAAGACTGGATTGCTGGAAAGAAGATCATTGACTTGACAAAAGTTTACCGCTTTCTGACATTTTGATCAGTATAGCGTTGGTAGCACTTTAATGGATTGAGAATGACCAAGACAAGCTAGGTGCCATAGACCCGCAGTCTCCCCGGGAAACTGTCAGTAGAAGCTGGTACATCAATAAGAGCCCCCGCTTCTCGGTGTTCTTCTCAGTGATAAGACTGGAGCCTTGATGCAGCACGACACGGAACTGGAGATGATTCATGTTGGCACCGTCAGTTATGCGGGTGAAGCTATGGATTATGTTAGGGAATATATTAGACTTTTATTTTCTGCCGATGGTGGGAATGGCACTTCCGGGAGTGCTCAATCCCCCCCCCCCCCCCGGGATCCAGCTGAATGTTGCCACCACAAGAGCCAGGAGGGAGATTGGGTCCAGATTTCGGGATGTTGTCCTTGCGCCTGGGTTATGTCAGAATCCTACGCTCACTACTACTACGGACGATGGTGCCTCGGAGGCTATAGTTACGTATAAGGTATCAAGTCCGGATTAGATTGCCATTGTGCGACGGACGGAAAGCTTTGGGCTGCGTCTGTCGCATAGGGATCGCAAATGGACGAAATTGCAATGTGTCGATACTGGGAAAGTTGTGGTCCGCCTCGAGGTATTGGAGGTCTTCGCATTCACGAGTAAGGGGAAGAGAATTGTAATTGTGGTCCAATTTATGGCTGGTGAAAAGAGAGAGGGACTGGATTTTCTTGGTGGCCGTACAGGGGAGGAAAACTCTAATGGTGGGGACATCTGGTTTAATCAGAAGGGGGGGGATACCGTCATGACTTTAATTGTCCAGGCTAACGACTGGCTGGATGGGGAGTGCCGTAATATGGCCTGGGAGGGACGAAGAACCTTATTTATTAGAAGGAAGTGGTTGTCCATTCAGCGCTATCAGGAATTCTCTGCAAAATACAAATCCATGGCGTTGTCACTTGTTGATTGGGACAGAGATGGGCAAGGTCGTGACGGAGAAGCCGTGATAGAGATGTCGTGACCGAGAATCTTGAGTATGACCTGAAGCTTTTGGGAGTGACAGGTGTCGAGGGTAAGCTGCCGAAGGATGCTAAGCCAAGTTTGGAGCTTCTCAGGAATGCTGGAATAAAGATTTGGATGCTGACTGGTGATAAAGTCGCAAAGTTGGTGTCAAAGGGGCGATATGGCACACCATTGCCAACCGTATGCCTACTTCTACATTCTTTTTGCCTCCGGGCTATACTAACTCGGGTATGGTTATGTAGTGAAACGAAAAGGCTATGCCTACAATGCCTTAGAATTCCTCCGCAACAACACAGGCTCCTGTCTCATCATGGACGGCGAATCCCTCGCACTCTCCCTAGACACGAACAAATACGAGTTCATACTATTGGGATAGTCGTCTGTCGTTGCACTCCTCCCCCAAATGGCCGACATAGCCCGGCTCATCCGTGCCTTCGCTAGGAAGCGCATATACTCATATACTGCATTGAAGACGGCGAGAACAACGTCTCCATGGTACAAGCGGCAGACATAGGCGTCAGTATCGTCAGGGGAGCCCATCAGACTAGTCTTACGGTAGACTTTAGTATCGAGAAAGCCTGTCATCTAACAAGATGATATGCGACATGAAAGAAACTCATGCAGAGCTCGCGCAAAGTTCACGCCATTCACTATGCACAGGCGTCTTGTGATTAGCGTTTGCTAGACTATGTTGAGTATTGCTTCGAGGTTTGAACCAATTTGCTTGTATAAGGGGTGGCTGCTTGTTGAGTATGCCGTCATTATACTATGGCACCGGTGTTCTCGCCGGTGCTGGATGCTGATGTAGACGAGCGTCTGGCCAATCTTTATCCGGAGCTTTATAAGGAACTTACTGAAAGGTAGTCGCTGAGTTATCGGTCGTTTTTTGTTTGGGTGCTTGTTGTCATTTATCAAGGTTTGTCTTTCCCTCCGCTAATTATGCCTGACTGGCAGAGCGCTGATGAAACCTCTTAGGAAGGATAGTCCAAAGCCTCTCCCGAATGCCCGTGGGCCTCGACCGTTTCGATCGCATCGCATCTGTGACAGTACTGGTATTAAGTGATCTTATAATACTGGCCCTAGAAATCACAACTTGGAAGTTCCCCCCGTCTCCTTCCCTTTCCCCTTTCCCTTCTACCTAACACTGAGAACAGGAGCATGTGGGTATCCGCAGAACTGTGCACATCCCTCTTTTTTGCTTCAATCCCCTTGCTGGGTGAGTAATTTGATCTCGGGTACGTTATTTCGTGGGCCTTCCTGTTGCACGAGTACACTCTATCTAAACGCCATAGGCTTAACACAGTACTGTCGGAAGAGTTGAGAGACTTGCAGTGTTCAGTGGAAGACTTGTACGTAAGGGCGATTCTTTCCCGACAAGTGGTTTTAACATATTCTCAGATTTATTGAATAAATAGAAGCCCTGTGGACATCAGGAGAATGACGAGAGGAGAACTGCGATTATCCTGAAACGCAGATCTTGTTTGGCCTTTTTTTTCCGCCCAACCCTTCCATTTCTCTTTCAGAGGGTGAGATCTTGATGGACTCTTCTGCTAAAACCAGCAAAAGAATAACCATTCCCGAGAGAGATCCGAAACTACGGTAAAAACTGGTTAATCTTCTATGGTTTTTGGAGTGAAGGGAGCACTAAGGGTGTTCAAAGTTAATAAAAACATCAATTTATATTGGAAACCGTACCGGAAATCGGAGCACACTGGGGCGGGTGGCCGGCCAAAAATTGCTAGTACTCCTTCATAGACAGTTTGGAAAGTTCACGATTTGAACGGGTGCCTTGAAGAAGCTACCCATTTTACCGCTACCGGGAATCCCCTCTAAAACACCAAGCTGTCTCGTTGTTACCCGTTAATAAGGACAAGGAGATGGGCAAGGTCATGGAGGAGAACCTTGAACATGGCTTGAAGCTTTTAGGGGTGACTGATGTTAAGGATAAGCTGCAGAAAGATGTTAGGCCTAGTTTGGAGCTTCTCGGGAATGCGGGAATTAAGATTTGGATGCTGACTGCTGATAGAGTCGAGATAGCAAGATGTGCTGCTTTCAGGGCAAAAACTGGTCTCTTTCCTCTGGGCTATACTAACTCGAGTGCGGTTATGTAGTAAACCGAAAAGGCCATGCCTACGATGCCTTAGAATTCCTCCGCAACAAGACAGGCTCCTGTTTCCTCATCAACGGCGAATCCCTCGCGCTCTCCCTAGACACAAACAAATCCACGTTCTTATTTTTCGCCTTATAACTACTACTCCCTGTTGTTGTACCCCCCCTCCCCCAAATGGCCGAAATAGCCAGGCTCATCCGTGCATTCACTAGGAAACGCATATACTGCATCGGCGATGGTGGGAACGACGTCTCCGTGATCCAGGTGGCAGACGTAGGCTTCTGTTTCGTCGTCGGGGAAGCCCGTCGGACTAGTCTTACGGTGGACTTTAGTACCGAGCAATTCCGCCATCCAACTAAACTACTAATGTGACATGGAGGAGACTCATGCAAGCGAAGCGCAAGGATCGCGCAATTCGCTATGCACAGGAGTCTTGTGATTAGCGTTTGCCAGACCATGTTGAGTATTGCTTTGAGGTTTGAACCAATTGACCTGTATAAGGGGTGACTGCTTGAGCATGCCATCATTATACTATGGCACCGGTGTTCTTGCCGGTGTTAGATGCTGATGTAGGCAAGCTTCTAGCAAATCTTTATTTTTATCCAGAGCTTTATAAGGAACTTACTGAAAGGTAGTCGCTGAGTTATCGGTCGTTTTTTGTTTGGGTGCTTGTTGTCATTTATCAAGGTTTGTCTTTCCCTCCGCTAATTATGCCTGACTGGCAGAGCGCTGATGAAAACCCTTAGGAGAGATAGTCCAAAGCCTCTCCCAAATACTCGTGGGCCTCGACCGTTTCGATCGCATCGCATCTGTGAGCTTCACAGTACTGATATTAAGTGATCTTATAATGGCGGCCCTAGAAATCACAGCTTGGAAGTCCCCCCCTCCCTTTCCCTTCTGGATAACACCGAGAACAGGCACACGTCGGTGATATCCGCAGAACTGGGCACAGCCCTTCTCCTACTATGTGGATACTTTGACGTCGGGTATGTCATTTCGCGGGCCTTCCTGTTGCGCGAGTACACTCCACCTAAGCGCCATAGGCTTATCACGGTACTGTCGGAGGTGGTGGGAGACATGTAAAGTATGGTTGGGGTCGCCTAGAACGTGTACAGTACCTACGGGGATTCCAAATATAATGCTTTATATAATCAGGGTAAGGGGTGTTTAGTTGGAAATTGGGAATTTTGCAGGTTACAGTTTTGAGTTCATCTCAATTGATTATCTTCGATATAAGCTTTAGTTCGAGTTGCTAAAATGGAGAGAATATGGGGTATCATGGTGGATGAAATTACATTGGTTTTCATGAAAACTGCTTACCGGTAAATGCCAATATAAGGAATTTGGACAGTATGGTAGATTTATTCAAAGGATCCACTTCTTTTAGATATTGGATAATAAGGTAAAACACTGGGGGAGTTTTGAAGAACACAGATGGAATCCGTTTCACTTGCATATCATACAACTGGAGATAGTGATCTAATGATTTTTCAAAACTAGATAAAAACTCAGCCTCAAAGATGAATTGAACATGTATCATAACCTTACAATCTCAAATTTGCAATTAACCCCTGACCCAGCTTATATAAGGCATTACGTTTTGAATCCTCATAGGTATGATACATGTTCTAGGCGACCTATCATAATATGGGGACAAAAGAGTTCATCTGGCCTGGCAACCGCAACCCCATAATCCACTAACCTGATCTATTCCCGTAGATGCGTCCAGAGGTAAGACTAACCCCCGACACCGCTTTGCAACCGCCCCAGAGCCTCGGACTTTTTAGCTATATTCGCATCATCCTCCCCATTTGTGAGATATTGCTGAACTTGATATGAACGAACTTCTCAACCCCCAAACTAAATAATATTGAAACGGGCTATGCCTAACTTGAAGATGCTACGCTGGCCCAAAGTTACGGACAGATGACCAATGCCTGATCAGAACCCGTCATCTAGTTTTGGCCAGATGTTCACTCCTTTTACGATAGGTCACCGCCGTCACGGCGCAGTATGTTCGGGCACTGATGGACACTCTAGAGGGTGAGGCCACCCCATGAGAAAATACCTTCCGAGAAATTTTCGAACCATGTTATAAAAAAAAAGCATTTAATACAAACAAGCAAGAGAAATGCCACACACTTCAGGTAAGCTAACAAGACTACCAAACCGACATACAAACAAACTAGTGCAACCGCTAGGACATCCCACGCCTAACCAGTATGATGCAATTCCCGCCTGCTCATTACCCCTCTTAATCAAACATCCCAATCAGCGTTATGTCTAGCAGCGAGTCTCCCACCCCGATTCATCATCTTCATGAGGCTAGTCGCGAGGCTGGCCCCGGCGGAACAGCCCCCCTCCCAATGACTCCTCCTCCCAACCTTTCCACAAATCAGCAGCCACTCCCAGCGCTGCTACACTTTTCATTGGCACTAGTAACCGCATTCTTCCGCTCCCTCACATCCTAAGGGCTAATTCTTCCGCCGGTACCCCTAGACGCCGCTTCCGTAGCCTTGCGCGTTATTTTTCTTGCACTTTTTCGAGGGTGCATTACTTCACCACTAGGGGGCGAGGCCGACCAGCGAGAGGGTGTCAGGGCGAAAGATGTCCATGCGGAAGCCGAGATCATTTTTCCAGGACGTAAGCTTTGGTGGTTAGGCACAATTGGTCAAGGGGTGCTGCCACTGCGGTCCTGTAATTCTTATCAGCAAGATTTCAAGAAGTGGGGCTGGGGGAGAGAAAAGGTGAACTTAGGAGTTACGTTTTGCAAACCCACTCCACCCATGAGCAACCTTCTTGAACACCGGGGGTGCATGAATAACCGGCACGCAGGAAATACTAGCAGCGATCCAAGCAGTCCTCAACGCTACTTGGCTTGCCTACATTGGTGCACCCAAGCCAACCTTCTTGCTATAAATGTCCCCCGCGGCAACCGGTTGCAATGGATGGCCACCAACTGCCTCGGTAGGGAGATTCAGGGCGATAGTGTTGCGTGCGCACCACCGTCGCCGTAGCCGTCAATCCACGGGGCGAGGGAACCCTAAGCAGATGGTAGAGAACACCCCGTTGCCGTGGCCGGAGGTGAGGGATGTTAGGTTGGTGGTGGTAGGGGAGAGACTGCCGGTGTTGGCTTCGTAGCTCAGTTCTATCCGGGGGAACTTTTAGGGTGGTGGTGGGGCTCCTTGTGAACGGGAATAGGGAATGAGATTAGGCTGCTGGAGAGGGCAATAAGGGGGAAGAGGAAGATGGATTTTGTGCATTGCCCCGTGACATGGCGGGGGGGCAGATTGGGTTCATCATTTTGGATCTGAGAAAAACGGAAAGTTTCCGATCTTCGGAGCTCAATGAGAGTGAGATGGATAAAGAGGTTTTAGGTACTCGCGATGCTTTTGAGCCGTATGGGTGTTTCGGTCAATGCTGTCGACCCGGTGTTCTAGACAAAAATGATGGACATACTGAGCTAGACTGGGAAGTATGTGGATGGGTGCGATATTGATGGGGAACTGGGTGGCGCTGACCCCTTCGTCATTTTGTTATAGTACATAGACCGGGGGCCGTCGTGGCACGGTATCATTCCCATCTGCATAGCCTGTTGGTTGTCCTTTGAACAGCTAACTCCCAGCACGGTAGCCTTGGCATTGATTGTATCCACTCTATCAAGGGCAAGGTGGTCATTGACACTTTCCGCCTGATCACCCCTCATTCTCAGACAAGAGCCCCTCAGGACAATCTCCAATCTCGGCCATCTCGATAATTCTATCTAGGCATTGGTCCACGGGATGAACAGACGTTGCTGCTCTATCCTTGTATCGATTGTGAGATCGACCCACTCGAATAAATACTCCTTGTCCGATGCAGTCCTTGGTAGCCCCCGCTCTCCGTGAGAATTGAGGAGGGTCCCCTACCGTATGAATCCACTTGGTATTCTCCCACGGCTCCCAAGGTCACAATTTTAACTTTGTCTGAGAATTCTGAACCACAAGCATCATCTGTTCTCACTCGCTCTCTATCCTCGACAAACGAACCTCATCAGAAATGCAGACGACTTATCTCAACCACTACCACTACCACCATATCCGCTCTCCTCCAACCACCCTCCTATAGATACAGTACAACAATTCTTACCCCTCCGCGCACCTTAACCTCTCACCAAAGGAAGCCCCCGTAAAAAAGATCCTAGTCGGAGCTGCGCAAGAAATCGGCCAAGATAAGCCTGATGATGACCGCCTACTTGCTCTTCATTGGTAGCTTGGCTTGCGACAAGCTCTTGGGTATTGGTAGCGTGGACATCGGTGGGGGGGTAAACAACATGAGTGGGTGTAATTTCGCAGCTCGGGTTCAGGAGTGCATCTGTTCAAAGATGAAGAAATGAGGCTTTGAACAGCACTGTGTAAACAAGATCGAGAGCAATCCCGAGTAGCCTAAGAATCTAGAGACCGCTATTCCGATGATTCTTAGGCTAGATATCGACTTTGTCAATCTGAGGAATGCAACCTATTTTGGAGATATTCAGATTTAGCAATGGTTTGCTCCACTTTCTCTTCTCTTCAACTGTGACATGGGGGGTATTGGCCACGGTCTTTGGAATTTGGAACCCCAGAAAAGGATACCCTCCGTAGTGATTGCACCATCAGCACTCTATTTTACAAACTACATACTAAACTAGTGGAGGACTTCAGAAGCCTCAGGCCCTCAGCCTACCAGATATCGCAGCCCTGACAATCAGCACCCCACTCCCCCCGAAAGAACCCTCCATCGACAACTTCCTTCACTCCTCCGCCTAGTCTGCTTTGCTTCACACATCGACTTCACCACAGCTCCCGAAGTCAGGGGCGCCATGAAAATCCCGGAAATCAAGGGGCGCAATGCCTCCTCCCTACAGACACAAATCATCACTCACACCTAACTCGCCCTACCTTTTCAGTCTGCTGTTAAAATAAAAATCTCCCGCGAGCCTGTCGGTAGTGCTATCAAAAAAATGCTCAAAGGGCGAAATTCCCATGCCGCCCTGAGCCTGATCCACGAACTAGCCCTCTGCGGGGGGATATTCTCCCCATCAGTCCAAGACGCCCCCCCTTCTCTCCAATCAAAATGGCCTCTATATCCTTAGCCACTTAAGCTAAGGATATACCCTTATTATCATGTCAAAAACCGCAGAGCTAACATGCCAGCCAACTTAGAGCAGAACAGGAAAACTCTGCCTAGTGTGTCCAAATATCGGAAGTGTTGCTAACAACAAGGAAATGTTCCATATGGCAGGAAATTTTGGGAGCCAGAGCGGAGGATGGATCACACTGCTAGAGGCAAAGGGGAACTCCACTGTTGTATTAGTAGCTCCGGAACCAGGGAAGTTCTTCGTATTTTCTTGTTGTACTTGTGACAGGAATATAGAGTTCGGGAAAATTGTTGTATCTCTCCATAACCGGGATTGTGACGCCTCTCTGACTAGTAATGTCCCTTGCCACCCCTAAAGAGATACCGTAAACACCCTCTGTATCCACTGCCGGGGATCGGGCTCCTGACTTTCGCGATCCGAGACAAAACACCCGGTGAAGGAATAGTGGTTTCCACACAGAGTATAGCCCGGGGAGGCGGAGCTTGCTGGATCTCATTAACCGGTACTCGTTATTTTGTTAACCTGCCGTGCTAGGCCTATTGTGGTTTGGTGCTGTAGTACAGTTGAGATCTTCGATAGTGGATTCAGCGGGTTTGTACGGTAGTGAGATCCTACCACAATTGGGAGAACAAACACCAACCTTAACATACTATACCACTAGTTCCCATACCGTCCGCCCCCCATGATGATTTAATAATTTCACAATGCCCACCAATGTTAAATTATCAACGAGTAAGATAGAGAAGAGGCGGGAACAGCGCAAAATCCCCCGCCGCCAAAGGATCACGTTGATTTTAGTAAACGGCTAAAATGATATACGGCGAGTGACCAGCAGTGAAACGAAACGAAACGCCCCCTCAACTCACAAGGAAAACGATTTCGCACTCAGGGGCGGGGAAAATCTTTCACTAACTACCACAGGCTCACGCTCAACGACGACTTCATCAACAACAAACTAAGGTAAGGACAGGATATATATCATGACAAAATCCTCCTATCCTTCCAGGGGCTACGACACAGGTCCTTTTCACAGTTTTCTCTTTTCCCACTTCTTCCGAACTCTCATGCCAACAAAATGAAAGAACAAACATCACTGCTCACAGCCTCCGCACATATTCCCTTCGGGTGTGAAACCCGTTTACAACCTTTTCGCTTTCTTTCCGGCTTCTTTTCAGCCTCTCCGCTTCCCTTCCGACGGCTGCATTCCGGCACTGGAAATTCCTTCCACGAAAGTCAAAGCATACCGGCGAGGACAATGCGCTTTCCCACCCGAAGAACAAACAAGACGACTATTCTGAGGGCATGTCGAGTAGTCTCCCGATTTTCAACAGTTGAAAGCGGCCGTGATGGTGGAGAGGCAAAAAGCCGAGGACCGAAAGAGGAGGTTTGAGCAAGTTCAGAAGAAGAAAGTCACCGCCGAGAGGATTATTGAGACATTGGAGAAGAACGAACGATGCTACCAGAGAGTTGTGCGAATTGTGGCGGGGGTGGTTTTTAAGGCCGTTTATACCAAAGCCATCGACCCCAAGTGCAAGGGTCCGCACAAGCTCCAGGTCAGCACTATACTAGGCCTTCAGGAGAGGTACCAGACGTTTGGATGCTCAAATGCGGAGCAGGTAGATGCGTTAGCCAAACCGATAAGTTTGTCTTTGCTGAAATTCTATCTGTGAGATATAGTCAATTAAATTGACTGGACAATAAGTGGCTGGGGGTGATGGACGCTCGCTATGCGGCGGCCCATGAGGTGGGCAGAGACCACGTGATTGCAGCCCTCCTCATTGTGATGATAGTCTGCGGGAGATTCTGGAGAGGTCGTGGGAAACACTAATCACAAGCTGCCTGTGGATATTGCATTGTGCGAACTTTGAGCGAACTTTGAAGAAGTTTCTTCCATGTAGCATTTGAAACTTGGTTAAATAACAGAATTGCTAGATAGTAAACTCCGCTGTGAGACTAGCCCGACTGCCTTCCTTTCAGATAATACAGACGCCTACTTCTGCTACTTGGATGCATTGTTCCCAACCGTCCCGTCCGGACTGCAGGGCCCTGGCGTCCAATAGTCCCGTCCGTCCCGGGCGGGGTTGGTATGGACGGCCGGGCCAGGCGTCCGTCCTCGATATTAACTGCAGGACTGTAGGTTGACGGCCGGGCCCTGCAGTCTTTCTGGAAATGGTAAGTTCCGGTAGGGTCCGGCCGTCTTTGGAATTGACGGGCGTCACCTGTAGGTACCCGCCGTCACCTGCCGTCCTGAGTGAGGACGGCAGTCACCTACAGGTATTTCATAAAAATACAGTAAAAATACTTTCGATTCGCTATCTCCGTTAGCTTCTAATAGGTTTAGTTTGATAGGTTAATATAATTGCATGTGTCGGTTAATGAGATTTAATAACGTCCTGATGGCTGATCTGATCCCACATAGGAAAGCACTAACCCTTTTGAAGACTTCTAGGCAGTAGATTCGGAGATAGCAAACGACAGGAGTTTTTACGGTATTCATAATGTGTGATTGCTTTATCCGCTTAGCTGTTGCTTCATACATTTGATAGGAGAAGAAAATATGCTTGGGGATTTGGAGGACAGCGGTAATATTAGGCGGGGAACTAGGGCAGGCCCCTGGGATTGGGTATGAGTGCACAGTTTGGTTGATTGATGAGAAAATTTGATACCTGATACCCAAATATGATGATAGCGTTGTAATAAAGATGTTTCGTTTCTTCGAGCACAGACCTCCGGCTCGGAAATTTAAAATAGCAGTTCAACTGAGACACCTGTAGGGCCCGGCCGTCCGTCCCGGGCATGGGTTAGGACGGACTACAATTTGGCGTCCGTCTCGTCCAAGGGCCGCAAATTTGGCGTCCGTCCCGTCCTAGGCAAAAGACGGACGGACTGGACGCTTGGGAACACTGCTTGGATGGTGGAGACGTCATTCTGATCATCACAGATGCAGACTATGCGTTTCCTAATGAAGGAACTGATAAGCTGAGCTCGTCAGATGTTTAGGGGCGGAGGGCTGGTGCAACGGCAGGCAATTACTCTTCGGAGTTGTACTTATCCCAGGGAAGAAGTATTCGAAAATACGAGTTTTGAGTTTGTATGGGCGCTCAGACAATTGCAGGGGTTTTACCATATATATATTTAATCCCTGTTTCCTGGGACGAGTACGGTGAAAAATTTGGACTTGGGTTTGTTTGTGTCTAGGAGGAGCATGAGGGATTCGCCATGCATGAGGAGACAGGAGCCTGTTTTATCGTCGAGGGATTCTAGGGCATCGTAGGCATGGTCTTTTGGTCTCACTACATGACCGCACCTGAGTTAGTATAGCCCGGATGTGGGAAGAATCGAGGAATAGGCATAACCTAGGAAATGGTGTACCATCATTCCTTTGACACCAACCTTGCACTAATAGCAAGACATCACTCTGTCTTAAATTTATTACCAGTGACCCTTCCCAATCTTGAACAGGTTGATCTTCTAAGAATATGAATGCTAATCCCAATAAAAAATACAATGCAGACTGATGTATAGTCCCCAAAAAAGTGGTAATGTGAAGTCATTCAGTACTAGTGCCACTGGTTCTTCCTGCCCACCTTGACATCCCTTCACTCCCTTAGCCAACTGCATCTCTTAGTCCAATTCTTGTTATCCAACACCTCTTAATTACAAGTACTCTTTCAAAGTTACTTTGGTCCTTGACCAATTCTTGTTTCTACGTATCCTGTTTGCCCAAAACCTGTTTGTGTGATACCACTACTACCTTTGTCTGTTGTAACATGTTTATTCCTGTCTAACAAAAATACAATAGGACCGGCAATAGACCTGCTAGTAGTAGAGCTGGTACTACTAACAGAGGCTTCACAGGACCAGGAGTAAGAGATAATAGTTGAAGGACAAATTGGACTCAGGGATCACTGTTCAACCATGTGAATTCTTACACTGAAGGTTTGTCAAAGTCTGCTGTCTCCTGCTAGCCAGGAGACTGGTTTAAATACATAAATCCGGAGTGATAGTCTTCCTACAATCACAATCATCATCACCAGTAGCTGCGCACATACTGGAATCCTGTAATCCTGCAAGAACAAAGTGTAATAGCTCAGCCTCCACAAGTGTTACATGACTATTCCATATCCTGAATCCTAAATATAAACTTCTAGCAACGCAAACTAAACTTAGTATAACCAAATATATCATAGCATGGCCTATCTAACTGAAAGACAGTGGCAGAGCTAAAATCAAATCAAATAAACCAAAATAACAAACTAAACATAGGAAATCCTGCACTCCGGTCAGGTGCACCATTACTGGAACATGTACCCATGTGACACTGGTCCCCTTGCATTTTTTTTGATTAGTAAGCTCAATCATACATCAGCAAAAATTATTATACGCGTTCTGAGTATCCTGTATATCAGACCGTCAGGACGCTCAGAACGTTAACTGTTACTCTGGACGCGACATCAGCCCAACTTCATCTCTGGACACCATTCCCTATCTACATCAGCAAAAAGGTGGCCTTCGTCAGATACACTCATGTTGCATCCTGACTCTCCTCGCCTGGACTCTACGTCCTGTGTGTCCTGTGCGTCCTGTACCCATGCGCCAGATCTGGTTGCGTCTGGTGCGTCTGGAGTCCCTTGCCTATACTGGGTTCCGTCCGGACACATGCAACGAAGCAACCCTGCCTCCCATGCATCCTGACTTAACCCTCAACACCATCGCACATCAGGATTCACCACTCCCCGGCGCCCCCTGATCCTCCTTTCAGCCTTCTTTGTCTTCTAGCCTAGATGTGAGCAAGGAGTATTTCTTGGCAACGAAAATATAGTTAGTGCTGGCGCCTGGTGAGAAAGCCATCAGACCCTTAATCTTAAATTTGCGCTAAAGACCCCAAGTCACACTCAGAGTTCTATTTGCAGAACAAGATCTTTGAATGAGCGAAAATGCCAGCTCACTCCAGTCTGAAAGCGAGTGATAGCCATAACACTCTCAAGTCTAGCATAGTGCCTGGTGGTTTCTCGGCACTTAGCCTTAAACTGGACGCGACGCGACACACTGTGATCATCACAACCCCTGGCCTCAGGCCAACATCCACACTCCGGGGCCACAACTTCAACACTCCACAACAGCCACACAATCCATCCTGAATCCGACACCTGGAGGTTCCTGGGCTCGATGCCAGCTATCCAGCAGTATAAGATTCATCCTGAGAGGGCTATTATTCATGAAGTTACAAGGCTGAATGGGGTAGGGTGCTGGCGATCCCAGAACTCGATGGCAGATTCCTCCACAACCACTGGTCCGAACCTGGATCCGATTGCGGGGGATTGTTGGGCTTGACGCCAGCTACGCAGTGGTATAAAGGACGTCTCCGTCGCATCAAGACTCATGAAATCGCTGACCCTTCTGGGTGTTGTCTTTATAGGTACCCTGGCGATCCCAGAACTCGATGGCAGATTCCTCCATGACCGTTTCACCCATCCTGAATCTGATTGCCGGAGGTTGTTAGGCTCGATGCCAGCTACGCAACGGTATAAGATCCATCCCCCCGCGAACTTTATTCATGATGTTACAGGACTGAATGGGGTGGGATGCTGGCGATCCCAGAACTCGATGGAGGATTCCTCCACGACCGCTTGGCCGATCCAGGATCTGATTGCGCGAGATTGTTGGGCTCGACGCCAGCTACGCAGCGGTATAAAGGATGCCTCTGTCGCATCAAAACTCAGGAAATCGCTGACACTTGTGGGTGTTGTCTTTATAGGTACCCTGGCGATCCCAGAACTCGATGGCAGATTCCTCCATGACCGTTGGACCAATCCTGAATCTGATTGCGGGAGGTAGTTAGGCTCGACGCCAGCTACGCAACGGTATAAGATCCATCCCCCCGCGAATTTTATTCATGATGTTACAGGGCTGAATGGGGTGGGAGGCTGGCGATCCCAGACCTCGATGGAAGGTTCCTCCACGACCGCTGGGCCGATCCAGGATCTGATTGCGGGAGATTGTTGGGCTCGACGCCAGCTACGTAGCGGTATAAAGGATGCCTCTGTCGCATCAAAACTCAGGAAATCACTGACACTTGTGGGTGTTGTCTTTATAGGTACTACCCTGGCGATCCCAGAACTCGATGGCAGATTCCTCCATGACCGTTGGACCAATCCTGAATCTGATTGCGGGAGGTTGTTAGGCTCGACGCCAGCTACGCAACGGTATAAGATCCATCCCCCCGCGAATTTTATTCATGATGTTACAGGGCTGAATGGGGTGGGATGCTGGCGATCCCAGAACTCGATGGAGGATTCCTCCACGACTGCTGGGCCGATCCTGGATCTGATTGCGGGAGAATGTTGGGCTCGACGCCAGCTACGCAGCGGTATAAAGGATGCCTCTGTCGCATCAAAACTCAGGAAATCGCTGACACTTGTGGGTGTTGTCTTTATAGGTACCCTGGCGATCCCAGAACTCAATGGCAGATTCCTCCATGACCGTTGGACCAATCCTGAATCTGATTGCGGGAGGTAGTTAGGCTCGATGCCAGCTACGCAACGGTATAAGATCCATCCCCCCGCGAATTTTATTCATGATGTTACAGGGCTGAATGGGGTGGGAGGCTGGCGATCCCAGACCTCGATGGAAGGTTCCTCCACGACCGCTAGTCCGATCCTGGATCCGATTGCGGGAGGATGTTGGGCTCGATGCCAGCTACGCGGCGGTATAAAGGACGTCTCTGTCGCATCAAAGCTCATGAAATCGCTGACCCTTCTGGGTGTTGTCTTTATAGGTACCCTGGCGATCCCAGAACTCGATGGCGGATTCCTCCATGACCGTTGGACCAATCCTGATTCTGATTGCGGGAGGTTGTCAGGCTTGACGCCAGCTACGCACCGGTATAAGATCCATCCCTCCGCGATCTTTATTCATGATGTTACAGGGCTGAATGAGATGGGATGCTGGCGATCCCAGAACTCGATGGCAGATTCCTCCATGAGCGTTGGACCAATCCTGAATCTGATTGTGGGAGGTTGTCAGGCTTGACGCCAGCTACGCAACGGTATAAGATCCATCCCTCCGCGATCTTTATTCATGATGTTACAGGGCTGAATGAGATGGGATGCTGGCGATCCCAGAACTCGATGGCAGATTCCTCCATGAGCGTTGGACCAATCCTGAATCTGATTGCGGGAGGTTGTCAGGCTCGACACCGGCTACGCAGCGGTATAGGATCCATCCTTCCGCGACCTTTATTCATGATGTTACAGGGCTGAATGGGATGGGATGCTGGCGATCCCAGAACTCGATGGCAGATTCCTCCATGAGCGTTGGACCAATCCTGAATCTGATTGCGGGAGGTTGTCAGGCTTGACGCCAGCTACGCACCGGTATAAGATCCATCCCTCCGCGATCTTTATTCATGATGTTACAGGGCTGAATGAGATGGGATGCTGGCAATCCCAGAACTCGATGGCAGATTCCTCCATGAGCGTTAGACCAATCCTGAATCTGATTGCGGGAGGTTGTCAGGCTCGACACCGGCTACGCAGCGGTATAGGATCCATCCTTCCGCGACCTTTATTCATGATGTTACAGGGCTGAATGGGATGGGATGCTGGCGATCCCAGAACTCGATGGCAGATTCCTCCATGAGCGTTGGACCAATCCTGAATCTGATTGCGGGAGGTTGTCAGGCTCGACACCGGCTACGCAACGGTATAAGGTATGTCCTGAGGCGACTTGGACAATTCCCCATGGAGCTATAGGGGGTGGCTTGGGCATGGCAGGCCGGCCTTAGGCAGGGGAGGCCGGTCTCAGGCTTGGATGTGAATTTGCCTGTTTATTACGGCAATAGAAGCCTTCTTGTAGTAAATTTACTAGTTTGAGAGAATGAAATGTATTGTGACCCGGGTGACCAAAGTCAGAAAGCAGTAAAGGGGGGACCCTTCGCTTATCTCAGGAAGATGTAGTCTGGCGTCAGATGGCGTCCTGAGTATTCGGCGCTGCGTCCGGTGCTGTAACAGGTTTATTCCTGTCTAACGAAAATACAATAGGACCGGCGGTAGACCTGCTAGCGCTGGTGCTAAGGGAGGCTTCAAGGGACCGGAGGTAAGAGATAATAGTTGAAGGACAAATAGAAC
>Ga0307517_10001203_pt1 | contig 43561 bp, 54 predicted proteins | sample 23_EM_MG_FD_194515 | JGI IMG/M metagenome (GOLD analysis project Ga0307517, IMG submission 194515) | Populus trichocarpa ectomycorrhiza microbial communities from riparian zone in the Pacific Northwest, United States - 23_EM | ecosystem: Host-associated > Plants > Roots > Unclassified | place...
GAGAGCGATACTACGATGCGTATTATTGCGACCGGGGCGGAATATACACCCCCTCCACCAGACTCGTCGCAGATTTCTCCTTATCTGGATCCAGCTGTGATTTCCACTGGGTTTCAGGACGACGGTCAGAGCAATATCACGGGTCCCGGGCAAGGTTTGTCTAGTTTCTACCGTCTTCACTGAACGTCGAGTGCGAGTTGATCGCTCAAACCCAGCACCGAGCCGAATCTCGAGCAACAACTGGATCAACTTCTGTAAGACCGTTAATAAGCCGCTCACTAATGGTCAGCAGATTCAAGGTACGCCCACGGTCCCGTTCATAGCCTTCGGGACACTCCGTTGATCTCACGTTTCAATTTTATCAGGCGGATCATGTAATACCGCACCAATAGGCGTAATTCCAAGTGTCGACAACATGCCCTCGTCCAAGTTCATTTCCCCTTACAACTTTGCCACCCTCACGAAAAACGAGAACATCACCGTCCAGGTCGCGATCACACATCTCGAAACCGGTTGGTTCACGAATCCGCAGAAGACTTATATGTCTAGCCCCCAAGAAGTCAATATGAGCGGGGACATCATAGGGCATTCCCACGTCGTGGTCCAGGCATTGACGGGGTTCGACCAGACGACTCCGCCGGACACGAAGAGCTTTGTGCAATTTAAAGCGTTGAACGACCGCGCGGTGAATGGCGTTTTGTCGACCGTTATCACTGGAGGCTTGTCGGCTGGGTATTACAGGATCGCAGTGATTCACTCGGCGTCGAACCATCAGCCGAGTGCGTCCAATCGCGGTCATCTCCACTGAACAGCGCAGAGTCTTATTGATTGCCGCCCTCAAATCTTGTAGTTGCTCTTCCTGTGGCCCAGCGAGGGGCTATGGGTGATATGGTCTATGTGAGTATCCATCGCTCCGCGAACCCCGCCTCAACTCCACGATGCGTCAGTCTGACCTCATTTCATCGCAGTTCTCGGTCCTTTAGGATGCTTAATCGGACTTTTGGTATTGTGTACAATATAGTCGCAATTTTACCCCCCTCAGGCTGCCATTCACGATGTGCGTAGTGGGTGGCTGTCCTCAAGGCCACACCGTTGTGCAAACGAGTCAAGGACCCCGTCAGTTACGCTGGGTCGTGGATGTTGTCTCCAAACTGCGCATCCGGGATCGTGGCGCTACGGTCGTCTCGCTCGAAAGCTGACCAACCTCCCAAGTTGCCGATGCAATCTCACTTGTTTCAATCCCATCATGTGGAGTGCGCTATGCGGAGGTATTGAGGAGTGGATCTCGGCCAAGGGGAACCCCACTGGGGCGGATATATATATTTCTAATGTTACGGACGGTCACCCAGTAATTTACAAGGAATGTTATACTGTAATTTTCTTTTCTTCATCGCGGCCCCTCGGCAGCGCGCGCTTTCGACTACACGCGGAGCTTCTCAGGTGTTTCCCTTCCAGGGCCCGAGTCATCTCCCCACCGTTACAAAAAAAATGCATCCGGACCTTCATACAACTTTTTGTGTCTTCCGTTCTTCAAGATCCAGAGGATGTCCAGCGTCGGACGACCGTGCTCCTCCTTCATAATCAGGGTACCAGCGACATCTGCCAACATCGGTCCTGGATTCGACGTGGTCGGTCTGTCATTGTCGCTTCACCTCACCCTCACCGTCACGTTCGTTCCGACCGATGGACCTCACTCGAACCCACCCATATTGGAGTATACGGGTGAAGGGTCCGATGAAGTCCCTTTGGATCCTTACAAGAACCTAACCACTCGAGTCGCCTTGTACGTCTTGCGGTGTCACGATATTCAAAAGTTCCCCACGACTTTACCCACCCCCACCCCCTCCTCCTCCTCCGATGGTACCACGCGAAACGTCCAACTGAAGATCATGGTGGAGAACGAGATCCCGTTCGGACGTGGATTGGGATCTTCAGGTGCGGCGGTCATCGCTGGAGTGTTGTTGGGAAACGAACTCGGGAATCTCAACCTCTCCACCTCGAGAATGCTCGATTTCGCGTTAATGGTCGAGAGGCACCCGGATAACGTCACCGCGGCTCTCGTTGGGGGATTTGTGGGATCGTATTTGCGAGAGTTGGACGCGGCTGCGACGGAAGCGGCTTCTGTGCCTTTGAGCGAGGTCTTGCCTGAATACCCGCCTGATGCTGGAGAGGGTTGGGGTATGAATCCACCGAAACCGCCGAGAGGGATTGGGCATTACGTTCGGTTTGGGTGGGAGGAGAGTATCAGGGCCGTCGCGATAATACCGAGGTTCGAGCTGAGCACTGCGAGCGCGAGGCAGGTCCTACCGCAATCTTACTCACGAAAGGATCTCGTACGTCCCATCTCTCCCCTCCCCCCTTTCAACTTTGTCCTGGGCTCATATAGGAACCACTTGCAGATATTTAATTTGCAACGACTGGCTGTCCTCACAACCGCCCTCGCCGCAAGTCCTCCCGATCCAGAACTTATCTACGAGGCAATGAAGGATCGAGTACACCAACCCTACCGTAAGGAATTGGTAAGTTTTTCACTTCTCCCATTTTCCCCCATGGAGTGCTCGAAACTCATGCAGACGTATAACGCGTGATACAGATTCCCGGGTTACCTGAAGTGACATCAAAAATCACGCCCGAAACCCATCCCGGATTGTTAGGAATTTGCCTTTCAGGAGCAGGTCCTACAATCCTGGCGCTAGCAACCGGTGGGTTCGAAGCTATAGCCGAGGACGCTCGAACTATCTTTAGGACCAAGGGCATCGAAGTAGATTGGAAGGTTTTGCACATAGTTCCAGGGAGCGCAGTACAACGGCCATAAACTGATTGTGAATCCACTTCACACGTCATTATATTCATGATCCTTCTAATACAAACGCGATACGTATGAAAACAGGTATGCAGCACTATCTGAGGTATTCCAACAAAACTTCGTATATCGTCATCGAGTCACGTCCCCATCACCCCTAAGCCGTCAAACAGACAGCCCTGGTCGCAACTAGAGAGCCAGCGCTGCCATCGAAAGGAAGTTCCACAGTGAACAAGACGTCGCTCCTGTCGCTGTTCAGGTAGACCGGGAGATTGACCGATCCTTTGAATGCGTCGTTCGACTGCACCCATCGGATTTGCGAAGTGCCGAGCCGCACCGACTCGCCCTGGTTGAGTTCGAGCTTGTCCGTCGCCCAAGAAGCGCCTTCAAGCACCAAACCTAAAAGAAAATGCATGATTAGGGTTAGTGCAACGTAAATTTAGAAACACGGATCACGAAAAACCTCACCATCGATGATGAAAGCCTCGGGGTCGTTCACCTTCTCCAAATCCAACTGCAAATGAAGCGTCTCCAAACTCCACTTCTTCCTGTGTGCCACAGCCTGTCGGGTTGCCGTGACATAGGCTTCGGGGTAGAACAATCCACCGAGCCAAACCTCGATGTTGTTCAAGTTGTCCAATGTGGAGATATGATCCAATTGTGCCAAACGGCGGGCGAAATTAGGGATCCACTCAGAAACGGACATCACTTTGTGCACCTTGTACTTGCGCCAGTGGTCCGGGATAGTTCCTGCGCAGTGCATCAGTTTCATTCCCTGAAACAAAACAGATAGGGTCTTACCCTTGATCAGTGCGCTCATGAGAGTTCGCAAGTGGTTAGTCTGCTTCAGAGCACCCTCGCAGACCTTCACGACGTCCGAAAGGTCCCTAAGGACCTGAGAAAGAAGCTTCTGCCCGATCGCTCCTTCTCGGAAAAACAATCGGTGAAGAGGGTCGGAGTTGTCTGTACTCTGTTTAGAAAGGGTGTGGAAACTCTGTAATGTTTCGTTAAATCTCGTTCAGCAGTGGCCGCGGGATGCCAATCACTCACGGCGGGAAGTTGTCCAATCCATTCCATACAACGGTCATGGAGTTGCCTCATCCAAGCGGGCTGTTGCGGCGTCTGTCCTTGAGGAGCTCCAACAGCGGGCGCGGAGTCACCGTCATCGTCTGCCAGCATTCGCATCTTCCTCAGTTTTCCAAGAAGCTCGTTTCCTATGAGGAGTTTGAATACACCGGATCTCAGCCTCGTGCAGGTGGCACGTACCTTGTGCAACGGCAATCAGCCGCTCCGCAGTGGAAGGCAGACTAAGCCACGAGGGCGGCTCGCGGTCTGGCAGTCGCTGAGCCCACGAAAGGAAGTTTTCGAGCTTCGTGCCATCGGGAACAGGGAGCGTGCGTTCACCAGTTGTGCTCGGGACGAGATCAAAGTCCACATGGTAAGCGTGAGGAGTGAACAGCCCGTCAACGAAGGCGTCTAAAATCCGTTGATCAAAGTCACTGTCGACCCTCCCCCCATACACCGACTGTTTGATGAGTGTCTTCACGGCGTCCCACGGGATGGCAGCAGGATCAATATTTGCCCGTGACTTGGCGGCGCGCCCGAGCCATGAGTCAATCGTGAGGAAGGCAGATGCCATATCCGAGTCGTTAAAATCGTAGGTCTTGCTCCATCCCAAGGGGACATAACGCAGGCGCTCTTGTACCACAGCATGGAACCAGGCAAGGAGGAAGTACAAGCGGACCTTCTCTGCAGGACCCTGGGACAAGCGCGAAGGGCGAATGCTGCGCAATGAATCGAGGAGGTTGGCTTTAATACCCGGAGGTGGCTCGTTCATAATGACCCTTGATTGTCGGAGAATGTTGACAGGAATGGACGGGTTGGCCTCCATCGTCAAGAACAGTCTGAAGCTACGGTGTGGGTTGAGTGTCTGTAGCTTCTTCTCCAGTTGCCCGAGCCACGCTGGCGCCAGGTGAACGTTCTTAAGCAACACCCATGTACCTTGCCTCGCTGCCAACGCAACCGCTTGGTCGGCCTGAGTGAAACCCTCTTGCGAACCCATGGCCACTGAAGTGCACCTGGCGCCAGAGTCTCGGACGAGGTTTTCCACACGGTAACCGGCGTCATATCCGGGGACGGAAACCAACGCCAATGGAGTAGCAGGTGATACCTCATCATTGACCATAGCTCCAAGTGCATAGGCGGACTCTGCGGCGAGATCAACTTGGAACACAGTCTGTACGAAAGTTGCAGTCGCTTGGAGAAGACGGTCTGGTCGGAGACACTTAATGATAAGCATATCACGGATGGCATTCAGGGCGGCTGTAAAACGAGTCACATCCTCGATCGAATATATATTTGTAGACCACTTACGAGTACTTGGATCCCAAGGAGACGGGATGGACTTCTCGGGGACGCTTGCTTCGAGGAACGGAGCCCATACACTTTCGTTGGCCAGGATGTGCTCTTGGACGTGCTTGAAGAGTTGAGATTTCGCAAAGTGCTCCAAACGGAGGGACTGTTCGTCGGTAAGGAATGAAGATCCATCACTACCTCCGGGTGCAGCGACCGCGCCTTCACCACTTTCCAACAAGAATTCGTAATCGTCGGTGATCTCTTCTTCTCCTCGCAGCTTGACTTGGGCGAGTAGAACGGCAAGCATAACGTGGTCCCGGTGGAAAAGTGTGCGAGATGTTCGCTTATAAGCGACGAGGAAGAGGTCGTTGAGGAGAATACTCCGTCGCTGAGCGTGGTCAGAAACATTCTTCAGGTTCGGGTTGCGGAGAAGGACGTAGTCGAAGATGTCGAGGAAGAATCGCAAGGAGAATTGGTAGAAGTGGTTGACCAAGTTCAACTGCTCCAAGATGAAGAAGATGGCGCTGCAAGCCTGCGCGAGCGGGAGGTATTCCGCGGTGACCTGCTCCACCTCTCTCATGACTAGATCCGTTTCCTCCACCTTCTGCGTGATGACGGCGGCCTCCTTCTTCAGTGTCTCGAGGGTATCGATGACCTTGTCGTCATCGAGGATGTTGCCCGTTGATTCGTTCAGTGCTTGGAGCAGCAGTTTCTCCAGGGTCCGAAGTCGCAACCTGAATTCGCCCTGCATCTTCATCAAATCCGTACGCTTGCGCTCCGTGTCGGGTCTCTCCGCTTTGAGTACCTGATCCAACGACTGGCTCTGGAGACTACTCCTAGTCATCGTGAAGTTGACGAAGGTCACCCTACTACAGATGTCGGGCGAAAACTCCACAGAGGGATCACGTGTAGTGAGGAACATGATAAAGGACGGGGAGAAATCGATATCTTGGTTGCCGAGGCGAATGAGAACACGACCACCAGTACGCCTAATCTCCCTGTTCAAAACGGGGTTGAGGATGGGATCCAGGTGTTCCACGTCCTGGATGAGCAAGGGATTGCCGAATCGTAGAGCACTCTCCAAAACCTTGAGGAACGCCTCGTCCAAGAAACTGGTGACGGTGATCTTCCTGTCTTTGTACTCCTGGAGGATCCAGCTCGTGGCCTGTCCGGTCGGATCGATAACAAGGGGGTAGCGGTTGAAACGCTTGAGGACGATGGCATTTTCGGTGCATAGGTTGTCGGATGGTAACCCTTTCGACTGCCAATCGAGACGGTCGTCCGCGGTAGAAAGGTACTCGGGAAGGCCAAGTTCGGGTTTGAACTTGACACCAGCCTCTTGCAGGTGATCGCACCAATCCTGCCACATCATCTCTCGGTAGTGTTGGTCAAAGAAACCGCCGTATGCGAGGAACCCAGCTGAGATGAGAACGTCCCCAACGATGGTGCTCATCTCTACATCGAAGGTTCGGCTTCCAGACTCCCAACGAGTTCTCTCGGACGACAAGCTCTCCAAGAGCGTCATGCTGCGATCGACCTTGTGTTGGACGCGCTCCATCTCCGTCTTAATGGCTTGCGTTTCGCTGATGAGGAGAGCGTACTCGGACTTGTACTTGTCGATGGAGGCTTCCAACTCCGCGATCATGTTAACGATGGTCTTGGCCTGCTCTTTCGTGTTCGCAGCTTGGGACTCGAGAGAAGCGACTTCGTTTCGCAGGGGTTCGACCCTGTCCAAGATGTCCGAGAACTTCACCTGTGCAATAAGCCATTTGACGAGAGGTCCACAAGCCCTGCTGGCTCGATTAACAGTTTCGAAGTTGAAGTTCGGCCGGCTCAGATACTCCTTGTTCATGAGCTCGCGGACGGGTTTCGTCATCTGCGTCACGGTGTCGAAGTTGACGATTCGTTGGATGAAGTCGTCACGTCGGATGATACCCTGAACCGTCCTCCAACTATCGATCTTGTGACCAAGCACCGTACAGACGGATTCCATCGCTAGCTTCACCGCCTCTGGGGGATTCGCCATGGCTCGAACTTCCTGAAGGTGTTGCCTCTTGATGTTGCTGACAGCTGATTGAGCCTCAAGCACAGCTGGTTCAGCGTCCGCGAGATCACGCTTGACAATCTCCTGGCGCTGCGCGATGAAACGCTCCTGTTCGACTAGGGCAGCCTGGATATCGATTGACGCGGCTTTCTTCTGTTCTGCCTCTTTCTGGTCGTTAACCATTCGCTGGAGTTTCTCGTTGGCCTCCCTGTTCTTAGCTTCCAGCTGGGAGCGTTTGGTGGCAAGACTCTTGCGCAACTCCTCGACTTGGGTAACGGTGTCACGGAGCTTGTCGAGACCGACGTGCAAGTGCCGCTGCTGTTCCTCGAGCTCCTCACGTTTTTCGTTGTGGAGTCGGACGTAGTGGTTGATGCTTGAGGTAAAGATTTGGTAAGGCGCTAAAAAGAGCACTCAGAGGAGTGAGAACTTACAAGTCCAGGTAGTGGCGAGGGGTAACGTAGTTGTAGCGACCTTGACGGCGACTGAGGCGTTGGTTGATACTGTGCAATGATTGATGCACGTAAACAAGAGCGTTGACGACAGCGGTTCGGTGGGCAGGTGGCATGGCAAGTTCGCGGTATGCGATTGGGAAGGGTCCAGGAGGGCTATATGTGGCGAGATCCAAGTCAAGGGAGAGAGTGAACTCCATTCCGACTTGGTAGAAGGCTTGGTCGGACCAATCTCCAAACCAGTCCAGTACACAACGATTGAACAGGGCTGGAGAAGTCGCAGCCCGGGAAGCCAGGCCGTTCTCGGGAGGGTTCATGGTGAACACCACGTGCAGGTTTTTTGCAACTTGTTGAGTGAACCAACGGTAGAGTTCTTCGTGGGAGTCGAGCATGAGGCCATCTCGTTGGGAACCCTCTTTGCAAGCGGTCATGAGAGCCGAGTACTCGTCGCCTTCGAACAGACCTGGAACTTCAGCGTTGGCAAGGAGGGTGTTCATTCGCTCCAGGAAACCTGAATCCAGAACATTCGATTCGTCCATGATGAAGCAGATCTTTTCGCCTTTGGTACCAGCACGACGGAGGACGGTTCTAAGATCTTCATCAAAGTCTTCTCCGGTGTACTTGTTGGAGACCTTAATCTGGAAGATACTGAGGCCATTCATCCAGGCAACGAAACGAGACAGAGTGGTCTACCGAGACGTGAACCCTCTGATAAAGAGATGATATAAATTGCGTACCTTTCCACTTCCGCTCACGCCAATCAACAAAAGATGTCCCTGGACCTGGCGGAACACTCGATCGATACGCAAGACGTGATCCAACACATCGTTGAACAGAACGAGAGGAACGTCCAGCTCTTCCTCATAGAAGACACGGAGTCTCGCCTTGGTGTACTCCCGCAGGATCTCCCGATCGACAGGGATGTAGTTCTTGGAGGTCCAGTTAGAGAACAAGATCGGGCGTGCGAGGGCTTCATCCCGGTTGACTGTAGGGAAGTGTTGTAAGGCAGCCACGTCGATGTTGTCGTCTGTCCACAGTTTCTCTTCCTCGGTAACTAGACGATCCTGGAAGAGACGGAGAGCCTCATGTGCCCACACGCGGACAAGTCCTTCCATAGAGAGTATCTCGAGGGGGCGGATAGCTTCGTAGATGCCTCGCACCCAACGCGTGAGTTCTCGAGGACTGTAAACATAATGTGCTTGAATGTCCGTCGTGAAGCGTTTCTGAGAAGCGAGGTAGAATTCGACCATGGCATCGGTAAGGGGTTCTGCGTACGCCCTGAGGTTCGGTACGGCCTTGAGGAGAGCACGGTTGTAGGTTCCATAAATCTGTTTGAGGGATATCTCTCCGGGATAATCGACCATGATCAACGGAGCGTGGCGGAGGAAACGATGACTGAGAGGAACACGACCAGGATCCGTTGGAGGGTTGCAAGCGCCGACGAACTGTATCCGCTCAAGTTTGACCCACGCCATGTCGGAGGCACGCCAATATCCACCTGCTTCGACGAGCTGACGAATGAAGGAAATGACCCTTTGAGTGCCGTACTTGTCTACAGCTGGGAGGTTGATTTCGTCGCAAAACACGACCAACCAACGTCCAATCTGCACAGGAGCGAGGATGACCCCGTTGGGAGTCTTGCGGTACTCGCAGTATTGCTCGAATGTCTTGAGGATCAACTCGGGGGTTGTGGCACTGGAGAAGTTGAGACCGACGACTTCCATATCGGGAAGTTTCCTGAGGGCACTGAACAGGGTCATGGTCTTTCCTGAACCCGGAGGGCCGCAAAGCATGAGGGGCTTGTGTTCCGAGAGCCAAGAGTACAGGACCTCCTCGTGGCGAACAGTATCAATTGTGGGAACCACGACGTCCGAAGCGGTGACCGCCTGCGCCTCGATCTCGATGAATGGGACCTTGGCGTGCCACGCTACCCATTCACCCGTGGAAATCACAACATCATAGTCGATTAATGAGCTGCCCGACGGGAGGGGAGGGAGGTCAATGCCAGTCTGCTTCTGCAAGAACTCTCCCATCTCCGCACGTAAATCCAACTTCGAGTCTCCGGAGAAGGCCCAAATGATGTTGACAAGGAGGCGCTTGGTGACATATTGTTCGACATTTTCTGCGGACAACGGGAAATCGGGGTGCTGGATGTTATACTCGATGATGTTGCGAGCGGTCTTGTTGAGAAGTGAAAACAGGGTAGTCAGGGAACGAGTGGTAGTAAAATCCATGATGTGCTCGATATTCGCGGCAAACTCCAGGGCGGAGCTAACAAGGTCTCCATCCGCAAAGTATTGTTGAAGGATATCTGCCACCTGTTTCTGGGTCGCAAGGTGCGGTGAATTTGAATCGGCAGTGGCGTCAGCGCGCCGTCCAAGGATATCGGCGGAATCCTCATCGTCACCATCCAAAGGTACGGAAGCGAGGGTGTCGAGATATTGTTGGTAAACCATGGGTGGTTCCACTACATCGTCGCTGAACCAAATCATACCGCAACGGCTGACAGTGGCGGGAGTGGCATATCGAAGGTGTTCAACTTCAAACATGATCCTAACATTCGGTGGCAGGTTGAGACGTTCACCGTTGGGTAGCGTCAAGAGCTTGTTATCGTCCAGGACACTAAATGAAACGGTTAAAACCAACGGTCATGATGGTATACAGGCGAACCCACCTATTCAAGTTCTCGACCCATTCGGGATCGACATCTCCATCGAAAATGATCCAATGCCGCTTCCCACTCTCACCACGGACGTCATCTACGATCTTTCGAAGGATATGGGTGAACAGACCGTCGTTCCACTCGCGGGTTGTAGGATCCAGAGTTCCATACAGAGCATCCTTGTGCATCGCCTTGGGGTCGATGACATACGAAACACCCTCGACGCCGTCAAGCCTCTCAAGGGCCGAGAGTAGGACATTCCAGGCGTTGGTCTTTCCGGTACCAGAAGGTCCGACCATCATGAAACCATGCTGAATCTTCTGGATCTGGTACAACTGTAGGATCTTGGCGATCCACCTCTCTCCCTCTACCAGGCGGCGTTCCGCACAAACTTCGCTGATCTTTTCTCGCAACGCACTAAGGTCGACTGGAATGTACTCCGTACCGGGGAACACATCTGCCAAAAGACTGAGGTACCCCATCAGATACGAAGGCCTGCTGATGACGAGAAAAGTATGTTTACCTGGTCAACAGAGGGACATCGTCTGCCACAAGTTTCGGTACGATAGTCTCGGTAACACTCTGGATAACGATGACCTGCTCGGAGATCGCATCCGAGAAGCCACCCGCCTCTCCTGGACTTCCTATCTGCAAGCGTTCGCGCTTGAGAATACCAGCACTGGCCAGTACAGCCTTCAGAGCTCGGAGACCAAAGTCGTAGTGAGGTTGAGGTGAGAGTTGTTCGTCACAAAGGTTGAAGAAGGGCACAATTTTCGAAGCCAGTGACTCTGCAGTGCGGAAACCTTGCGAAAATAACATGACTTGTGCGATCAGTTCCCGGTCCGGGCGGGTCATGGCCATACTAAGGACGATGTTTCAGTGCGTTGCTCGAACTGGACTCCAATGAAGACATACGGTCTGAATAGCTTCGTTAGATTTGGGGGTAGTTGCGATCGGCCAGCGTAGTTGGGATTAGTGGTGATGAATATACCTGTGTGATCCCAGTTAATGGCGCAAAAAGGCCAACTGATTGGAATGCATACCGATGTTTGGGTTGATCTTCAGGTTCTTTCCGACCAACTCGATCTCAGCGTTCGGGTTCTTAACAGTTGCAGCCAACCCTTGCTGGATGGTTTGAACTTGTTGCGACACGGCACTAAGAATGCGTTCCTCCAGACGATTGAACTCGTCAAAGCATCCCCACGCGCCGACTTGACACAGACCAAGGAAAATACGGCCCATGGCTTGGAAATCGAATGTCTCGTCACAACAGAATACGAGGACAAACCGTCCGAGTTGCACACCAAGTGCCTTGACAGACTCGGTTTTTCCTATTTGAATTCACATGAGTGACCGAGGTGTGTGTTCGAATCCAAGACACTCACCGGTTCCTGCGGGACCGAATGGGGCACCACCGAGCTGCGAGTCCAAGGCTTGGGTGAGAGTGAGGTAACAACGATCCGTGAGAGGGGTTTGAACGAGTCTATCCGGTACGCCGAGATATTCCCATCCGTACGGGAAAGAAGTATCAGAGACCCGAATGGAGAGGCAATCCAAGGGGTTGGCAACCCCAGTGTTCAAGTAGAATCGCATCTGGTACAACCAAGCGAAAGCAGTGTCATCCGAAACCTCTTGTTGGATCAATGTCCTTGTGACGTCTCGCTGATGGACGAGTTCCGTGATGAGATGTTCACACTTGCGACGTGTGACGGGAGCCAGTTCTGTGAGGACAACATCGGCCAAGAGCTCGAGACCTTTTTGGACTGTGTTCAAAGGGCCCTCTGGTATGCTTCCTTGCTGGAATGACGTTTCGACCGCACCCGTCCAAGCGACCTGAATGGCGAGTGTGACCAATTGAGCGGGGTACTTTTCCATCCATGTCATGAAGGATTCCATCTCCAAGCCCGAGCCGTAGAATCCTTGGAGCTCGGATACGCTCTCACATAAAAGGACCGCAAGAGACCTCCTCATCTCTGATTCCAATTTCGTCAGCCAATCGTTAATCTTCGGGTAATCCTTGAGGGAGACGGGTTCCTTGAACACAACTTCCTCTCCTTCCCTCGATGCCAAGCCCAGAATCTGTGTGAGGTCGTCGTCCAGGATAATTGTCGAGATACCAGCGAACATCTTCTTGAGGTGCTTCATAATACGGAGGATATCCTTGCTGTTACCGATTATCTCCAGTAAGTCCTCGTCTCCGACGAAGTAGAACCTTGGGAAAGAGGCACGTTCGCGCTCGAGGTATTCTCCAAGTGCCTTTTGGATCTTGTTCAGCAGATCCGCCAAACGTTCCAAGCTCTTCTGAATCCCAGGCTGGTTCATGACATCGAGGACGAAGGGGGACTTGTAAACCTTCTTCATGACGGTCAAAAACTCGGTGTTGATGTTTTGAAAGCGCGCGCTCTCCATGGGAAGTAGGTGCTTGATGTCCGCACTGCCAGAGAAAATGCCTTCGAGGTAGACCCACTGTCTTTGGACGTCAATCCAGACATCTGGAGAACGTCACAAAAGGCTCAAAGCTTGACCCCATATCGATCACTCACCGAAAAGCACGTGGATCCTGTTGAGTTTGTCCTCCCACGAGCTTGCCTAGGACGTTTATCAGCGGTGAACTCTGAGTTGTCTCATGGGAACGCACATCCTCCTCGAAAACTGGCAGAGAACAGACATCAGAAAAGGTAATGCGTTTTAGGGAGGGGCTGACCCTTGTAGTATGGAGACATCTTCATTGCGACCAATGAGTTCAAGTTTTCGCTGCACTTATTGAATAGATCATCCCATCCCCTACAAGAATGTGAACATCATATAGTGCATGAGCTATCTCAAAAACGCACCTGATGAGCCTGCACTTGTTCTGGTAGTTGACAAGGTCCAGGGTATAGTTGGACCAAGTTTCCTTGACCGTCTTGATATACTCTTCCAACGCCATCTACATGAAGGGGTCAGCACCAGCAACAGAAACCTCACCCTTTGGGAGACCCACCTCTCCTTGCGCTTGTATGATCACTTCCTTGATTAACGCTTCGTTCTTTTTCAGGTCCATGTCGTAGACATTTCCAAGGGTCATCCTAGAGGCGGTCAGTGAATGATTCGCTCAGGGAGCCATGCCAAAAATAGCTCACAAAGTCAATGTGATTTGTTTTGGTAACCTCACAACCCTAAACAGCTGCTTCCAATGTCTATCCTTCAGGGCTTCAGACTTGAGCTCAGCAACGATTGCGTTCGACTTCAACAATCCGCGCAAGACATCCTGCACGTATTCGAACGCGGCGTATTGCCTCATCCTGGTTGGCATGTCCTTCGTCGACGATAGCAGACCGTCAATCTGCTGTCTCAGCTTTCTCGGTTGAACCGTGGCCCAGGCATTCTCCCTTAAATCGGTGATCTGGCTCCAGATACCCGACAAAGCGGTCCAAACGGCTTTGAGGTCCTTAAGTTCCTCCACGACGGGCTCGAGGCGAGTGTGTCGGATGAGCTCGAGATCCAAGGCTTCCTTGGCGCGACACACGAGATCATATTCCTCCTGAACGCGCGTGAGTTTGGTCTCGAAGACGTTGATGGTATTGAGGGCAGTATCTGCACGCAGGTTCCCTTGGACGGGTCGCGTTTGTTCCCATTCTCCGATGATATCCTGAATCTTGTTCTCGACGATCTTGTCTTCAGCCACAATCTTCAACTGGAGTCCAGCTAACGACACGCGTATTGTTTGACAACATATCTTTCTGAATGACACGGAGGTACATACCTAGTTGTTCCTGTATCGAATCGTTTTTGCGCTTCAATATCTCGTTGTAAGCGCTCCATTCGCCTCGCAACTGATCGCTATACAACCAGTCGTCGGGGAATTGGTATCTAAACCTTTCTAGTGTCTTTTCTCCGCTGGCGCAGAGTTCTATGAGTGGTGCCCAAGATTTGGTCTTCTTCTTTAGATCCTGGACAAATGTAATAAACGTGACCGCCGCGGCGGTCGATGAGTTGGGGGAGGTAAAGGCCTGAATTTCACGAATATATCGTTAGAAACGCGTGATAATATCGCAAAGGAGCGGATAGACTGACCTCCATCGCGGCAAATTTCTGAATCGAAGGAGACCCGACTCAGGTTGTCGCTGACGAGTACTCTGAATCTGAGGCGGACGCGAGAAGGTGATCTTTGAACACCACGTGCCTTCGCCCAAGCATCCATTGCACCTTCTCCCCCTTCCCCAGAATCGCGTTTTCTTCCTACGGATTTACGTCGCACCTGCCCATCATGTCTGGTCGCCAACAACGTGTGATGGTACAACCCATCGTACGCGAATTTCCTTGTCAGATTGCTCAAGATCGTATCCTCATACTAAATCTTCTTGGCAGAATGTCATTTTCAAAAATCTCCAACAGGTGCTTCAGCTATGGCGTGGAAACCGCCCCGGGCGCATTTTTTGATGCCTCTATTTATTTTTACAGCGGTCGAAAGTCGTAATTTGGCTGTACGACAACATAGAGATGCGCATTGAAGGTCGGATAATTGTGCGTGCATTTCCAACCCACACCCCACGCTGGAGTTGAACACACCAACCCCCGTGGTATCAGGATGGATAGTGAACCGAAAAGTTATCTTTCGTGTTCACGTCCATATTCTCGCCCTCGAACCCCATTTTTTGTGCTTGATTCTAGAGCACAGTACGAAGATGCTGATCGAGCTTCGTTTGTCTTCTGTAGGGCTTCGACGAGTTCATGAATGTCGTGATAGATGAAGCAGCCGAGGTTTACGTGAAGGAGTCCAAGCCACGGCGAGAACTTGGTACGCGACCCAGGCCCGGTTTCGCGGTTCATATCTAACGTTGTCTGATCGTGTGCAACAGGGAGAATTATGTTGAAGGGCGATAATATCACCCTCATCCAGCAGGCATTGTAACTCTATTCTCGTTTGCTTTGTCGCATCTTCAGCATGCTGTTTCAAAATGTACACCTCCTACGTCCTGCGAGCTCAATAAACCCCATGGGGCAATTATAGATTATGGATGGGTATCAGTTGCGGCAAGCTGATGGACTGTCGACATAGAGGGCACTCCGGCTGGGAGTGAGGAGTTATCAGTGAAACAGTGTCAGATTCTGCAAGGAACGGCCAACCTTTTCCCTTGCCCAGCCGACAATGCAATCCCAACAGAACATGTGTCCACAATCGGTGGCGCACCCATTCGTCCTCTCCTCCAAACAAAGTGTGCACTTCCTGCTGTCCCTGATTTCTCCCGGAATCGTTCCGACATCCAGAATGGTTCCCTCATCCTCCTCTGCGGGAATGGGCGGTCTGCTCTCAGGATCACGAATACTCAAGATTGACGAAACCGGACGATCATCCAAGAATGCCTCCGACGTCGTGTTTGTACCTGCTGTTGTTTGGCTTTCCTCCCCCGATGGATCTTGAGAAGGATCTGCGGTGGCCCTTCGAGAACGAAGCCATGAGATGAGTCGATAAGCCAATCTTGTGGCAAGCAAGATTCCTAAGAGAGAGTACGACGGTGGTCGACTGTCTGGATTTTCTGCCACCGACGAGTGCTAAAAGCAAAACAGGGTTCCAGGTTCAGCCCATCCATAACGCGTGGAAGCAGAAGGCCAAAGTCCACGTACATATTGAATCCCCAAAACTCGCTTCACGAGATCGTAATATATCCCTCGCAAATAGAACAAGGCGAGATTGATCTCTCCGGCGGTTTCGAGGGTGGCTGGAAGCGACTGGCGTACTTTACCAAGAGTGGAATCTCCGGGTGGGTACCGTACATTAAGCCTTGCTGCGATGTAGGCCGGTAAGACGGGGAGAAGGATTAACGCCAGTCGTCTACTCTGGGAAACACCGACTCCGCTGGAGGTCGACTGCCAGATGTCGGTGTACTCCTCGCCGAGGGTTTGAGCAGCTAAGGACGAGGAGGTCACCCCAGTTTCAGATATTTGTTTCGAGTTGAGGGTGGTAAGAGGGTGGGAGGTGGAGCACTCACTGACCCAAGCCTGTTGTGAGCCCGTGGTACGCGAGTTTGACGATCAAATCTACTTCTTTCTCCCAGCGTGTAAGCCAGCGCGTTCCTGGGGAACGTTCTGTCAGTCCCCGGGTGAGACGAGAAGGGATGGAGAGACGGACCAAGCCAGGACCTGAGGACGGACTCTGTCTGGTCCTTGAACGTGAACAAATGAAAAGCATCTCTCTGTGTCGCGCGGACTAATTCCCAATGGCGTTTGGTTTAGTCAAAGACCCCCCGAATGAGATACTAAATGCTCACTTATCTGAGCTTGCTGAGCGGCGGGGAACGAATACCTTGGGATCATCGTCACCCAGATTGAGAGGGCCGCGTCCGAGTCTTTGCCGAAGTCCATCGGACCCGCCCCGTAGGCACGTCACATACAACACCCTTGTTTCCGCCCACCACCTCCGCGAACACCACAACTCATACCATGCAACGTCCACAAGGACCGTCTACCTTCGACAAATGTACGTATACGTCCCACGCAAACCCCTCAAGTCCCGAATTCCTAACACGTTCTTGGTTATGGTGTAGTGAAGTGAGGATTCCTCTCTGCTGCCCCGGATTCGAAACGCTTTCGGATTCGTCGCACCTATCCTTCCGCATCCCGGTTGAAGCGATTCGTTGACATTTTCTGTTTGTCCGTCTCCCTGCTGGCAGGATTGGCGCGCTTACTGGTGCAGGCGTTGGTCTCACCATTGGCTTCATCTTTGGAAGCTATTCAATCCTGAGGTACGTGTGCCACCTGGCCGACCCCTCATTAATCATTCCCAATCCAAAGCAAATCGTCGTGCTTAACTCGTCGCTTGCTGGTGATACTTCTGCTAACTCCGTCCACCCCTACTCTTGGGTTACGCTTTCTCGAATCTTCTATCAGAGGAGGCGCCGGTCCTCGAGGAGCTCTGCCGACTTTATCTCAATACATGCTCAGTAGCGCGGCAACGTTCGGTTTCTTCCTCTCAATTGGTTCCGTAAGTCTCTTTAGCTCCCCGTGGCCATCTCATGCTGGGGTAGTCAATTGGACATGAGCGCCTGATTAACCTGATTGTTTCCTCGCCTTACCTTTAGGTCATCCGAAACGATACGAACCAGCCGGTGCACGCTCAGCTATCCGGTTCATCTCCTCTGATACGTTCCAGGGGTGAGGGTCTCGCCCAACTGCGGGCGAAATGGGAATTGGAGAAGTTTCAAAAGCGACACTAAGTTCCCTCAGGTTTGATCAAAGGTGTTGGCATCAGATCTAATAGCATGATGTTCTCTGTCCAGCGGAACGTAGGACTGGGCAGGAGGTTGGATGCTGTGAAATCTACATGGATGTGGCTGGTTGCCAGTATCCTCTATCTTATGCATACATAGACAGAGTATTACAAGCTTCTTCAAGTGATGGGTGAGCCAGTTCCTACGGGTAGCAAAAGGAAAGGGGTCGAACTTGAATATACTATCGGATAAACTACCATAATGTCACAGTGTTCCACACAGTGAGAGAAGGCAGGGTAGACTTCGGAACAGAACAAACGGCAGCAACAGAACATGAACGTCAAACTACTACTCGGGTTGTGACATGACAGTGAGTGATGAACCGCCAGACGATCAACGATGGATGAGGAGAGGGGCAGCGAAAGCGATTGCGAACGACAAAACAGATAACACCCAATAACACAAAGCAAATCAGAGTCCTGGAACTAGCCCACGCACAGGTCCTGGAAACGTGCGTGAGCGGCGCAGATTGAGGGGTAACGAGAACCGAGGAGTTACATACCGAACGGAAGTGGTAAAAGTGACCCGTCTAGAGATAGGGGGAGGAACTCCGCAAGAAGCCGACACCCAAACCGACGCCGTCACACCAGGCCGAGGCGATCAGGTCGGGTGGCTCAACCTTCCCCAGAACGACCTAAACCTGTTCCCACCGGTGGAACCCATAGCCTTACCTTCACTCAGGGCGGCTCGACGGTTTCGAGCGGCGACAGACATAGGGTAAGGTCCCGAGATGCGAGGTCGGGCGGAACCATCGACAGACTCGACATCAACTTCTGGTCTGATCGTAGGCGCGGCCTGACGATCGCGACCGATGTTTTGTGGCTCATGTCGATCCCGCTCGCCGCTGCGCTTCTTCAAGGAACCTTTGACTAGGCTCTTGAGCTTAGTCAATCCTATGTGAGTCGTTGCCTTCTGAGTGTCGGCAGAGGTGGTTGGTTTGGGTTTGAGTAAAGGGATAGGTTTGACGAGATCCTCTTCGTCAACCTCACAAACATCATACTCGTGTGCCTGTTCGTAGTAGACAATCGGAGCCTCAGCGAACTTGACGCAGCACTGCTTCTTCTTCCCGGGCGAGTTCTTCGACTTTAGCGAAGATCTCGTCTTCAACGGCACCGCCGTGTTCGTCTTCTCCGGGAAAAGAATCTTCACATCAACATCAACACCTACTTTGGTCTGCAAAGAGTCGGTGGTGGACGCGGAAGAAGCAGATGCCGTAGAGGAGAGCAAAGGAGGACGACGCAGACCAGACAGCTTTCGTTCGCTTACAAAGCCGAACAGCGGCTGACTGGAATGACTGCCCTGACTTTGGATGGAGGAGACAGAAACGGATTGCTTTCGTTTTCGGAACGGGAGGGGGAATTCCCAGGAGGGCGGATGGTCGGAAGGAGAAAGAGGAAAGGGTGAGGACGAGGGTGACGTCACGTCGTCAGTTATGGGAAGTTTTGGTGGGAGATGATCTGTCCTGGACCGGGGCCCAATTGAGAGATTGGTGTCGGTACTGCAGATGGTTGCGGTGTCTTCGAATAGGGTTGGGTAGAAGTCTGGATCGGGATCGGTCTTGGAAAAGAAGAGAGTTTAAAAGAAAGTCAAAGAGAGGGCCGTTCAGAAACGCACCGAAACGCAGGGGAACACGAAAGAGTCATTATCGTCATAGGTCATCATGTCAGGAACCTGAAAGGGGGATCAGCCTTTAAGGCGTGAGATTGAGTGAGGTTTGTAACGCACGTCGTCGTCATCAACAAGAGTGGAAGCAGAGGCTGAGTCGGACATCGCCTAAAAGAAGGGGGTGAGGGTCTAAAAGGTGGAAAAAACCGGGGGACATACGCTGTTGAGGTGGTCAACTGAAACCATTTGCCTCCAGGATAAATCGCGCTCTTGACTAGCGATGGTCGCCATGGTCTGTGACGGTCAGGTAAGACGCCCACCCCGACTGCGCACGACAGAGGAGGGGGGAAAAGCGGGAAAACGCACAGACGCAAGTGGCCAGAGGAGGGGGGGACGAGGATCAAGCTTTCATCAGCAGATCGCATTATAAGTGGGGGGCGTGGCTGCCTCGTTGCGCCCGGCCCGATGTGATTTGGGGGATTCTGGGGATTCGGGCCACGCATCAGGGGCGTGTACGGTGACGAGTCAGGCCGAGCGTTTACCATCGGTCCATAATGGATAAAGGGCCACGATTTTTATACCTGGCGCAAGGCCCGTTTCACATGACGGGGTGAACGTAAGGATGGATCCGTTTCGCGCACACGCCCTTAGGCCTCAGGCCAAGTCATACAGGTTGCAGAGCGAGTGATGATTAAAAGACGTCTAGGTGTATACAGAAACTGCAAAGGGCCGGTTTACGATCTGAGCGGGAGGGGCAACATGAGGGGACGCACGCGTACGACTAAATGCACATAAGTTATATTTTGAAGAGCTGGTCTACATGAAGGCCGCTCCAGATCCCGCGCGCAGATTCTGTGGTGGTCTCAACCGTCCGCCTCTTGAGAGGCTTGATCTTGGCCCCAGATGAATCCAGGAGGAGCTGGACCTTTTTCTGGATCCCATTAACTTCGAGTCCGTTAAGGGGCACGACCTTGTCCCTGTTGTTGACTGCTCCGAACGCCGGCACGGGCGGAGCATAGGGGCATGAGTTACGGGGTGCGCCAGAATTTGGGAATGGGGTACGCACTGTAAAACCCACGTATGACGGGCTGCTTATGGTTCCGCTGCTTGACCACAAACTCTACATGAGGGTTTTCTTTCGCGACGGACTGGAGGTGGTTGAGGAGGAAGGTACGGGTGCTGGCCGAGCTAGGCCATTTGTCGCAGTACTCGACAACGACTTTTCGACACTGCAGGATGAAAGCAGAATGTCCGTTTGCCTGGGCCGAGCGAAGACCCGCCCTGAAGATTGGTCTGGTCGCTGTCCGTGTCGCCATGGACGGAGAGGGAGCGTGACAGAGAATGGCGCGGTGACGAATGCGTGACGAGTGACGACCCTCCCCCTCTTACGGTCAACCAAGAAAGAGCGTGGTCTCCGCCAGAACGCCAATTGGAGAAGGTCGCGTTCACTCTCTCCAGCCACAGGCGCGTCTTGTTCACACAACAATGGCAAGGACAACTCGTTCAACCGCGACCACCGCGACCACACAACCAGACAAGGACAAGCTGCTACTTGCCAACGACGACGCACAGTCCGCCTCGCTCTCGAAAAACAAGAAATCAAAGAAACGCAAACGCGATTCCGTCATCGAACATGAAGATCAACCCGCTGCAAAGCTTCCTCGTCAGGACGAAGACACTCCTCACTCTTCAAAGACCGAAGACCCTCAGTCTCCTTCACCAACCATCTCCGAAACGTACCTCGATTCCGACTTGGCGCATCAGATCCTGGAAACCCTCGAAATGTACGTCAGCGTTACCAACCACGTCCATCTCCGTTTCTCATTTACCACCGTTTCGCAGGCTCGACACACAGGGCTTGCTGGACAGGGTTTTTCCACTCTCTGACGATCAACCAGAGTCGTCTTGCTCGCTCAGAACATTACTCCAAGATTCGCCCAGCCATTCACTCCGGGCGTTAAGGGTGCATACAATTCCGACTCCGAGGTCATCCCACAACTAACCCACACGTCTACCCAGGCTGCCATCCAACACCTCTATCCCATATCTCTTAACTCCCGCTCTTCGCCAAATACGCCAAGTGCCCAGCAATTACACTTCTGTAATTTGGCCCTATCCCTACTCGACCAGGCTTCACAATTAAGCCCCTCCATATCCCTCGACACCGAAAATGTTCTCACCGCCGACCGTCCAGAATCTTCCGCAGCCGCTGCTGCGCGTCGCAAATATGCTCTCATGCAGAAATTGCCATCTGGGGAGTGGTGGACATCCCTCAACTCCGATATCATTCTGCAAGGAACAGATCTAAAGAGTTTATCTACTGGGCATGCAGACCTCGTTGCCATCTTCCCAGCCCCATCTTCTTCCTCCCTACCCCCCGAACCCCGCACCCTCAAACACTACACCTCCAGCCGGACGCCCAGTGGTACATCTACCCCCGTACCACCCAAACACAGGTATGTCTCTCGGGGGAGTTTTCTGGATTATGGCCCCTACTCCTCTTTTGCTCCAACATTTGAACAAGGCGGGAGGGAGGTTGGTCGGACCGTATACGGGGAGGTACTATGGAGGGAGAGGGGAAATAGGTTGAGACTGAAAACCCTCAGGAAAAAGCAACTGGCGGGGGGCAACCTTCCTGATGTAATCATGGAGGACCCAGGTTCGGCCGAGCAAGGTTCCTCCGGTGGCGAGGACTTGGACGAAACGCTCAAGGAATTCCTTTCCGTTTCCTCCCTGAAGTCCGCTCTGGATGACCTGGAAGTTCAGAATTTGGCGCAAGAGCTACTCGGACGAAACGCCAAGGCGCTCGCACGGCTGGAGGAACTGCAGTTGCGCAGGTACGGTGATCTCGCAGGACCTAAATCTGTTGAAGTTGGTTCGGAAGAATGGGAAACGGGTAGCCATTCATGCTCTCCCAGGTTATACGCATGCTTACGTTGACTCCCAGCCCATGCCATCCTCGATTCTCTCATCTTGTTGATGTCATTACGTCCGAGACTACCCACCGACGAGTCCCTCATGCCCCCCGCTTCGGTAATCCGTCAGGTTTATCGCACTCTTCCGCTAGACCCTTCACCTGGGTATCACGGGACACTTCCGCCGATCCCCGCCTCCCGGACGGCCGCCTTGCGGGACGACAACACAATTCATCTGAAAGCAGGCGCCCTTGCCGCGATTGACCCGGCCCTAACCAGTTCCACGCCGAGCCGATCCGTGGTGCCCACCAAGGTCCAAACGACAAGCATCACAGCCACTCCAACCCCGACTCATACCCACCCCCAAACACCGAATGTAACCATCCCCACGACGTTGCCATATGCGTACTCCGCGGCAGGTTACCAAAACACCGTTCCGTATGCATCCGCGTATGGCACATACACACCCACTCAAGGATCGTATTACCAGAGTTACGGATCGACGGCCACGGGCTACTCACCTTGGTATGGCGGGGCTTACGGACAGGTGGGAACCGGCGGGAGGGGCACGCCTACTCCCATTACCACAGCAGTCCCGGTGCAGATGTATCCGCCCCAGGGGGGAACGTATCAACCGCAACCACACAGAGCGGTGGCGAATACGATGCTGAATACTCCCACGAAGGGGGGGTGGGGAGGGGGAGTGGGGGCGACAACATATGCCACCCCGGTGGTATTGCCGAGTCAAACGAGGAGTGGATCGTATCAAGTATCGAGGTAGATGGATTTGCTCGTTTAGTTGTTTCTTTTGAGTACAAGCTTGGGATAACCGTGCAGATTTCGGCTTAATCGAACCTTTCCGTCCTCCTCCGCGGGTCACCTAAAACGTCTCGGCATTTTCCTCCCTTTCAAGTACCATACACACATAGCTTACAGTTTCGTTCTGAATTACGCACAGCCAGCTCCCGTCCTTGTTACAAGCAAAGCAATCCATGAACCGACAAAGGTCCCCAGATAAGACCAAAGTAGTCGCGCACACCCCAGCGCGGGGTACGTCCGGGCGTGTTCGAGCCGCAGAAACCCCACGCGTTGGAGGCTGTCCACCCACGGACGGGGGAGACGATGGGTGACCCCTCGTGAGACCGCGAACAAACAAGGAAATGGCGGACGGAGATTGGGAATATGTCGAAAGGGAAAGGGTTTCTGGGTCCGCGTATCGAAGAACTCTTTTTCGGGAGGCTCGTCTGACGGAGTGGAGAACCGGGGGGGGGGCGGTGTGGATACTGGCAAAGAGGTGAAACAACCCCTACCAGGCTCCCCAAATCCATACCATCCTATCGGGTATAAGCTTGTGGTCTACCGACCGAGGCACCGTTCCTCTGAGCCTCCATGTCTTCCTCAGAGGGGAGCGACTTTCGCCCTGTCTATGGTCATACCGTCGTTGTACCCAGCCGAGCACGGGGGGTTGGTCAATACAGAGGAACCGAAGGGCGCATCCTTTTGTCTCGGTCTCGTGGCGAAAAACACGAGTCGGCAGCATGCTTCACGACAACGCTACCCTTCATGAACGCCAAAACGTCCCGGGCTTCCTGGGTCTGCCAACTCACCTCATAACGCCCAAAGGGGTTATTAGTCGCCTAATTACGAGAGAGGCGATGCGGGCGTGTACACCAGGCAGCCAAAAAAAACAACCAGGAGTGCCTGTGGGTAAGCGCGGACGTGCGGCGCCCTGGACAGGAATATCTGATCCCATACGCAAGTACTTTAATCGGAGCATAGCTTCTCCAGCCCTACCCTGGAGCCATATCCAACTATCTGACCGGGGTATTGGAGCCGATTATCGATTATAGTTCGGGTGTAGGCTCGCATGCCACTCACCTCAAGGCCTGGGTACAGGGAGAGATATAAAACTCCCCGGCGGCGAGCGCTCCATAAGAAAGATAGCAATATCCGGAAAACCGCCAAAGTTTACGGGATCTGGTCTGAAACCAAACAGGCGTGCTGCATGGTGGACCTTGTGTGGGAGAGCATTAGCGTTTGAGCTTAGGACGGATATAAGCAAGCACGAAACTCATTGCCAGAAACGAGGCGACACTGCGTAACCTGCGCCTATGGAAAAGGGGTCCGCGTCATGTCGAATTATACGCTCTTGTTGGATATTGACCAGACGCACGACGAGGGGAGCTTATCGGTCAGTCAATTGGGGCGAAACCCGGCCGATCTCCGGTTGTAGGGTTATCGTTCAAGTCGTCCACGGTTACATCAACTAATCACCCCCACGTTTGATGGATGGCAAATTTAATGGGAGGTGAGGCCAGGAAACCGGAGCAGACCAGAGCGCAGAGGGGATTCGGCCCTCAGTCAAAGGCTGATGGTCATCCACAACTGGAAGGAAAGCTGTGGACGTCGATGGCATATGGAAAGGTATGGGAAGTTTGATGAGTATCGCCCTAATACATTTAATCCCGCTAGCAGCCAAGGAGCGCTGGGCAATCGCTATCGTTTGCCCAGGGAGATGGAGCAGTTGAACGTCAAGGTCAGGTGAACCCGCAACGAGTTATCCGACTTTCATCACGACCGGACTGGACGCCGTCGGCGCAATAGCGATATTCATGAGCGGCAACGGCAGCGAACGTTCTAATGAATCGAGCGGGCGCGAGGGGAACGAGAAACCGGCGAAGGGAACCTTGAGGGCAAGTTGGTCGTTTGGTGCTGGTGATGGTGGTGGTCTGGAGATCTGATGATTTACAGGACGACTTGACGGGGGTGCTCCGATATGGGTTCAACTTCAAAGGAAATTTCGCACTCTCTATGCCCATGCCCTGTCACCCGAATCCATGCATTCACATCGATGGGATTGGAATTATTGGTTTACCCCTCAGTGATCGTGATGCCCATCTCATCACCTTGGCTGGGTCACCCAACAACAAGGACCCGGTGCGGGACACGATCCTGATTGATCGTTCCAAGGTCTCTTTTAAAAATCCGAAGTGGGAGCCACACGTTGACGAAGTAGTCCGTGGCCGTGTGTGGGAGAAGCTCGGGTGCCCTTCCTACAAGACGGCTCCTCGTTGCGAATTTCACAAACTCCTCCTCGAAAAGCCCGGTACCTGGTAGGTTTCGTGTTTCAGCTATTGCACCAACGATCCAACAACGGAATTACAGTTTCTTCTCGCCCAGAGAGTAAGTTGGGCTCGCGATTTTCAATCCTACCTGACGGCGCCATGTTAGTGCCGAAACGCCACCAGGAACGTTCGCATCCATAACCATAATTCTCCCCTCCGAATTCATGGGCGGAGGCATACGAGCTTCCCACGGTGACAGAAGTCTTACTTTCGAACCTGCGGCGGGTTCGCTTTATGAGACCACCCTTCTCGCCTGGTACACCAACGTCGGCCACGAGGCGGAGGATATCACGTCTGGATATCGCCTTGCGCTTGTCTACAACCTAGTTCACACTTCTACCGATATTCCTTCTCCATGCATCCCCGACGGTGACACCCTGGTCAGCTCCACTCGCGGAGTGTTCCGCAAATGGGTTTCATCTAACTACGAAGGTTTACCGGACGACCACGTTGCGGCGTATGTGCTCGACGAGGGCGACCATTTAACGGACAACCGTGTGCTCTCGGTCCTGAAAGCAGCTGCGGATGCGGAGAGCATGGCCCTCCTCCTGGGGACAATGTGTGCCCATGTGGCCGGTTGGGCTGAGGCTTCAACCTGTGAGACGCCCCCATATGGGTTATCTCAGGGGACATTCGAGAGTCCAATCATGGAGAGGCTATATCAAGCGAAGTTTAAAGTCAAGAAGCTCACAGACACAAGGGGCAAACCCGCACATAACAAACCTAGGCTCATACTCGATGAAAACAATTTGGTGCCAGAGTTTCCGTTCAGTGGCATAGAACCGGATCAACAGCATTCACACTTGTTTACCGGTCACGTATGTACCATCGTTCCAGGATTCTCATTTCCAGCTACTAAGTGCCAACTAGGGTGATGCACCGCTGGAATATTGTGGGTATACCGGCCTCCATGACCCTACTTCTCACCAGCTGGTTTCTAGGGTACGAGCGTCCTGCTCTGGTGTTATTCCCGAGTTTGAAACAACTCGACGTCCTCCTCGCCTCCGGGGGTATCGAATATGCGATCGCTGAACTAGAGAAATCAGCGTCGGAGGGACAGACCAGAGAAAACCAAAAGATTGTGGAATACATCTTTCAGAACTGGGGCAAAACCTCTCCAGAATACTACATATTCGATTTCCGCCCCAGCTACGAAGTGCCCACCATGCGCCCCGGCGAGATTGCGACTAAGCTCGCCGATATCGCTGTCCGGTCCAACGACGCAAAGCTCTGGGTCCGAACCATGGGTATGTGTGAGTTTAAGGACGGGGTTGATTTGAGCCGTTTCGGATTGAAACGTGTCACCGCCGCTTGGGAGAAGTTCCAATTAGAAGAGATCGAGACAGCGTAAGCCTCGTTATTATAGGGTTTATGGAAACTCAAATCGCTCTCACTTCTAGGCTTGATCGCATTGTGGACGGTTTAGAGTATGTAGGGGGCACGCTCGTAATCCTCCAAGCACTCGGTATCTCGGGGAAGGTTTCGCACCCTGAAACGCGGAGGGATCGGTGGTTGTCCGAACACCTGGACCGTTCTTTTTCCAAGGAGCCCGAAACCTCCGACCTTCCCTCAATTATGGAAGTGGTTTTATCAAAAGGCCTCCACTATTTTTCACGAGTGTGCGGGATTCAACTGACCATCCTTGACGTTCTCTCGCTGAAAACACGTTTCAGGATAATACCATCGTTCCTTTCTCAACCTTTGAGGCCCTCGTTTTGGGCCATAGTTGTCGAAAACCTAGAGGAATCGGGAGGCAGGTTGTTGGCCCTGCCACCCTCACAGGGACAGATACTCTCAAACCGGGAGCTCTTCGCTAGCATTCTCGAAGACGCACAGCGTGCGATGACGCTCGATCCTCCCACCCCCCTTACGGACTCGGAGGACGACGACCTGGAATATGGTCGTTTCCAAACGCGTCTGATCCTTTCTGAGATTCACCCAGGTGTCGGGGACCCTTCGTGGCCGTGCGTATGGGAAGGACCCTCTGGTGCATAGTTTTTATCTAGGTTTATACTCCCTCCTGTACTTCGGCTTGTAGCTTTGTGCTCAGAAATCTATCACCACCTACCTGAAGCACGAGATAAGATTGTCTCCGGCGCCTGGAGGCAAACAAGCGCAAACAACTGGCCTCGCCGTTCGCCCGAAGCCAAGTCCGAAACACTCACACACTCTTCTCTCTGTCCTTTGGGATCCAGGGTCACAATGAGCGCGTCATCGTCGTCACTACGAGACACGTATACGCCTCCTCAGGCTTCCTGGTCGTTCGCTCCATCACAGAGCAATAATACCTTACCTTCCACCGCTGCATCGAATGTTTCGCAAACGTCGTACGAATGGTCTACCCGCGCACCAACGAACCCCATATTCGATCTGTCCTCCTCTTTATCCCTGACGGAACCATCAGGTGTGGAGATTAGGCTGCTACTCAAGGGCCTGATCGCAGGAGCGGTCTTGCAGTACACGAGCACTGCACTTGCGATGCCCTTTGAAGTGGGAAAGCTATTACTGCAAGTCCAGTGGGTTCCGAGGGACTTGTCCCTCCTTGAAGGCCCCACGGTTAAGGTGGAGGAGTACGAAGAAGAATCAGAGGTGGTGGGTCGTTTTTCTCCATTCCAAAAACAGATAGCTAGACGATTTCCTGCAGTTCAGCGATGCAGACTCCAACGATGCAGACTCATACTTTGCCGATTCGCCGGGCCTAAATCCTGTCCGTTACACGCGCCCCCGGCCAGTCGACGAAAGAGGCTATGTTGTTAGGCGGTCCGTCATGGAGGAGGGTACCCGACCAGAGTACATCATCCCCGTCTCAAGCTCCGGCGGTGTTTGGGGGATGGTCAAGCGCGTTGGGAGGTTCAATGCAGAAGGGTGGTTGGCACTTTTCAAAGGTGAGTCGTTGACGTGGCCTAGTACCGCACCTGGTTGTGACACGATTTTCTGCCAGGGTTGCTCACCTCTTGTGTGAATGATGTTCTCTCGTCAACCCTCCAACCGATAGTTCAAAACATCCTCCAATCAATATTCACCCCATCTCCCTCCAAGTCATCCTCTATTCTCCTACCTGTCGCCTCTCACCTTCTGACCGGCCTCATTCTCTCACCCCTCGACTTGGTGCGAACCCGACTGATCGCCCAGTCGTTCTTACCGAGGTACCAATCCTATACTGGGCCGTTAGACGCACTCTCCCAAATCCTTCGCGACGAAGGGGGTTTAAAGGGCGTTTATCTCCACCCACACCTCTTGATTCCAGCCATCTTGGATAATGGTCTCCGACCGCTCGTGTCTCTGACACTTCCACCATACATCGCCACCAGCGTACTGGGCCTCCATGGCAGTATTGATTCCAATCCTTTTGCATGGGCTTTCGCAGAACTCGTCGGGACTTGTGCAGGTTTAATCATCGTGATGCCGTTCGAGACCATCCGCCGCCGACTACAAGTGCAGGCCCGTGGAATCGCCGAACCCATTAAATTCTGCGTTGAATCCCGACCGCTCCCTTATAATGGTGTTGTGGACGCATTCTGGCACATCGTCACGGAGGAGCGTTCGGACCTGCCTGAACGGTGGAAAGGCAAGGGTAAAGAGAAGGATGTTGTGGTGATGAAGGAGAGCTGGTGGAGGAGTATGGGCATCGAACAGCTCTACCGCGGGTTTGGGATGAGACTTAGCGCGAGCTTTTTGGTGTTTTTACTCGGTGTCACAAACGGTGGCTTTGACTCAGACTCTGGGTGGGCAGAACTCTAGGCCACTAATATCGTCCATGTACCGCATAGGTATACTTCTTATCATCACTCAATTCATCTCCTTTACACACCCACTTTACCTCCATGCCATGGGGTGCGAGTGTTGGATGGAGATGAGAGGTGCGCTAATGCAATCAAACCGCGGGAAGCGAAACCCATCCCTTGCCCTCCCTAGAATTAGTCGATTTGGTAAACTAAGGCTTCATTGGCCGTACAGGTATCCGTAGAATCTGCGACGTGCGCAAGGCAACGTTCGTGGACTTGCACCAAGGGAGCTACCGAGATCCCGCCCGTTCTGTCGGGTTCTAGGAGGGATGATTTTGCTCTTACGGATAGTCGCTCGGTCACTCAGTAGCACGGCGAAACTAGTGCCAAGTGCTCGGGTCATCGTCTGCGTCACCAGAGTTGTAATCGTGCTTCTCGAGCCATTCCTCCGCCAAGATTTTCTCGGCGTATTTGGAGTAAAATTCGTCCAGGGTGTTGTTGTAATCTGGGCGAGAACTTAGCATTCAATCTTGTACTACAAAAAAAACCGACACACCACTGAGCGGTAGAGCCCTGAGTGGCTGTAAGGAGAACCAACCAAGTTGGTGATGGACAAGAATAAGGGAATCAGGTACTGGTGCTTCTGCGGAACAAGTTTAGCACAATAGGTGAGCAAGATGAGGAAACGTTACTTTTAGGAATCCGAAAGATGTAGGGAACGACGGGTTCGAGGCCCCCATCGAGGGCATCAAAATATGAGTCCATAGTCATCCTGGACTGCTCCTGGAGCCAATGTGCGTGTGGAAAAAACAATGGCCCGCGCAGTACTTGTTGCTCTTAGCACGCTGAAGGTAAACGCGAGAGAAAACGGAGACAGACTCGAGGAGGTAATTGTGGGGTGCACGCGCCCCTCTATAAGGTTCTCCACCTCATCTCTGTCGTAGAAGCGTGCGGAACGGACAGAAGCTGCCGAGTCAACGATGTTTGAACGCTTCCCGGGATTAACTTTGTAGAGCTCGTCCCAGGGCCCTAGACCCCGCGACCTATGCCGGTGAGAATATCCCCGCTCGATCCCACCCCTGTTAACGTCAAAGTGCATGGGTTCAACGCCAAACGTTCAGCTCCCAACGGGGCATCGATGCGACCGAACACAACATCGATGCGATCCATCACTCAGCGTTTTTATAGTCCTCAAGCCGTCGTGTTTTCCGTCGCCCCAGGTAGTTTAAGATATTTCTTCACTGGACCGAGTACTCAATGTCTGTCCACAGATACACCTCTGCCCGAGGACTTGGTACTTGTCCACGAGTTCAAGGACCATTACTCCCTTCAACCTGCGAAGGAGTTGCCCCTAGATGGTAGCGTGGTGCCGAGTTTTAACTCTCACACCTATTGCTCACCTCGTTTCCCTAAGACCTGAACCACACAATCACATTGTTCTTCAAGAATCATGCTACTAAACTCACCAAAGGAGAATGGCTTGCGAAATACGCCGCCACGCCAGCCGAAAGGGCCTAGCATGAACAACTCGCAGGCTTGTGCGGTTTGACGTACGAACACACGACCGTGTGTAGACGTGATGAGCTGAATGTTCGAGGACTTTTAAAGAAGGCGCAGAGACTTCAACCGCTCTGTCGGGCCGCCGTCAATGCGAACCCAGCCATTGGCACCCTTCTACGACGGATAGAAGTATGCCGGGTCCTACAGATAGTCACCGTCACAAGGTTCCATAAATTCAAGTTGTAAATCACCTAGGATCGTCAAGATCATTGCCACTGAAGGGAGTGTGAACTCACCACGTCATAAATTGGCTGGACGGCTGGACGGCTTGGTTCAGGGCCCTCTGCGGGGTTGTGCGTATACGACGGAAATATTACGGAGCCCAGCATCGTGTTCTTGCGCCTTGGCAGCGAATCGTGCCATCCTCCTGACTCCGCACGCATGTGCCCGCGCTGACGATTAGATGCTCTCGGTCATAGCTTCGGACTGAGAGGCCGGAGAGGCCGTCATACTCAGCACCGCAATCGAAGAGTTTACCGCTTGCGTACCAGCTAAAGGCGCTTTGCGGTCCGATTCTGCTGTCCTTCGTGAGTCGTTCTGCTGGGTCTCATAAGGTTCCTTTCGACCTCGCTATATGAAATAGAGAAGGTGTCGGGGAGTCTAGTACTTGCGTGATCCCTGTGTTTGAGGAAGGTGACATTGGAGATGAGAATGAGGGACCCCAGGGATGTGGCGACGGCCGCGATGATCCTCTGTTCGAGTGGAGGCATACTCCCTGTTGATTTGAGTGGTGGGTTCTCCGCTGTCGTACCTACGTATAGGAGGCTACGCGAAGAAAAGGTTTCAGAGGCGTTATAGGCGACCTGCGCCAAGGAGTTGATCGTGTAGGCGGCGTAAAATCCGCGTTCGGGGAATTTGTTTTCATATACCACAACCCCATGATGGTGATCCCGTCGAGAGGCAATCCGAGAGTTTCCATCCATCCGAGAGAGGGTATTCATGTAACCCATCGGAAGGTAAGTTTCGCCTTGAGGCAATGTCCCCTTCGAGAATGAACGGAAGCGGCACGGGCGCAGAGGGTCGGAGGATCAACGGGGGATATAATTAGCCTTCTTTTCGCATCCCACCACCTGACCTGACTCTGGGGACAAGACGTCGCCGCAGGGATTTGTTGGTAAATTTGGTCCGAAGCTGGAGGTGTCGGACGTACTGAAGGAGTTAGAGAACCACGGTATACCGACACGTGCTATCACGAGAACGTGAGTTCCACACGTCGCTATCAAAGCGGCCGATAACTGTTTTTGTCAATGAGTCTCCAGTGGCATCGTCGACCGTGATGTTGACAGGGACACAGTACGAGCAGAGTGGGTGTGAGAGACGTTGTCAGATAAGGCGGGCTGACAAACACCGCAAGAAAACTGGGGGACCGTTTGTGTGTCCGGTTGACTCTTGCAAAATGGCAAGCAACTAGAGAAGTCCCTGATCGCCACCCACCGTGGGTCGCATCGATCCGCGTGACTCTACATGGGCGAGAGTTGCGGGAAGAAACGCCTTACGCCAGTTTCGACAAGGACTGGACGGTAGTAGGTAGTAGCGTCGGAGATGTTTCACCACACTCTCGAAAAAAACCGTTGATCGATCCGGCAAGGACTCCGATCATGATGCGCGTTTCATTGGAGGCAGCGGATCGCGGGCGTCAGAGGTTGGTGTTGTGGCGCGAAGGGCCGGAGTAGGTTGAAAGGGGCGGAGCATCCATCGCACCCCCAACGTTGATGTCACCGGTACGTCATAAAACACACGTATAAAAACCCGGCACGATCCCCTCATCCTCCTCACACCTACATCCCTTACAACTCCGAGACACGATGCTTCTTCGAACGACACTCACTAGGTCGCCCATATCTCGCAGCTTCGTTGCTGTACGCCAGTTACATTCCTCCCCGGCCGCTGGGAAGACAGTGACCGAGAAGGTCACAGAGGTCGCGGACAAGGTCAGAGTTAACACGTTCCAGGAACACAGGCAATTCCATTAAAAGCGTTGTTCACAGGTCAATAAGTCTGTGGGAAAAGGTCTCGCCAGCGCAATTGATACTGGCGAGAAGGTAGTGGATTCCACTAAACATACCTTCGGTTCCGCCAAGCGCAAGGCGACCGACACGACTCAGGATGCCCATGGAATGGCCAAGGAAAAGATGAACCAAGCTTCCGAGTCCACAAAGCAAACGACAGAGAATGCCCGACAGAAGGTTAACCAGGCAGCAGGAGAAGCTGGCAACAAAGCGGACAGGGTTCGCCCCTTTTTCACTACCTCCCCTCATCGGTCACCTGATATATATCTGCACACATTCCAGGTTCAAGCCGGTTACCAGCAAGCCAAGGAGGACATGAAGTCTGAGACGAGGAAGTGAATCACGACCGAGCATGGCCAAACACTGTAACCACAACACATATATTGTATCATTAATCAAGCCCTTCAGCACGAAGTTCTGGGAGCAAAGTCGAACTTGAGCCTCATGTTTGCGTCCAAGATCCCATAGCCGGGCTCCTGGTAGTCCGAGTAGAGATGGGCAAACCAGCCGACACCACCTCCTGGGACCGTTTTGAAATACGAACATTTGGAGTCCAGCAGTGTGTAATATTTCTAGCCAGGCAAGTAAGAAATCGGAATGGCACATTGGAAAAGTACCCACGGATTCTTCGGCAACGCTAGCGACGGCGTCTGGACTGTTTGGCTCAACCCCTGGGTACGTAACGGACGGCCATCCGTTCTTTGTGAATGGTGTCAATGAGAGACAAGTCGTCCGTGAAAGAGGGACTATCGGCTACCTGACTGAACCAAATTTTCCTCCCGCCAACACGCTGAACGAACCAATCAAGATCCTTCTGGACGTTCTTCCAGGCCTTGTCACCTGGAATATGATGGGGTTATTCTCGGCCAGTAGTTGGGTTAACAGCACAATTACCTGTCGACGCATCTCTCACGAAGAACGGCAGGATATGTGCATCGATAACGTCGATTGCAGCCAGCACGTCCGCCGCACCGTTGTGTTTCTGAAATCCGTACACCATTTCGCTGATGGTTACTGGGATCTTGAGGCTCGCCAATGTGGCTTTGGCAGCCCTGATCTGTTCCACCAATTGCGCAGGGTCCAAGGCCCAATCGTATAACGGTTCCGAGCCGAACTGCAAGGCGCGAGTGACGAACTTGGCTTTCGGATTGGATTGCAACGACTTAAAGAGGTTGTCACGACGAGTCTTCCAGATGTTTGGGTCGTCCCAGCCGAACCATATAAGTGCATGTACCCCGAGACCGTTCTCCCAAGCGGCCTCGACAATATCGTCGCTGCTCGGATATCAAGCACGGAATGAGGCAAAGCACCGAACAGCTTACTAGTAGTTGGCCTGATCGCAAGCCCCATACAAGCGAATATAGCGCCCTTTAAATCGCTTCCGGATATCGGCGAGCTCTGAGTTTAATTTGCTCTTGCTCTGGCCTGTATGGACAGAAACGTGAGCCAGTGAAACGAGAGGCAAAAGAGACCGAGCTCGCATTGTGTAATCTCGTAACTGAACCCTACAAAGGCGTATTCCGTATTGCTATCGCACCACCAGTCATTTAGGGAACTTGGTACGGTGGCGGGCATCTTGAACCCAAGCGCTGGGAAACATGCGTCAGCGGCTGACTCCGATTCGGACGTCCCTACAACGAGTGTGTTGTTGAACAGCAGCAAATGGTGCTCTTTCGCCACTGCCACAGATCGCGAGAGCGTCAGCCAAGCCAACGCAGCGAAGAGGATCTTTCGTAACACCATGGGGGCGCGGGGGTGCGAAGATGTCGTTTCTTGTTCAGGAGGCTGGAAGAGAGGAGTGGCGAGGGGTGAGGAGAGGGTGTTGTGTACCAGGTGGCGACGGTAGCGGAGAAAGATGGACTAGAGTTGACGAGTCCCCAACACTACTGTTTAAACGGTGCAGGGCGAAGAGACGGGGCAGGTACCACGCTGTAGTTGGCTGTTAACCACCCTCCGCCCTCGATCAGATCGAGGGTTCGACACACGCAGCCCAAGAGCGTGTCCGGCACAACAAAAATAGACAGGTTCATCGCTGTCACCAAACCATTCACCGAGCAGGAACGTAGACCGGGGTATATCCGTGCAAGGCTGTCAAGTCTGTTGACGCTGACGCTGGTATGTTCTCGATCGATGCCACGGATGTGATGAGTTCGTAGGGGTGAGGAAGACGACCTTCAGGATAGAATGTGGATATAGCTCGTATCGTAAGGACCGTAGACCTTGTTATAGCGCGAAGAGCACTCGAAACCATACGAACCATATTCACTACAAAGGTGCGCGGTCCGGGGTACCTGCAGATGTGTAGCCAGGCCGTTTTAGGCTCTGGGACCAGCAGCGCAGAGTCGCGGGAAAGTGTTCAGAATCGGGGGGGCATCGCACAGGCGGGAGGTGGTGGCAGTGGGAAAAGATCATGAGTGAGCAGGACGATGAATTATGGATCAAGGACGGTGCCACAGTGAGTGCACCTGACCCGTGATACAACATCACCGATACCATGGTTCTATAGTGTAGCGGTTATCACACGGGATTCTGACCCGTCGACTTCCCGTAACCCCGGTTCGAACCCGGGTAGGACCTCTCTTTTTTCAGCCTCTCCCCGGTCCAGTATCCGTGGTAGTTTTGGCACAATCGCTGAACTTTGTCCTCATCCGCTCTCCGGGGTGGAAGGGATGATTCGCTCGGAAAATCGTGTTGCACCACTGTGGAAGCATGGAGAACGTCACCTTTAGACCGTCCTTGGCGGTCCTGATGTTGCGTAACGATGATCAGCTGGAGCGAGCTGCATCATCGGTTGGAACGAGGGGTCCGGGAGGTCCGTGGACACGGTCGGCGATGGAGAGGCGCATATCGCCTCGACATTGGACTTTCTCCTAATTGCCCTGGGAGGGGGATGGAGATGATCTCATGCGCTACCGACATATCGTGGGGGTCCACGATGTTAGTGGGGCGCTTTACCAGAGTCCGAGATCGCCCCTTCGGCTATGTCGGTTGTCGGCAGCACGAGTAACGTTCATCCTACTTTCTATCTCATGTAGAAAATCTACGACAATCGGCCGGGCTGTGACCAGGCAATACTTACCTCACCAGTTGGTCTCGTGCGCTGCTGTACCCAGCAGGCAGTGGCGTTTTTCCACGCCGTAGTCCGTGTCACACCGTCCGTTTTTCCTCCTCCCCCCCGTCGGATCATCAATCTTGTGCTGTGTTGGATGCCATAGATAGCGAACAAACATCCGGAGATATTTGGAATTGGTTGTACCCCGACGGTCTCAACGGCGGATGGGAACCGATGCCCGATGGGTTCCAGGTTGTGACATCACGCCTCCGCCTTGCCTCATATAACCAGACCCCCAAACTAAAATTACACCCCTCCCTAGTCCTGTACACACTCCCTCCACCACTCATTCCCCGTACCCTTCCCCCCCGGCGACGTCCATGGCCTCCAACCAACTACAAGAGGCACAGGCCCGCGAGACCTTCCAAAACGACCAGGCCAAGGGTGTGGCGGTTCACTCTTTCGACCCAGATGCAAGTCCAGAGGAAAAAGCTGCTGCTGCAGGGAAGGCGCGCGACCAACTCAAGGACATCAGAGCTAAGGATCCTGACCCAGCCAAAGGTTCGTCTCCTAAGTATCTGAGCCTGACCAGGCCTCACCTCCTACCCCTGTTGACAGAGCTCGCTGTCGATGCTGGAAATTCAAATGTAACTCCTACCATCACTGTCCACGATGTCGAAGCCCATCCGGGCGATGTTGCCACGACCGTGCAACCTGCTCAAACGCCTGGATCAATTGACGCCGGTCCTTATGTCATACCAGACTGGTACAAAGTCGGTTGGCGTGCAGCAGGTGGCCTCGATTCCCCCGAACTGCAAGGAGATGCCAAGGATGCTGCAATTCTTTCAGCATTCCTTAGTGAACAGTACTATGGTGACTGGTATCACAATGCCGGTCTCGTTTTCTTCGTGAGTCTAGCTCTTCTGCCTCCCTATGACAGAAACCCAACCGACCGGACCACCAGGCCGTTTTTGCTACCCGCTTTATGACCCTTTTCCGCTTCGGTTGGGGCTGGCTAATCATCCTGCTCGCCGTTTGCACAACATACTACTCCGCTTCTATAGCTCGTGTGAGAAGGCGGGCCCGTGATGACATTCAGCGTGAACTTCTCAAGTCGAGACTTGCCTCCGAACATGAAAGCGCAGAGTGGTTAAACCACTTCCTCCAGAGATTCTGGGTAATCTATGAACCAGTACTCTCCGCCACCGTCGTCTCCACCGTGGACCAACTCTTATCAGCCAACTGCCCTCCTTTCCTCGATTCCCTTCGTCTCACCACTTTCACTCTCGGGAACAAAGCATTCCGCATTGATCGCGTCCGCACATTCCCCAAGACCGAGGAGGATATCGTTATGATGGATTGGGCCGTGTCCTTTACCCCCAACGATGTCTCTGATATGACCCCAAAAGAAGTTGGGAAGAAAGTCAACCCCAAGATCGCCCTTTCTGTTCGTGTCGGCAAGGGCCTCGCGACCACAGGAATGCCCATCTTGCTGGAGGACCTTAGCTTCTCCGGCCAGCTGCGTGTTCGAATGAAACTCATGACCAACTTCCCCCACATCCAGCTGGTCGACCTCATGTTCTTGGAACCGCCCATGTTTGATTACGTTCTGAAACCGATCGGAGGCGATTATTTCGGGTTCGATGTCGGAAATGTAAGCACCCCACAGGTTCATCACTATCTACACACTAATGTTGTGTTAGGTTCCCGGACTTTCTGCATTCATCCGAAACATGGTCCACGGCACCTTGGCACCGATGATGTACGACCCACACATCTTCACCCTTAACCTCGAGCAGATGCTTTCCGGTGCCCCTCTCGATACCGCCATCGGCGTTCTTCAGGTCGTCGTTCGCTCTGCGCGTGATATCAAGGGCTCGAAGATCGGAGGTGGTACTCCGGATCCATATGTCAGCCTCACACTCAACGACAGAGCTGAGCTTGCAAAGACCAAGTACAAAACCAACACGTCAGTCGTCATTATATGTGTGGTACTTTTCTGTAGGCTGATGGTGTTTCAGTTACAACCCCACTTGGATGGAATCCAAATTCCTGCTCGTCAATTCGCTTCACGAATCCCTGGTGTTGAATGTCATGGACTACAACGATCATCGACAAAATGCTCTCCTGGGCTCCGCCTCCTTCGCTCTCGAGGTTCTTGAACAAGATGCCACTCAGGAGGATATCTCATCCCCCATCTTGAAGGATGGTAAAGACCGCGGTGAACTCCGATTCGAAGTCAACTTCTATCCCGTCATCGCCCTTTCCAACACAAGCGAAGGGGCTGTCCAGAAGCTTCCAGAGACGAGTACATCTCTTGATATGTCATTGTGGCTCTACTAACCTCCTCTCGTAGACGTTGGTATTGTGCGATTGGTCCTCCACCAGGCTAAAGACCTCGACTGCAGCAACTCCATGTCAGGCGATCTCAACCCACTCGTCAAAGTCTACCTGGGTAACCAACCCACGCCAACCCACGCTTCCAACTGCCTCAAACACACGAACGACCCTGTCTGGGAGTCTGCCACGGAGTTCCTGTGTGCTGATAAAAAGACGTCTGTAGTCACAATCAAGGTCATTGACGATAGGGACTTCTTGAAGGATCCAGTTGTCGGCTATATGTCCGTGAAGCTTACTGACTTACTCCAGGCCAAGGAGCAAGCTGGCAGGGATTGGTGGCCATTAAGTGGATGCAAGACCGGCAGGATCAGGATGTCGACTGAGTGGAAGCCACTTGAATTGAGTTTGCACGGGGTGGATCAGTATGTGCCGCCCATTGGTGTGGTCCGATTACGGTTGAAGAAGGCAACGGATGTCAAGTGAGTATAACTTCGCCATACTTGTTTTCCTCGTCTCTGATTGGGGTTGTAGGAACGTCGAGGCCACTTTGGGTGGCAAGGTTTGTTTCGTCCCCACGATCGAGCTCCGCGACGGTTCTCATGGAGTTATCAGAGTGATCCATACATCCGCGTCCTCGTCAATAACGTGATCGAAGCACGAACCGAGGTCGTCAACAACAGTAGGTTGGGGCTTTCATTAGAGGAGGCCAGTAAGCTCAAGCGTTCGCTCAGACCTTAATCCCGTCTGGGATCAGATCATCTACGTTCCTGGTAGGAAGCCGTTCATCTGCCGTGATAACGCTACTTATGCTACTCCACAGTTCACTCCATGAAGGAGACACTGTTCTTGGAGTGTATGGATTACCAACACCTCACGAGGGACCGTCCCTTGGGATACACGGAACTGCACCTCAACGAACTCGCTGCAGAGGCGGACTCCGAAGAGTACCCCTACAAGTCAACCGGGAAGAAGGCCGAGGCTGCGAACCTCAAGTTCGAGAAGGGAAACTTCAAAGGACAACTTCACTACGAAGCCGAGTTCATCCCAGCTCTCGCTCTCAAGAACTTCGAATTCAGCACCGGTGGCAACGACATACAAAATCCTGCTAACGGTGGCGATTCTGAGAGCATAGTAGACGGAGACGGAGGTTCGGTTTCGTCTTCTGATATCGAGGCTGAAGCTGTTCCTCCCGGTATTACGACTCGTGGACCTCTCGGTGTGAAGAAGGAGAATAATGTGAGGAACACGGGATCCACAGATACCGCGCTTACGGCAGACGCCGATCTTGATGCCAACCCGGCCACCGATTCACCGTCTGAGAGCGAGGGGAAGGGCAGGTCTGGAAAGGGTGTTGTGTTGTCTAAGGAGGAATTGATGCAACATCGTAAGTCCAGATATTCCTTGTCAGCATCAAAACTCTCACCACGGTTTCAGAATCTGGAATTATCGTTTTCAACATCACCACCGCCCAGCTGTCGAGGAAGGCTCGTCTTGAGGTTCTGCTGGATGATGCATACTGGCCCGCGTTCACGACCTCCATGGCTCGCAGCCGCCACGTGACTTGGGATTACACCGGCGAGGGATTCATTAAGGAGTTAGATTTTGGCCGCGTCTGGTTGAGGTTCAATGAGGCCGACGAGGGAACGAACGATGACATCATTGCTGAGTGGAAGGAGGACGCCAAGAAGTTCCTCCAGGAAGCCATGGCGCGTCCAATTTCCCTATGTGGCTCATACTTGGGGATTGTTCTCACATGTTCTGACAGGATGGCACCGTTAAGAGGACTCTGTACGATTCAGATGGAAAGTCACTCGGAACCGTAGAGCTGGAAGCCCGCTACATCCCTGTTCCCCTCAAACTCGAACCAAGGGAAAGCATTAACAGTGAGAGGAAAATCCGTCTCTCCTTACATACTGCTAAGACCCCTTTTAGATCAGGGTGTTCTCCAAGTCCAGCTCCTCAACGGTGGAGGGGTTCATGGCGCAGATCGAAGCGGTACGTTCCTTGCCTCCCGAATGCTGCCTATCCTGACTCACATCGTCAACTTAGGCAAATCTGATCCCTATGTTATCTTTACCCTCGATGACCAGAGGGTTTTCAAGTCACAGACGAAGAAGAAGACGCTCACTCCTGAATGGAATGAAACGTTTACCGTTACGATCGTAAGTGTTCTCTCCCGAACGCCGCGAACCTCTGTTTTTTGACCACGGTCACTTCAGCCCTCTCGTGCCGCCGCGGACTTCCAACTCGAAGTCTTTGACTGGAACCAGATAGACCAGGCCAAAAGCTTGGGAACCGCCAGGATCGACCTCGAAGAAGTTGAACCTTTCCACGGCCTGGAGAAGATTATCCCCCTAAGTCACGACAAGCATGGGGACAAGGGTTGGGTTCGTGTGCATCTCAACTTCCAACCGGAGATCATCGTGAAATCTCGCGCAAAGACTTCCACCTTCTCCACTGCCGGCAGGGCCATGACTCAGGTCGGCGCTCTACCTCTTCAAGCAGGGAAGGGTGTCTTTCAAGGTGTTGCGCGTGCCTTCGGACGAGGCGGTAACCATAGCTCAGACGATGGGAGTATCATCGATATCCCGGAAATGGGGACTGGTCAGGCTTCCCAGCCGGTCGGTGCCAATGGTATCGGCATGGGCGGGGATGTGTTCACTGGACCTGGTCAGGGTACCTCTGGTGCTGGTGGATACGCAAATGGTCATCTTACCGAGCCTGGAATCGTGAGGGTGACGGTCATCGAGGCGAAAGACTACAACCCAGACGGAGACAGTCTCAAACCTTACGTGATCTTGAAGTGTGGAGACAAGGAGCACAAGACTTCTCACCGTCCCAAGTCGGCGGGTTCTGAGTGTAGCTGGTAACGCGCTCTTGGCATGTTTTTGCGCATTTTCTTTCTGAACACACCCGGCTTTTAGGAACGAACAGTGCGCTTTCATGGTCAACTCCAGTCGGTCAAAGATTCAGATCTGGGTACACGACTACAAGACCATCGGCAGGGACAAATTGTTGGGGGCTGGGGAGATTGACGTATGTCTATCCCTTCCGCCGAGTGATTGTGTATCTCACGTCGTTCATCAGATTTGGCGCCATCTCAACCCCCCCAATGGTATCCACTCCTCGGAAGTCCTCCTCCAGCTTAATGAAGGGCACGGATTGTTGAAAGTTCGACTGGACTACAGCCAAGATGGCCATCACCACCTTCCACACGGAGGCTCATTCTACTCTCTTTCCGATGCCCCAAATTCCAAAGCCATGGGTTCATCTTCCAGGTTTAGCATTCGAGGTAAGCGCCCTGCAGCCGGTGGCGAAGACTCTTAGACCATGAATGTGGGTTCTTCTACGGCGACATCTTTGTATTCCCATTACTCCTGTGTTCACATCCATCCGTCCCGGCCTCGACATCCGCCAGGCACTCCTGTACGAAAAATCTTATAGTACGCGGTGTAATACTTTATTCTCACATCTTTCTTGTCCTTTCCCTCATTACATGTATGATCTTGCACATCAACTTTGCATTTCTCCCGATTCTTGCACTCCCTTTCTATTTACGATGTACGACTTCTGGATATTCGCAACACGAACAAGTGTTCCATGCCTGCCCGACGTTGTAATATTGTCTCGGCAGTCATCCCACGCCCCAGCAACCTCTGCGAGATTTCCGGGATGTTGTTCTGCTTTATTGCGACAAGGTAGAACCTTCCGTTTGCGGAGAGGAGGATCTATGGGGAGATTGAATGATCAGAGGATCGGATTACCGAATTACTCCTGACCTCAGATTCGCGGAGCAACTTGTTCGTGACTTCCGTTCCATCGGAGCCACCGGCCCACGAGCTGGATATCTGCCCGCATTCTTGTCCCCGTTCGGCTTCTTCTGGTTCGGTGGGTACATATGGAGGGTTGAAAACCAGCACATCGACCAAATTGTGCAGCCGGGTTGACAGCGGGCCCGCCAATGAGGTATGTATCGCGTCTACCTCAGACTGGATAACCTCGGACGATCAGTGCGTGCACTCTTGGGGTTGGAACGTGGATTGCCTTGTTTTTCCGCGCTGTGGCGATCGTACACCGACATGCGTGAGGGTTGATATCCGTTGCGAGGTAAACTAACGAAAACGCGTGAGAAAGAAAAAAACAACAACGCAATCGTGGTTGAGGGTTTTGGGAGCTTACGGGAGGATTGCCCCAATATGGAGGCTAAGAACGCAGATACGCAGCCAGACCCAGGTCTAACCGACTGATGGTTCTTCAATCAGGAATCTAATACCGAACGGATGGATTTACCCACCCCACTTCTAGGCAGACGGATGGCCGGAGCTTCTTCAGCTCATCCGCGTCCTTTTCTAGGGCATCAAGAAGGATGAAGGTATCCTCTACACGTCGGAAGAAAATATGAGGATATGAGGTGCACTTGTTGGATGGGGACGTGTGTAGTTTGGTTTTGTTTCTTTCGTACCTGCTGGTTCGTAGACTAGACCGTAGTCCTTTCGAGTTAGATGAGACAAGTCTGGTGTTGGAATCATGGTAGTTCTCTGACCGCGGGGACGCGACTTGAAGAAAAGTCACCCAACGGCGCGGGCCGATCGGAACGCCGCTCGTTTTGCACCCACCAACGCAGCATTCTTGGAAACGCAGGAACTCAATTCCAGTTTCGTGCAATCGGGAACAGAATGTATTACAGGTCGTTCTTATTTACCGCTCGTATGCAAAATCATCGTGGTCGTGACTACGTGAACCAAAAATCGTCTGGAGAACAAAAAGTCCGTGAAACAGCGGGGTCCGCAACAGGCTTTGGTTTATATCTATGAGTCTATTGTTGGTTTATGAGGCAGTCAAAATAGTTTCCGGGGATGACCGTAGGACAGCCTAGCGTGTCTTTGTCAACGGGGCAGTCGTTAGGGTTCTCGCAGCACTTGATGCAGGCACGAGGACCACGGGGCTCGACAAGCTCAACGTAGTGGTTGAACCCCAGGCATACACTGCCCTGGGGGTTGCCCATTCCGCCGACACCTCCATTGGAGTCGTATTGGCCTCCTGCATCGCCGGGGTTCAGTTGGCTGACTATCTCGGGACGGATACACCCAGTGACTGGAAATCGGTGATCGGGATGAGCCATCGGGGCGCCGGGGAGCGTGGCGGAGGGAAAAGTCAACTCACGTTGGACGTAGCGTGCTCCAATGGGTCCACCACTCTGGAACTCGACGTTCCTCCAGAAGTCTGGAGGAAGCTGGCCTTGTTCAGCAGTGTATTTACCGGCGGGCGAACAGTACGTTTGCATTCCACCGCTTGATCACGATCAGAACCAGGATTCGCGGACAGGTTTTGGTATCGGTGGAAGGGAGGCTTACGGGTATTCACTGTTGCCAATGTCGGTATGTGGATACCTCGGCATGATCATACTTCATTCAAAACAGTCAGACGACCGTCGTGAAGCACATCGGGTGGAGACCCGGTCGACTCACCAGAAGGTGTTTACATCTTTGATGTAAACGATATTCTGGGGATCCTGTCTGGCCACCAAATCCTTCTTGACGAGGATAGATCCGAAGGCGGAGGTCGCAGCAGACGCGACCAACGCGATCAATGTGGTGGCTTGGAGAAAGCGGGCCATGATCCAAGTTGTTGGCTCTTGGGTGGATATTCAAAGAGCGTAAAGAGTAG
>Ga0307517_10001204_pt1 | contig 43558 bp, 39 predicted proteins | sample 23_EM_MG_FD_194515 | JGI IMG/M metagenome (GOLD analysis project Ga0307517, IMG submission 194515) | Populus trichocarpa ectomycorrhiza microbial communities from riparian zone in the Pacific Northwest, United States - 23_EM | ecosystem: Host-associated > Plants > Roots > Unclassified | place...
CCTCTTGACCTCCGTCTCTACCTGAAAAAAATGTATGGTATGGTATGGCAGAGTGATTGTAAATTAACCATTTTTGTGTATGCCAAGCTTACCCGAAACGCCACAGTAACCTACTTTTCGTCAACTTTTTTAACTTTGAAAACCCCTACTATGTCTCTCAACACCTCCGATAGTATCGTGCTAGCGCACTGCTTCCGCGGAGATCGATTTTACGGTACCATGGGGGGTGAGCTGGATCGCGCCGTAGCAGAGCCTCATAGTAGAGCACTGGAGCGCCTAAAGCCTTGTCGTTTTTTGGTACGATACTCGTGAGAACTAGTATAGGCCGGCCATCGTTAACCGGGTAAGTTAAATTATCACGAAGAAACGGCCCCACTTTGGAGCTCTACTACTCCATCAATATGTCCTTTTTCTTATAGAAGCAAAACAATGCACTCTTTGATGTTCTCCATTAGGGATCGCTCTTAGATCAGTGATGTAGGCTCTGGTTGTGATGTTGTAGAGGTTTAAAGTTGATACATTTTGTATAGGAAGTGGGCTAAAGGTTACACACCAAAACTGCCCTCCCACTGGCAAGAAAGAGGGCCAAAAGCTGGGTGGCCCCATTTTCTCATATTATAAAAAAGGAAAAGCCATCCATTTTCCATCCGTCTCTGCGTTTTCTCGCCTTTTTTAGTGTCTGCACCTTGCATTTCTTTTGGTGCCTTCACTCTAACTTCGACTGGATTCACCAGCTGGCCTGGCTACTCGGAGGATCTTTCCCCAATCAGGATTCCCAGCAGCTGTGGAGGCATGCTAGAAATTGCTAGCTAGACTAAGCAATTAAGAAGGGCTCGTGTAGCGCTTACCATGCTTCCCCCTCCCACGACCGCCATTAATAGATCCACAGTCTGCCTCTTTATTGTATTCAAAGTCCCCTGCATCTCGCCCATGATCCCTTTAAGGTCTCCTGGGTCTAGTAGGTTGTCAACAATGAAGATATCCTCCTAAAGCTTAGTTCATTACCTACCTGGGTCATCTTGATAGAACTGTCCTCGGGAAGGGATTCGGGTGGCCAATTGGATATGTTTGAGACAGGGACTTTGCCAGGCATGCTGGTAAAATCTCTATGGCTTTAGGTGCTCGAATAGATCCTGGGAGACCGAAGCCTGGCCACACTAACAAACCGAAGCATTTTGTGGGGAAACGTTGTTGCTGTTATAAATAATCGCTGCGGAGGTAATGATTGACGGTAAGGGTTTCACGTAGCGGAGGAAAGCACTTCGGTGATGTGTGTTGTGGAGATGTTCGACGGTAACGATGTGGATGTACTCCCGCGGCCGAGTTGAAGTTGGACACCAAAGGTGGCAATTCCCATAGAAAGTGTCTAACTTCAACTCGGCCGGGCACATGGCGCTCTCTAACTTTACTGGTTAGCTAGAGACTAAATACAGGTAGAGTGCGCAGTCAACACACAAAACAGGAAAAACCCACAAACAACAGTCACGACCTCTATACCGGTCGTGCCCTAAGCTAACTATCGTATGATACTCTAATAACTATCAGATGGGATTGCGTACGTATACCACAGCGGCCTCAGGGTGCGGGCACATCCCGCACCAAGTGCGGCCATTAAACTGTCATTTCTAACAGTTGCTTTAGAGTTGAGGGATGTGATAGTTGGCGTTCGACCGTTGATTGTTCGATTGGCAAGTTAAAAGGAGCTCATTGGTTAAGTGTGGCGGATTCCCCCTTACTTATACTTTACCTTACCGGTAGGTGTGTTATGTTTAGCACTGCGTCCAGTGTTGGAGGTTTGGATGGCTTAGGTGTACATTGCCACCAGCTACGTTGACGGCCTTCCGGAAGGTGGCTCCTGTACTGAGTTAGGGTGGAGTTTGCCCCAGGGGCCGCAGTTAATAGATCTCTGTCCTGATATACAGACCCTTCTGTGTCATTGTAATTAAGAAGGAAGGACACTCCCGCAGACAACACCCACTCCTTGTCAACAGCCATCCATTATCATCAACTTTCAATCGCAGGCGAAAACGCATAGGACATTTCTATCGCGGTTTGAAATATAGCCGGTTTTTCTCAATACTGTGCAAAGGGGAGCCTTCCGTATTCAGCCTTAAGCAAATGCAAAAATTGACTGATGGCAGAGGCGTAGGATTCTTTTCTGCTAGCAGTTGGAGGAAATCCGTAGAATTTGATAGTTCTTCCATTTCTTCCTCTGGTGGCTATCTCTGAGTATGTGATATCAATGCTGCGCCGGCTTCAAAATTGGGAGAAGATAGCCGCTGCCCACTTAAGGCGAACTTGGAATAGGGCTCACGAGCCGCCGAAACGGATGCGAAACCTCAGAAGTGTGCTGCTGAGTCTTTGAGATTCTCCAAAAGGCTGGCATATGAGATTCTCAATATTACTTTCTGACAAGTCGGCAGTTCAAATCTATTACCTCGCATCCACATATGGCTCGTATTTCTTGCCAGTGTACTCAAATAAAAGCCCGCGGTTATTCTATTGGAAAAGGGGTTACTGTGGGAACATCTGATTATTATGTTGAATAGGCTTATGGGGCTATCAGGTTGGGCGTAAGGAGTTTCTAGTTCCGGAAAAGGGTCGTTGGAGACCCCAAGACTATACTTTGCGGGGTCCTGGATAGGCAAGGAAGTCCTTGCCTAATTGTGGGTTCCAAGAAAGGGGGGTGAGCTAAGAAGAACAACCGGTGGAGATGCCATCTGTGTGTGATCCGTGAGATAATATGTTCGGTCTCCACTCTGTGCTTGTGTCTACCAGATTTCATTGTTTTCCAATTACCACCTCGACTACCATAACAGAAAATGCTGTGCCCCCTGTCAGCCTCTGAGATATAGTTGATCAAGTAGTGTCTCTCAGTCTTCAGTGATTGTGATCGTAGTTGTGGTCATATATCTGGTATTATTGGTTTATGGCAAAATGTTGCCCATTAACCTATGGCTCAGACACAGGCAGGGGGTGCACAGCATTCCGGAAGTTTCAGAGGTCTAGGAGGTAGTTGCTCTCTCTTCATTGTCCCAGCGGTAGTGTTCCCAAAGCGTTGTCGTTTATTTTTTGGGTGAGCGGATGCTCTGCCACAGATAGCCTAAGACACAGATAGACTGGGCCCGGGCGTCCTGAGCCAGGAAAATTCTGGCAATTATCCCTAAGCCCTAGCCCCCCTCCACCGTCCTCTATAATAATAATATTATTATTATGCTATTATACTAAGACGAACCTCTCAAGGGGGTACACCGCCTTATTTATCCGTCAGTGGCAAATCTATCTAGATCGGGCACCCGATGTTGATAGGTGCTTCATGGTTACTGTTGGACATTGTGCTCCTGTAATCCCCTCTGTCCCGAGTGACACCTAGTGATTGCATGCGTCACCCATGTATGTCTACTCCCATTTCTAGGCCTCGCTTTCTTCTACTTTTGCTTTTCTGCCTTTCTTCTTCTTTCTTCTCTATCTTCTTTTAAACCTCTTTCTCCCTTTTCTATAAGCAATAAACCACCCGCTCCCTTCGGTCTCCACTCACTACTCTCTCCGTTGTGATACTGCCCAACAGTTACCAGCCTATCAATTCTCCCTCGAATTGTGGAATACGCCTGAACTTGTCATTAATAGAGGCAGCAGATAAAAACCGAAGGTTCGTACCCTAGCGGAAGCCACATCCACAAATTAGACCCCGGGTGTTGGAAATTGTGGTCATGGTCGTGCTCTGTCATTCTCTGTTTCTGCCATCACGAGAGACACCTCCTGCCCGCTTGCGTCACCCCTCGTCTCCACCTCTACTTCTTCACCCTCTTTTTTCTTTCTTTTCTTTTCTTCCTTTTCTCCTTATCTCTCAGCATCCTTCTTATTGTTCTTTAAGCAATACAAGCTGCTCGCTTGCCTTGTGACCGCCCTCCTCTTAGTTACTTATAATACTATCAAATTCTACTCATTCGCCCTCGATACCGCTCAACATCGGGGTTCCTAACCGGGTCATTCATCCCGTTTGTTGGACTAGGTTTCGAAATAGAGATTGGCTGAGGCGGAATCACAAAACATCACTAATCCCGCCCCGCTCTCCCGGGCATTCCAGCGTCCCCCCGGCCGTCCCTTGGCATTGCATGCAGTCCTACCCCTGCCCCGGGAGAGCACTGTCTCACCATATAGGGCCCCGCCGCCCGAGCTAAAGGCGGCAGTCCTGGGGTTTCCCTTCGCTGGGCAGACTGCTAGAGGCAGCCTAGCCCTACCTAGGGGGGTCATGGCAGTGGGCCCCCGAACCCCATGGGACCCGGGACTGTTCGGAACACTAGCCATCGGTGGAAGTCGATTTACGCTGATGAATTTTCATCGGGTTTGTGTCAGCAAAACAGGTCCATGCACAACTATTGTCGGGTTGAGATCATATGGCACTAGGTATGTTAGATCGGACAGTTTATACTTAAGCATACTGACTAGATTCTTTGGTGTAGCCCAGGAGACATTATAAACCAACAACAAACCAGGGCCAAGACCAAAACCAACAACAAGAGGCTAGCGAACGAAATGGGCACTCTTAACAAGAGGCTCACAGCCGTCGAGAAGGTAAGAATATTGTGTTGACTTGGAACCGTGCTGACGATTGTCAAAAAGGATTTGACATGCCTCGTTGTGAAGGTCCACGAAAATTCAAAAGGCAAGATAGCTGGATGAAGTTCCTGCCTGGGATGTTTGTAACCACTGTACGTTTTGTTTGCGATACATCACCTGATCCTGTTTTCACTGAGGTATCCGCCAGATTGTGGTCTGGCTTGCATGCACTGATTTGGAACTGGAGAAAGGGATCAAGGGGAGCTGCCCTGCTCTTCCACGGTACCGCTGTCCAGACTCCAGACCAGCGATGTTGATTTGGGAATCACAGCCGAGCTAATGGATGACTTCCAAAAGGGTGCCGCTGCCGATACCACTTTCACCCAGTTCCCTTTTGATTGGGAATGCAAGTCGTCCGTTGGGTTTTGTTACGTTAATATAGATTTCATGGAGATGGGAGGTGGATATTTGCATCAACTGCAAGGCCATTGCTTCAGCGACGGCCTGGCGGTAGCCACCATGGCAGGACTGGCATTGGGGAAGGGGATTGCCTGGGTTGGCCTGAAAAGCCGAAATATTTGGACAGTCTGGATTAACCTATGTGGTAGGCAGGATGGTGAGGAAGGGTCTGAATTTCCGGGGGTTGGGAGATAGCAAGAGAGAAGAGTTAGACTATACAATTGAGAGACTTTATTTTCATGAGAGGGGACGGTTATGGAGGTGATTGTAACCCTAGTATGGGGGGACTTTTTTCCATTTTTATGGTTTCTTGTATGATATCTCAGTATTATTACCACTGGAAGGAACATGGTGACATAGCAAATTATCGCCGCCCCTTCAGCTACCCGATCTTCGTAACAACACAAACTCATAAAACCAGAGTTTACATAAATCTCATGCGTGCCGGACGCCCTGTAGGCACCTCCGAGAGTTCAGTCCCAGGAGTCCCGGGTAAGATATGAATCTCAAGCTGTAGGGTAAGAGCGTGCCTCCTTTAGAAGAGATCACCGTCTCCGAAGGTGGTAGCTGGTCCCTATAGTCCTCTTCGGATCGGTAAATCGTGCCCATCAATCAATTATAGGTGATCCCATCACCTGCAAGGCCCGCAAATTACCTACAGGGCGGTTTGTCACCCATAGGGACCGAGCATATTCCACATCTTGAGACAACTGCATTCGCCGCCCACCCATCCCGGAACTTCCAGGTACGATACTCCCTTCTGCCCTGCCCACACTCGAGGACGGACACTATTGCCCTACAGATTTAGACACCAGGCCCGGGATGCCCTGGACTAGAGTCTGGTGGGTGCCTCCTGTGCGAGTATAGGGCGCCCCGGAGGTTTGGGATCACTGAACACAACGGCGGACAGACTTAGCGAATTTAAGCAATTTTTACGTTACATGTTTAAGAGATTCAGGCGACTGAATTAAAAAACATCATTACCAGCTAAAAACCTGTACCCCACACCCCCCGCTATCACCAATGACAACAATACCCGGGATATTAGTAATAAGAAAAAAAGAACACTCTACTTGCTCTGAGGCATGGGCCTATGTTCCTTCTCCCCAACTGTGGAAAAGCCTAATCCCCCCTTTAAGACCAGAGTACTGAAATGTCGATTCCGGGCCACAAGAGAAAGGGGTGTCGATAGCGGTAGAATCACTTCCCTCGGTGGAAATGATATCACGAGCGGAAAAGAAACAAAAAGAAACAAACGATACTACCGAAGGGGCAATCACCGCTCACGCAGCCGGAAGTAGAACGAAGTAGGTAGAATCAAGAAGTTCCCGATAAAGAAAGAAACAAATAAAAGTCACGACTGCGTTTCGAAAATACCTCTTTTCACTGAGGTTGTCGTTGTGGTCTGCTCTTCAACGTACAGGCCCGCTGCTGTGCCCATGTATCTACCTACAGCCACTTCTTTTACCAAGTATCGATACGTCCCTCTTCTGCCCCCTATCCAGGTGGTCGAGTTTCATGCGAATAATGGTGGTAGGCTGTCCTAAGAACTCAAATGACTAGGCCATGTGCTAGGACGTTGGAGTTGCCTCTCCTAGTGGGGTGTGGTGTTTTTTTCTTTTTTATTTGTCTTGGAGAGCAGGGGGGTTTTTTTTTGACGTGTTCTTCGACCCTTTTCCAGAGGAGGGAATTTCGGAATGCTCAGTACATGGTCCAATTATTTGAGTTCTTATAGTAGGTAATGCGTTTAGTGTTCCTAACCGTCCCGGGTGCCCTACAGGTCGTGGCGGGCTTATAGTAGTCCCTGGCGTCCAAGACAGGGCGGGTGAGGACGCTAGGGCACGGCATCCGTCTTTCGTAATGACGGCCGTCCTAGTGGTTGACGGCCGGGCCCTGCGGTCTCAGCGCAAATAGGATGTTCCGGTCGGGTTCTGCTGGGCCGGGCCGTCATCCGTAGGTATTTGGGAGTGAGGCACCTATGGGGCCTTGCCGCCCCTCCAGTCCTTGGAAAAGGCTGACGGAATGGACGCTTGGGAACACTGAATTATGCATTAGCACAATTCGGGCCACAAGCACCAGTTTCTGAAGTCACCTTTCGAGCTCCTCAATTGTGTCCCGTGGAAGAGGTTGGCCGGGGCCAGTGAGGGATGGGAGAGATCACGGGGTATCACCTTTATCATGTGGGTGGTTGTCATCGGTGTTGGGGCTGTTGTGTGCTCTCTGGTTCAGCGGGTTAGAGCAGTTGGTTATCCTGGAATTTCAAACTTACAAGAGAGGAATGGATCCCGCAGTAGACTTTGAGCGGCTTGGTTCGAGAGGTAATGCTAGTCGCATGAATCGGTGGTTTGCTTTTTATTCTAAATATTCCTCTTAACCGCGAATGTGATCTGATGGATGCGCTGCGTTGGTATCGAATCCGGTGATCCCAACCGTCTGGGGGGCCGCCAAAAGCCCTGGTCAGGGCTGGATAGTTGTGTGTAGTCCGTTCGGTGTAGCGAAAGTGTAGGACGGCAGTATTTGGGTCGGGTGGTGGGCCCTATGGAGTGAGACAGCCCCAAAATCCAACCCCCATGTCCCGAGGAGCAGCGCATTGGAGTGGGGTTTAGGTGGACAGTGGGGGGGCGGTCGGGGGCGGAGAGGGACTGTTGAAAACAATCAAGCGGAGGTAATGATCGGTGGTGTGGGTTTTACGCAGCAGAGTGGAAAGGATCAAGTGGAGAAACGAGTGGTGAAGGAGTTTATGATTGATTATGTTGAGTATTAGGAAAGGAAAGACCTGAGGGGAGATAAGAACAGGAGGAAGAAGTTAAGGCGAGGAAAGGACAGGAAGGAGGAGAGGGCAACTAGGAATTTTTTTTCATATGATAGCTTGCGCATCCTCCACTAGTGCATACCCGTCCATTGAGGCCTCAGGGTACGGGCACACCCCGCGTCCAGTTCGGCTATCTATTTCCAACAGGGATGGCTGGGGAAGGCACTAGTTATGTCATATGGCGCGGTATTTGCATGTTTTAGGGTGTAATATTAGAACTCTTCGAAACGTAGCAATGAAATATTTGCCCCCCAACGTTATGTGGGTAAAAACATAGATAAAGTATTGTAAGATGGGTTAAGGAAAATTCAGAGACTCAAAACATCTCATTCATTAAGCTCTGTGCGTTGTCGTTTCCCTGCTTTTCTCGATTATTCTCTTTTTTGCTCTTAAAAAATCTGATAACGGTGTGCGATGGGGCTTTTTGTTTTTTTATCTTTTCCTTCCTTCTTTGTCTCCCTTCCTTAGCTGTTCAGGGGTGAAGTATTGTATTGTTCTACTTGAATATCCAGCAGTTTATCGGTACATCAACTACAATCTCCCTTCCGCTGCGATAAGCTGTGACCCGATCCACCCCTATCCTCTTTGGACAGATTTGATGCCGGTAAATGCGCAGGCTTCAAAAAACGGTAGGGCTCTGTTTGGTACGCCGCCATTTAAAAAAAAAATGTCATTTTTTTCTAAAAACTCCGTTTTTGCTAAAGCTCAGGCCTCTTTGGCCAATAGGTGGTATAAAGGGATCTATATCTAGATAGTAGCTGCCATTCTGACTATTTTAATGAAAAGAAAAGTCCAGCAGGAGGCCTGTAGGTTAGATTGTAACCAAAAAGGTGAAATGTTGCAATATTTCATTTGTAAAAAAGGGTGCCATAAATGTCAGAAAAATGCCATTCTTCTTGGGTGCCAAACTGGACCTGGGGTAAAATAAGAAACTGCTGACTGCGTCAAAGCAATCTCGAGAACACTCCAACAACGGTTAAAACACATAGTCTAATAAAGCGCTTTTAGTTCATAGAACCATGCTATAACTTAAGTCAGTGTCCCCCGTAGTCCGTCCGGTCCTACCTTTCCTGGGTCTAGTCCGTCCCAGCACCTTCGAAAATAAGGAATACAGACTATCTTCCGCCCCGCCCTACCCCAAGACAGACGGACTGGTCAGCTGGGAAACTGATTCGAATCCTCCCTCGTGAAGTTTATTTACACACTCACAATTGAGTTTTTCAATCTTTCCCTCTCAAGGGGCTGTGTTGGACGGGGTTTGTTTCTTCCTCTCAACAGCCTGTGGAAACACCTCTTCATAGGACTCTGCACTAAGGCTTAGTCATTCAAACGTGCATCGAGCCTCAAAATGTACGGTACTTGGGTAATTCAAGTGCAAAGCCAAGTCTCTGGTCGGGGCTGCGAAATTACAGCTCACGAATCAGGTGAGCCCGAGAGTGCAAACGGGGTAAGCAATGCGGCTGATTGTCTCGGGATTATCTCGTAGCGAATAGGTAGGTGACGATTCCTGGTGGTTATAAATTTATCACATGTGTTGGAGTTCCGGGGCTGGAGTGCCTGTATTTCTCCTGGCCTCGGGATCTCTTCTCTTCCGTGGACAGACTCCTGATAGTCCATTTATAGCTCAAGACAATGTTCAGATTCAAATCCACACACACCACAAAGTATCCCGGGGGGATTAGATGTGTTTATTGCACTTTCCAATACGAGCTGTCTAAGAACTCTGGCTTCTGGCGAAACATAAGCAAAGTACCGATAATAAACGAGTGCTGGCCTAATTTTCAATTCTCCATCGGTGGATCGGAGACGATATTGTCACTAGATAAAAAACTTTGGTGAAACGGAGTGTCTCTTTAGCTCTTGAACGAGGCTTTTCCCCGCACGGGCCACTAATCGCCCGATGCCACCTTACTGTGCAGGATTGCAATCCCTGGAAAAGCGAAATTTTTGTTTCACCAAGACTTTTGCCCAGCGGCTGAAATAACGAACTTCGTATTCGAGATAAATATAACTATTGTGAAGTGGAGCTGGAGAGAGAGGAAACTAGCTTCTCTATTGTGGGTAATCGGAGGATGGTCTGATGCTCTTTAGCTCTGTGGACTTTGGATGGGCGATAGATGGATCATTGATGATTGCTTGCATCACCCATCACTCGAAAGTTTGAACATAGTTTGGGGTTATGGTAGGTTGTTCACAACCGGATTTAATTGTAGTGCTAAAATCACCCAAATACGTCCAAAGAAACCTTCGAAAGTTCCCGCCCCTTCCCTCCGCAAAAATTCAGAACAAAAGATCCCCCCATCTATGGCCCGATTAAGGGACCGCCATAATTTCAACCCCCGTGTCACCATTACTCCATGGGAAAGAGCAGCTCCCAGAAACCTTATACCTCCCATAATTCCCATAACCCATCCGGCAGGTCTCCAGAATCCTCTGCGCCGCCAAAATAACCGCCCATCCCTCCAGGCAGTGCGCGGCAACCGGATCCCAGGTTGTTATCCGACATGTGCGCACCGTAGCTGCTACATAGTACGGAACTATGTTGTAAGTGCAGGGAGGTGGCCAGGTAGCTTCGATACGTGCGAGTGCATCGTAGCAGTCTTCTAGTAGGGCTCCTTCACTGGCGTAGCAGACGGGCAAGAAATTGGGGGCATCAGAACCGAATTGAGGGGCGGACAGGGCCAGAGCTGGGGGAGGTTTTTCTTTGTTAGACATTGCTTCTGGAGGGGGCGGGGAGAAGTATAGTGGTGCATATTACATACCGAACAAGAAAGCAAATGCTGCAAGTAATTGGAACTTCATTATCGGGGTTGGATGCTATCGGATGCTTGAACTATTTTGTAGACTGGGAGATTGCGCTGAAGAAATCCGATGCCTTTATATGTGAGCTTAGGAGGGAGTTGGTCTGTTAAATTACCTGGTATCCTTCAATTGGGCTGCGGTGTTCCTGCTTGCAGGAATAAATAGTAACATTCAGCCCTGGAGTGAAGGAAAAGTGTTTTTCCGCACGTTATGAGTTGAGCTGTCATGTGTCTACGAAGGAACTGGCCATAGGCACTAAAGTGCACTCCATATTTTTTTTCGATCGGGGGACCGAATACTTGGGATACCCGAGCGTTGTATAAAGAATTGGCTGTTATAGGTGCTTTAAGAGTGTAAATTTCTGGCATCGGCTGTTAGGTAAATGCTCTCCTATTGGGTGAAACAGAATAATCTTTATGGACAGCAGCCTATCTATGAGACTTTATGAAACTGTGGTAACCGTTTAGCGGACCGGCCAGGATCCCCGATGTTGCGTGCTAGGCTGCAGGACTAGAAGGTTTCAGCGGGGCTGTGATCATTTGGGATAATTCTTGTGAATCGTCCGCGCGATTGTCTGCAGGATTCCGTTGGAAACTCAGTCAAAGTTTGTTACTCAAAAGCTCATACGTTTGGTGCAAAAACCACTACAGATCCCTCTGCACACACTAACCCCCCCACCGTCCCCTATCTTAGGCTGGCTCTCCCGGTCCGGGGATACAGCGATAAAAGCTCTCGGGAGGGGGTTAGCGTTTTCCTGACATGCCATGGCCTAAACAATTTACTCGTAGACATAAGAATTTCGTGAACTGGTACGATACAGGCAATTGTACTAACCAGTCAAGTTAAACCTGCACTGGGCAGGTGGGGTAATGTCCACTGGCGATCTGATAGCGAATCGGGGGAGATTTCATCACACTGTGCAGATAGTGCGCTATTTTGGGATCAAATTAACCTTATATGCACTGCTTTGGACCTACGCTATTCCAGCTGTCCACGACCATAGAATGGAACTCAAAGGATGCTGGGCACTTGGGACCAATGTTCTCAACGAGATGGCCTGTCCGCCCTGAAGGTGGACTGCGGTAGTTAAGGTTATCTTGTCCTATCTGGCCTTTGTTCAAATTATCTACAGTCCCTCACAGCCCCCTGCAGTCATCTGCAGTCCCTGGTGTTGAAAGTCACCAGGGATTACCCACTCTTTTCTTATCGTTTTTGTGTTCTTTTTATTTACTCCGGTGTTCCTTCCTTTGTTTTTGGTGTCCTTCCTTGCCGTTCACTTTTGTTTCCTTTGTCATAGCTGAGGTTCAGATTGATGGATACAGAAACGGAAATGCAACCTTGCTGCCATCACGAGTGCCGGAGTGCCGTAAGAACTTGAATAATTGCACTGTGTGCTATGTCGTTGGAATTTCCTTTCTTGGTAAGGTTACAAGATTTTTATTTTTTTCTATCCCGGAGTGGGGAAAGGGGCTGTGTTTTTGCTGTGTCCCCCCCCATTCCAGGGAAGGGAATTCTGGACTATATAGCACAAGGTCCAATTATCCAAGTTCTTACGGTAGTGCAATCTCAATGGTTGATCGAGCAAAAAACTTCCTTTATGGAACGTTCTTGTGTACAGGAGGCCATCGGGAATCATGAGTATGGATTTCGTGGTTCGCGGTTATTTTTAGGGTCTAACTTACCATGCATCCGATGTATTTTCGGCTCCTGGAAATCATGAGATATTGGGATAAACACTATCCACAAAAGGGTCTATTCCCTCCAGTGGTTGGAATGAAATGACGAATTTCTTTTATTATCTCTTTACAGATGCCTCCACTTCTGCCTACGCGCAAAAGATTCTACCCGGCAGTCCCCCACAGTCATCCATAGCCCCTACGCCAATTTGTCTTACATTATGGGGCCTACAGTTCTTTTCAATTTATGGGCTTCCTGCTACATCTTTGCTCTCATCACAGCTAGCAACAAAATAGCTGTTATGTGTGCATGACTTTTCCCCCGTACTCTTCCTCCAAATATCATTGGAGCTTCAGAAAAAATTAAATCAGCCAGAGGAAAGACACCCCTACACTAGGGTGCCAAACAAGGCATAAACATGTTCGACACACCACCAACATGGCTATTCACCCGATTTCCCCCCACATATTCTCCCAACCCATGGACCGTATCATGCTATATAGGGCAAGCAACAAAATGACTAGGAAGAAGCAAGAAAATAAAAAAGTTTCGACGGAAGTGTAAAGTTAAAACATCCTTTTTTTTATAGGTAAAGCTTGGGGGTTGAGAGTCATGATCAGATGGAGATTTTTTTGACCAGAATTTTCCCCAAAACCCATAACAATAGTGAGGGATTCTGGCCAGAGAGCTCTTTCTCAATGGGATTTCAAGTTCAACGAATGATAGAGAGGGGAGTGTGTTTCAGGGAACCACGGACATCTCCCGACGGGGTTTCTGGGGAAATGCCATCTTGAGGAAATATCCCACTATTCTAAACTGGTATAGCATAGCACTATATCTTGGGGAAGGCCTAGGACAAGAACCAAAAAGAACAAGCGTCCTCTTTCTTTTGTCTTCCTGCCTCTTTGATCTAGAACATCAACTCCAAATTCTTAATTCGATACAGCCCATGTGCTGAAACAACCAATTAGTCCATAATGGTAGCTATTATGCGAACTACCAAACCATCCCTCGCCATCAATGGCCTTACACACTTCTCAAAAGTCGAGTGAATAGGTATCATACTCTCGGTATAAAACTAAGATCTATACGGAACTGTGATTACCGCGGTGGGCCACAAGCCCCCGCCAGAGATTGTCTGAATTTTAATATGATATTTGGGAAACCGCATTAGGGTTCGCACCCACTATGCCTTCGGAGGGGGGGTTGGGAATATAGTTGCTCCCCCGGCATACTGGTCCCATAGTTTCGGCCGTCTATACAAAACGCTTCGATTGATGCAACGGGGGGCGTATCGGCATAATGTCGGCTCAAAAAAAGACCTTTAACCTTAACAAATTAGAATTATTATTTTTTTAAAAAAACTCGCCTGCTGCCATAGTTTGAACATCTACAAGTTTTTCTCAGTCAATTTTATCCCAAGGCGTCTCTCGTCGCATTGATCGAGGTGTTGTGTACAGACAACCGGAACCATACCCAAGCTACTCGAGTATCATGTGTAACCCATGTGTATCTCCGGGGTATTTTTCTCCCTCGGCGGGAAAATGAAAATTGAAACAAAAGACATCACAACACACGGATTTGAACTTGTGCTAGTGAAGGAAAGAGATTTCTTGTCTGTTGCTTTAACAGCCTGGCCGCAATGTCTTATTTATCATACTCCTGTGGCTCATTGAAAACTGGAAATGAGGGTATCCAACTCAGATAACCCAACACCGAGAACCCGCAAAACCCCAGAAAGCAGTCGGAGGGACCAAGTCTCGATAAACTGGTATGATGAAAAAGCGAAAATAGAACCTATGATAATAAGAAACGGTGTTTCTTTCTCAAGGAATCACCCTGGAGCACTGTATCTCCATGAAAGTACCTGGCCTCCCACTTGGCGCAACAAGTATTGTTTTAAGATAACCTAGAATACACTCTCTTTCCAGACACTGCGACCACCCGACTGCATCGGGCCTGATTCAGCAAGGTTAGTTTCCGATTTTTAATATAATAATAATATTATAATTAATGATAAGTGCTCGTCCTTTAGTGGGTTCTCCTTTGGATATCGGCCAGGCTTGTGAGATAGAAGTCAGCAAGCCTCCCCGGTTAAGTGTACAAGGTACTCTATCTATTTGTCTTTTAAGGGTTGCCATACCCTCCCCTGCTGGATGACTTTCCTACTTGCTCGCGGCGAGTAAAGAGGTTCGAGTGATATTTTATGTAACAATGAAGAACTAGGTGCTTTTTATATTTCTCAAAATAGGACTTTCCTCTTCGGTATACTTCCTGCGCATGCCGAATCACTCGTCACATTTTCCCACTCAGACGGCTTTTGTTGTGTTGCCAGTTTCCGGGTAATGGTGAGGCATGGGATGAGCAGCCGAAAAGAGTCCATGTCCAACAGGGAATCCCCTCCTCAGGCTGTGATCGCAAAAAGTGTTTCACGATGGGCTTTCTGGGGTGGTACCTCATAATAGAATAAATAATTTGGAGGGCAAGATATGATACTATGTCTATGGGAATGGAATGTTTGCCAGAAAAAGCCAGTTGTACAGTATGTATTTTCGAATTTCTAATAGGAGCCGCGCTCGTTGGGGTGGTGAAATTTCGAATTACCTGCTTGTGGACTTGTTCGAGGCAAAATGGATTGGGAGGCCCATGAGTGCTGATTTCAAGTGCACGGCACAATTTCAGTGCTGTCGCAACACCGCTCATTAATTACTTTCGGATTGCCTGAGTATGATTATGGTTCCAAGCTGCCGAGCCGGCTGTTCCACTGAAAATAATCTTACATGAGCACTACATAGTCCGGCGAGCCCTATTTTGTGGGTACGGTGCAAATAACTCTGGATGTGGTCCGAGGATGGAAAGTATCCCTGGAATAACGACCGGGAGATTTTATGGATTCTGTGAATCGATAAGTACGAATCCCAATGGGCATCCATCCTATCTTGTCTTGTTCCTCTCGTGCCTAAGTATCATACTGTGTCGGCTGTGTGGTGAGGTTATGGTCTCGCTAGAACGTCAAGTGCTAGGGAATACATCTTTTTACCCACATTACCCTCACGTAGGCACCAGTTATAGGTGCATCAATTCCCTAGGCTTTGGTTTAGAGATTTAATCTAATATGTACTGTACGTCGCATCTAAATGTTCTATCTCTGAATACGATCTAATATATACCACAATGCTTACTTGCTTGCTGGGAGCGAGACCCCCGCCGGGCAGAAATGAGGCATCCCTAGAAAGCTGAGCGGAATGCAAGCAAGAGAGAAAGAGAAGAAGAAGAAAAGAGAAGAAAGGAAAACCTCCACAAAACACTAGAACGAGCAGAAGACTATAGTGAGATAACACACATGGGGGCAAGTACTCGAGTAGGGAGGCTCAAGGCCTCGGGTGGGACTTTGCTAGCAGTATCGCACCAGAGTAGCAAGCGCGCAAAGCACTGATTCTATTTTAAACTACCGAGAATCTCTCATTAAACACCTAAGGAGTAAGAAACACCTCTGTTGAAATCTGCCAGCAACTCGGGAAGAGACACACTACCCCCATTAAAATCCCAAAATGGGGCTTCGAGTAGGATAAATATTAGTTCCCAAGTTTACATTTCATGAAATACCTAGCTGGCGCAGTGGTTAATACTCCTGTCGCAATAGCGGGAGCTCAGGAGTTCAATCCATGCTGAGAATCAGTTATTATTGAACGATCCGTCATGTAGGGCAGGAGAATTAAATAAATCCTGCCCTATGGGGACTGGGAGATTGGAGAACTTGGCCTTCATCAATAGGGCTGTGGGGTTTAACAATCCTGCTACGAGGAGGTAGAATCCGACTCTAGACCTTAAAGGTTGGCGATCGGCGGGTAGCAGAAGCAAATGGGAGGGGGGTTGGCAATGAAAGAAATATGAAAAAAATATGAAAAAAATATGAAAAAAATATAAAATAATAATAATAAATAATAATTACTTCTTTTACCTTGGGAAGGCAGCTGTTGCCCCTCTCCCTATTTATTGCCTTGTATACATAGTTTTTTTTCTAAGTAAAGTGAGGTAGTACTAGTGTTATGGTACGGTATTGGTGAAAGCGGTTTAAATGGTGTGAGATTTTTATCTGAGATGGTTCGGCGTGGCTCGTGTCTCTGAGTTAGGGTGTGGAGTTCTCCCGCCCTTGGAGTACATGCATCAGAGAATGGTGGCTACACCATACGCTATAATGTATTATAGAAAAAACATACGGTCTTATACACAGTTACGCCCTCACACAGTGCCCACAGCTATTACCCACATTAACTAATATCTAGTAAGAGTTCTCGAGTACCCACAAGTTAAACCTTGCACCGCGTATAAGCCGAGACCGCCTGGCGAACATGCTCCGCTCGGCCATCAATTCGATACGGTGCTCCTGCTTCAACGCGAGACATGGGTTCTCTCATGTGCTACCCACCCCTCGTTAGTTAGATTCCTTCTTTGCATGCTTAAGCTTTAGCGCGGGTCTAATATACCCGAATAGCTCTCGAATTTCTCCTCCGAAGGCTCTTTAAATACCTTAGTTTCTCTCAATTCGCCCGGGGGGCTTTTTGACAACTAGTGTTCTTGCTGAGGGGCTACGCTTGATGTGGACACAATATCGGAATCATTTGGCTCACAAAGGAAGAAGACAAGGGTTTTTCTATGCCCGTGAGCGTAACGGTCTACTACGCCGAAAGGGCTTACGACGTGGTGATATATGTTGGGGAAGGCGATAAATCTGTCTTGTCTAAGGTGAGCCACTGCGCTCGCCGGGATTGGATTTGGTTGCGTACCGTGGTGAGGATCTCTCCGACTTCTTGAACAATTGGGCAGTCTGTTCTGTATCTATTCCGCAAATATTTCGATACGAATGAGAGCCGTAATCCCCATTGTTAGAGTATTCCAGAAGTGCTCGAAAACCGAGGACTGAGTCTGTGATATTTTCGTAGTCGTAGTAATATATTCCTGTTGCAACTATCCTTTCGTTCTGGGCTTTCGTTAGTGAGAAATCTGAGATATGCTCTGGTTAAGGAGGAAGCGGCTAAGGAACAAACATTCATCCCCTCAACGTGCCATGTGCCTCGAGGATATTCTGGATTTCTAGGGGTGAGGTGCATATTGGTTGATTTGGTTATCACTTTCACAGTCTTTCCATTTGTATTGGCTGAAAATTGTGGAGGCGAGAACATTTTCCCGGCTAGTTTGCCCATATCCCAACCAAAATCCCAGTCCACGAGTTCTCTGCTGGTGGGATAGCGATCCCTATGCTTCTCTGGCTGTTGAAGCAGGTCTGTCTCCACTCGCCTGATTTTATGTGCCTTTCTTTCCAGATCATCAAGGACAAGATTAGGGGGGGAGGAAGCGAGAAATATTTTCCTTATTGTGGAGCATAGGTCCCTATGCCTGATGGGGTGGGGATTGTTTATGTAGCTTTTAATTTTAGTCTTGCCGTCGGCAGAGACTTTAAAGTCCGATGGAAGCCACTGAAATTGGGTCGACCGGATGTTTGGATTTTCGCCATGGAGGTCGACCCACTTGTCTTCTTCCGCTTCAACCAAGGTTTGTACAACTTGTGGGATAGGGATAGGGAGACAGGTCTCGAGAGATTTTGTGTTATTATAGACAAGTGGGTAGAGTGAAGGATGGACTAGATCAAGGATTTGGTTGTTAGACTGAGGGTGCCAATATTTTCTCTCTTCCGGGACATCTTCAATCGTTCGGAGGCCTAGAGAGATTAGTACTGGTTCCACCACGACACAAAGATCCCTCCCATCATCTGTAGTAGCGTATAAGAAGATGCCTCTAGAAGAGCCACCTCCGATAAGCTCCCTCTTCAAGTTCTCTGGCACCAATTCATTCGATCGCAACACCTAGCTCCTTTTCGATACCCGTTCAACCCCACGGTATTTCTCTAACTCCTTGAAGAAGAATTGGATAAAATCTCCATCAACATCTTGCTTCTCCAATTCCTTAGTCCAATGGGCGCGGACGTGACCCATTCTCATCTTCTCCCACCATCGCGGCTTCTCCCGAATGCTTGCACTAAAGAGCCGAAGCTGGAGCTCGCGGAACCCGATCGGACTACCGTTTGAATCATTGTCGAAGAGATGAGGGAGGTATTTGGACTCTTGAATCCTTTGTTCTTTGGTAAGTTTCTGTTGGCGGGCGAAGCTTAGGTACCGTATCTGGTGAGGATGGCAAATTCCTGTCGAAACGAGAAAACAGCGAGGAGCCCCGGGGCTATTGTGCTTAGGGATAGTATAAAATATGAAACCGGAAGTTGCTTTAGAGAGTAGTATAGTAATAGAATCAAGAAACTCCTGTGAGGAGCTCCCCTCCCGTTCGGTGTACAGTAAATGCTGACAGAGGATGTGACGGGGGAGCTCTAATATTGAAGGCTCTTTACGCTTCTTGGGGAGGTGGATGTAAGAAAATATGTACCATACTGCGCTTGGGTACGGCGGTGCCTGGTGTCTCTGTAGTCTAAGGTTAGCGTCGATCTCATGGGTTTTGTGACCCACGGAAAGTCTAGTAAGCAATTGGATTAAGCTGCTGGGAGGTTTTTTCTTCCTAGAGGTATCTTACCGACACAAAATGTCTTGAGGTAGAGTATAGTAGCCGTCAGAGTGAGGAAGAATTGTTTACCCGCCGCTCTGGAGGAATAAACCGATTTCACAACATCCGGGAAAATGATGGCGTGGATGAGCTGCCATCCTTGTTAAGTGCAATTTTCCAAGCTGCTGTGCCACTTCTGTGCAGTTCCTCCGGACAAAGCTCAGAAAGAATCATTGACGTGAAAATGAAGTGTGATTTATCCTTTAACACCTCTAGAACTTTTGAGGCGGTTTGTCCGGCTAGTCACCTGTGGGCGCACTTCTATTACCTGCTGGTATATGTTTCTCAGGGTGCCTAACAATTATCCGGAAACCCATTTTTAACTTGAATTTAACACTAACTTGAGAAATGCACTCCCCATACCTCCTTAAGGGATATGTATAGCACATAAGACAAACACTGGAGTTATTTAAACATCGGTTCCATAACCCCTTCTCCAATAGTAAGAAGACCAACCTCCTTCAGGAGCTCACCCTCAGCTTTCTCACGCTCTTCTCGTAAAGAGGCCAACCTCTTCATATGTATGAGGTGCTCCTCGATATCGCCTGATTTCATAATACACTGCACGAGCTCTGAGCGTCTACTCTCAAATTTTTCTGCATCATAATAGACGGGTCCGAAAAGGCCCAAGACCTTCTCAAACACGCGAAAGTGTTCAAGAATCAAGTAATCGGGGGTACAATAGGTCCTCGGGGAGAGGCTTGGGATTATGGCTTTCCAAGTTGAAATAATATTCGCAGGGTTCAAGGCGGCTGGGCCAGAAAAATGAAGCTTTCTGTCCGAAATTTTAGCATGGGGTGGGAAAATCTGGGACAAAAGGGGTATACTTCATATTCCCCTCGATGAGCTTGCATTGAATCTCCATACCAAACATAAATTCGATGACTTTATCGCGACGCCGGGTTTCACCAGTAGAAAGTCTTATTTTTTGGGCCTCCCATTTTTTGACCTCTTTTCCGAGAAGTGTTATATCAAGGTTTAATTGTTGAGCTCTCAAGAAGTTACTGCATGCCTGAACCATGGTACATTCCGCCCATGCATAGAGGGATGCTTGGTCCATTGGACCAATTGTTACGGCAGGAAGACTCTTATCCTTTGCGCTTTGAAAGACGGATGCATATCTCCCACCCGATCCCCTGGGTGCTGGGTCGAATTGTGATCCGTTATCAGAGCCTTTTGAGTGTTGAATCTCCCAAGGTAACATTTCGGTCGGTTTTCCTTTGCTCTCATGGTTTCCGCCATCTAAATTATCCAGCAACCCTCTAAGAAATGTGATGTTGTCTTGAGGATTGTGGTCGATCGGGGGCGACGGTTGAGTGGCGATTGGGGTGGACGGGCTGCCTGGGATCTGAGGGAGATCAGCGGTGGGGGGCGGCGCTCGAATGTTGTATTTAATAACCTTCAATGGTGGAGGCATCAACTCAGGTAGAGCTCTGAGAATCTCTTCTGGTATCTTCTATGATGTTTATTAATAATCCGCAATTAGTGCAGTAGAGAGAGAATTGAGGAATGTTGCTAACCTTCCTCCCACGATGAGGTATCGTATGCTCAACCGCTTCCTGAGTCATCCTAATATGGTGGTAGTGATTGAATAAATCTCAAGCAGAAATCACTTTGTAAGGGAAAAGCGCATAGATGGGAAAAGTGTTTTAGGAAAAGAATGCGTTTGTTGCTAGTTATGAGTAGGAAGAGAAAGGTCCGAGCTAGGACAAATACAGCCTGTGGTGGTCAACATATGTTGGTTCACCCATCACGCGTTGCTCGGGGCCGGTTCATTTAGGGCATCAAGCCTGTCCAAGAGCCTATCAGTATATCATACAACATTCCAACCTTACATGCCGCGGTGGCATTACTCCATCACAAGCCTGTTTAAATTGGATCTTTCCCATTACCTGAGTAGCCCAAGTCTGCTTATGTGGGTACGGGGACTGACCGGCGGCTTATTGTATGATAGAAGCGTTACCTATGCCTCCAACACCCCCCCTCACGGGCGGGGTTAAAGTGGGACATCTCAACAGATATGATATGATATATCTTATCTGTACCTGGGGGTCATTACCCCTTGTCTCTCTAGAAATTCATATGGGATTGGCGGAAATAGTTTGTCCAATTATTGCTGGCCCCCCGGGGCGCAAGGTCGGCGGTAGGGTATTCACCTAGAGCCTAATGCAATGACATCTCTACTCCAGTATATTTCTTCAGCCCAACAGTGTTTATGAACGCACATCCCTCCAGAATCTTCGGTGCCCGCGATGTTGTGAAGACGTCTGAAATTGCTGTTTCCGGTGATGCGCCCTTACTCCCTACGATATAATTTATATAACAATCCTAGCGATGCAACGGACAAGCATTCAGAGGTAAAATGGGACACTGAACGCTAACCCTGAGACAGGTTCCATCCCCCAGAGACCCATTTGTAGTGCTTTGCCCAAGGTGAAATGGCGTGCCCCCCACGGGAACGCAAGCGCAAGGACCTCAGATTTCTTTTTCAACCAGAATACACTCTCCTGTTCTACCAAACTCCGATCACTCCCCTAAAGTCACTCTCCTGATGTTTAGGCCAAGGTGGTCCAGGCGGGGCGCTCGGGGCTTGGCAACCCGAGCCCGGATGGCATGATCCTCGGAGAATTGGTATCCGGGGTAGCGACTTTTTGGCCGCCACAAATGTATGATACATACCAGTACTACGAGTGTAAATAGCCCTAGTTTACTAGGTCCGGAGGAGAGTTACAAGTAGATATAAATCAACTGTCTGTACCAGAAAATCCCTCCCCATCCAATATTTTCCGCTCTCAAATCAAGTGCACGGACAATAATTTGTAGTAGCCTTGCACAACTTCTACGAGGGAACCACTCCAGTTCCTAGAATTCAAGGGATCCAAACACCCGAAATCTCTCTTCCACTTTTCTCCCTTCAATGATGGAAACCGAACACCCCTTCTACCCACTAGGTCTTTCATTGCCGCATTACGTTCCCAGCACCCTATCCTCAATGGAGTTGGTATTTGCCTTTGCAGCCGGGACATTGGTCATCTTCGCCGGGACATGGATTCTCGTCAACATCACAAACAAAGAAATGGCTACAAGCGAGAAGGTTCTTTGTTTGTGGTTTGCGCTATGTACGAACTTAGTCCCAGGCCTCAGCCTAGAGCTAGTCGATCATCTTTACTAACGAGGAATAACGCTAGGCGGGTTCATCCACTTCTTCTTCGAAGGATATTTCGGAGCTACCCCGGGAGAAATCGCCGGCAGCACTCACCTCTTTGCACAATTGTGGAGGGAATACGCCCTGAGTGATTCTAGATATATGTCTTATGATCCTTTCACGGTGGCTATGGAACGGATCTGTGCTGTAACCCCCCCCCCCTGAAAAAAAAACAACTAACAAAAAACAACTAAAAAAAAGACCTCTTAATGTCTCGTCAGTTCCTAACCTCACACAGATATTCTGTGGGCCCCTCTCCTTCTACCTAGTCTATGCAATAATCACCGACCGCCCCTCCCGCTACCCCCTCCAGATAATCGTTAGTCTCGCACAATTGTACGGTGACGTACTATACTACGCTACCGCTGCGATCGAGGTTTATGAGAGTGCTAGACCGGAATGGTACTATTTCTGGGTGTATTTTGTACTTTTGAATTCTTTTTGGATCTTCATCCCCGGTTACTTGCTCTATAGGGGGTTTGTGGAGGTGGTTGAAGTGTTCAAGAGGGATACTAGGGGGAAGGGGAAGGAGGAATAGCTGTTGGGGACAAAATGGAGCGTCCGGAGATCAGCCGTAGCGGAAGCTTCGAAGTAGGGGAGGTGAGAGGCCGAATATATGGTTTTCGCTGGGATTCCTTTCACGGCTTTACTTTTAAGAAAGCCAAAAGCACATTCAGTACTCGATCAGAGGAAGTATATATATCATGAGGCTACCGGCAAAATTCCTGAATCAACGGCTATACCCAATAATTTGTCCAATAGGGGGCAGAGAGATCCGTGCGTTCGGCGTAAAGGGCTTAATTGCTTGGAGCCAACGATCTACAGGTTCATGAGTAAATCGCTACAACAGCTCAAGCTCCCAAACAATAACAAGTCACGCCGCACTGCCACAAGAACTCAAGTAAGCCGATCTTGTGCTAGGGGCTAGAGTTGCGTCCTTAACATTGTAATAATATTCTTTAGTGCTTCCGTTTGCTCTGTCATTTGTCTCAAGGAAATTTTGGACGACTTAGAGTGGCCCGTTTACACACATCCCTACCGTACCCGCAGTCCACTCCTATATAAGCGCTAGGTGTTTTAACGAAAGCGTTAAAAGCTGAACCTCTCAACCACCCTGCACAGTGTATCGTAACAAGCAAACCTCAATTCCCAAGGACCGCCAGAACTGCCAGGCGATTTGAGCATGACAACTGAGTCTCACAGCCTACAATTCCGGCCTACTGGAAGCTACTGTACAAATTAACCTAGGACAGCCCGGTAGAGCGGATATCATAAGCAAGGTTGGGAAAAATGGTGACGATGTTGGGAGAGAAAAAGGATACATAAACGCCTCAAGAGAAGTAGTGAAACCCCTAATTACTGGTAATTATATATGGCTCCTCAAGAGAGTATCTAACTTATAACTTATGATACTAATGGTCCACAGAGGTCCGGGATTCCACATCACCAACTCCCCCAACCTTCCCCACGGCCGCCCCAAACGGAAGTTCTATCGAGAGGCGAGAATCAATTCCGAGAACTTAACAGCACCACTATGAAAATCCCCCCCTGGCACAAAACACGAAAGAGGGGAATGAGAGATGGCCTATCCCCTCGTTCGCTAATAGTAGTGAGTCTTGCTTTAAACCTCCTTCTGTCCTGATTACTCAGGCGTCTCTCCCAGCTATTTTTTGACCACACCTTTTGTGGCGTTCGCTGGCAGATTGATCTATAAGGGGTTGATTGCCGAAGGGGGGATTGGTTGACCGGAGTTTTTCACTGGACCTGGCTTGGTGATGGGTTGGTTGGCTTGCGGTTGAGCAGCAGTCAGGTACTGTGCTGGTCGCGTAAGAGCTTCGGTAGGCTTCTAGTAGGCATGGTGGGGGGTAGGCTGGGTATTGGTGTCCAGTGATACAGATACTCGGGCATGACAACTATCATACCATCACTCTGCCAACCTTACTGCGATACTACCTACTACCACAACAGCCACGGCATCGATTTTTTTTCAGTATTTTTCCCCCACACCCGTTTTCCCCTATGGTTACCCTACGGGATGAATGTTTTCCTTATTTTTTTCTGGTACTGGGTTGCACCACTTTTCACTTGCTGATGATTGATACTAAGGACGATTGTTGACTAGTATTTCGAATATTTAGTTTGCCCCAGAGCACTGTTCCACTTCAATCCACAAAATCTCACTCGGCAAATACTACAATCAATTAATTGCTGCTGTCAACAAAAAACAGTATTACGCAATCAAGTTCGGTCGGGTTCGGAACCAAGAACCAACAAACAAGCAAATCGATATAAAGCGGAAAAGCGGGCCCAAGAACGAGCGTGTCAAATAAACCACCTAATTTAACCTTCCTGATCCACCCCCTCCCCCAGGCAGTGATTCTCACTAGGGCACAGCCGCAACAACCCTTGTAGTAACCGGGTTCAGCACCTTCAACACCGCAGCCTTACCCACCTCCCTCAGACCCGCCCCGAGGTGTTATTCTCCGTTCCTCGACCCTCCTATGTAGGGTTTATGAAGGCTGCTGTCATACCGGCAGACAGCGTCAAGTCGCTCGGTCGCTTTGGCCCGGTGTCTTAAATCGAAAGGAGTTTATTTGCTTGTCCTTATCACTTATGATTATCTTACGCGGTAAGCGCCGGATGAGAGAAGGAAGGAAGGAAGGAGGGAGCAGGAACCTCTGTGCTGCCTATGGGTTTTCTTGTGGCTGCTTAACGGGAATAGCTCTACAGTCCGTGCAGATGGCTATATTATCCACACCCCGTTTGGGCATACTCTCAAGCAGCCCTAGACTCCGACAGGAGCTTGAGCCAGGACGGCCATCGGGGGTGCATATACAGCTACAGCCTCGCGGAAGTGAGGTCCCACGGGGGAGAGTGGCAGCCCCCTCAGGAGGAAGGTCTCGCCGCGCTCGTATGGGTCTAAGAAGCTGCCGGAGGAGGAATTGTGGGCAGCGTAGATGTTCTCTGGGCCACGTCTGTCATGCTATGCGGGCGGATCCTCGCGGCAGCCACTGCCGTGGACAGCCCTGCGGAGTAATTCGAACAAATCACAGGCTGGACTTCGACAGTTCACCAAGGGGTCCACTCCTCTCCTACCCTCAATTCCCCTTTGGAAGCTTCCCTAAATCACTCCCTTTATCCACTCTGGTGATGTCCCAACAAAGACAAATTACCGATACTACTGAAGTTAATTCTCATGAGATTACCTGGGATTTTCCGGAGGGCCCACCTCAATACTCAGTCTACCACCTCAGATTCTGGTGTCCTAGTCCAATTTCTGAACTCTCCGACTGCGGCAGTGCCAGTGTTTGTGAACTTTCCCGTGCACCAAGCAGGCTGCTTACGCCGACACTTGAGGCACTCTATAATATGGAAAATATGATACGATAAACCCGGGCCCACTAAGCACCTTCTACCTGAGAGGAAAAGAAAGATCAGAAAGTCATAGGCGATTTTGTTTATGATTTATACCACTCATGTCATTACCAGTTATATAGTTAGAAAAGAAAGAGTAAACTTCCCCACTCGGTCCCAAAGTTATTCCTTGCGTTGTGTTCATTGGAGTCATATTTCCGCCACTTTAACCCTCACCATTTAAGCCTGATAGGCAGTGATGGATATGAAATCTTTAACTTGAAGTGTCTGACTTAAAGAAAAGCCTAATAACACCCATCCGAGATCATGAAGCTGAATTCATCTCCGGGGCCATACTGGGCAGGTAGGGAGTCCCGCCCTACCTACACCTGCCCTGGGCCGTCGCCAGTGGGGTGGAAGTGGGGTGGACTGGGTGGTTGGAACACTGGATGACACCTCCCTATCCTTTATCCTCTCCAACATCGCACACATTTCTCCAATCCAAAAGACCACTTTGCGCTTCTGTCACCCCCCCCTTCATGCACCGGCTTTTGGGACAAGATAACATGAACAGTTAAAGAAACCAGAAGAAATCTAGAACTAGTTGACAGTGAGGAACTTGTATAGTTTTTTTTGTTTTTGTAGTATTTCTATGTTGAGTGCGAGCTACACTTATTGCCGCACCAAGCAAATATCCCCAATAGGGCAAGCCAACTCAGGATCTCTTACGTTTATAGAATCCATCTTAGCTATCCCACACTACAAAATAGTCCCTCACCGTCTCCTTGATACCACCAGATCATTCACCGGTATTAAAAGGATATCAAGTAAGCTTGGGTTAGGGTTGTGGCTCTAGTATTTGGGACTTCCCCCGATGGTATACAGCAGAACCAGTATCGGAGTATGATAGCTGCGAAGGGATCCACTAAGGGCAGCTTGATAGTAGTAGTGGGGATTACACGGGGGAATATACTAGCTGCTCACGGACCAAGGGCATGTGTTTCTCGTTTACCATCCATTCCCATTCCCATCCGATTGCTTGCAACGGGCGGTGCCGTGCCACAAACCACCCGAGTATTATCCACAAGGCACAATACCAACATTAGCCTAACGAATAGGAATGGAGAGAAGTGAAATAGAGGGGTAGATGATAGAGTAAGAGAATTCACGTGGAACCTAGGCACTTTGTAGGAAGGACATGGAATGCAACTTCCACCACTCGCACTTCGTGCATTCGCTCGTTCGCACTCTCTAACCTAACGGTGTATAAGTAAAACACAAATACCACATCCTGACTATTCCATGGATCACACCACGTATCTCGGTATTTCCCCACATGCCCTTATTCCTCCGTACACTCCCGTTATAACAAGGGAAAGATATGTCGGTATAATAATAATATTATATTGTTAAACAATCTCCCGTATCCAAACCATCTACATATCTCCCGAACGATCCTTGACACCCCCCGCGACAAAGCCAAACACACTCGTCTAACAAACAGGAAATGTAAAAACAGGATTAGGTCTAACTAGAACCCTAAGGGAAATAAGACGCGAACGAAAAAAGAAAGAAAAAGTAGATAAATAGTAAATATCTCGAAGAAACTGTATAAAAAAATCCCACTTATCAAAGCCTGCTTACATCTTAATCGACGGAGGTCCTGGCTACACCAACCTCCTACTACAAGTGCTTATGGAGTAAGAATATATCTAACAATTAGGAAGGAAGGATGTGAAGGACCAAAGCGAAAAAACGAATAAGAGAAGGGGTGATAAGGCACCGGTCGACCGCGGGCGAGGGGACTGGTTAGGTATTACTAGGATGGGTCTTAATTTTCCTTCGACGGCAGCAGAGCATTAGGGGCCAGATGGGGAGTGGCTGAGACCACGTGGGTGATTCGGATAAGCGGCCGCCATCCGCGGACTCGGTAATAGAATCCCCGGGGTCCAATGGCCCCGGCAGTTGATTAGGGGTTGCCGGTAGGGGGGCGGGTTGGCCATTGGGGCCTATGGTGTCAGGATTAGGATCGTGAGATCGGAATTGCATCTCCCCAACACGTTCGTCCCGAGGCATAGAGGAGGGTTAGGGGGATGTCGAGCCACCGCGATCTGCTGTGGCGCAACCAGCGGTGTCCCACTCCCGTGGTTGTCTCACAACTTCATCGTGTCCTTCAGAGAGAGCAGGTGACAGGGGGATTTGGTCCATGTTGTCTAGCGTAGCGATGGAGACATCCTTCCGTTCCAAAAGCATCTTTACTATGCCCTCATGCCCGCCCTCAGCCGCCAACGAGAGTGGTGTCCGGCCATATTTGGTGTCTGCCTGGTCGGGATTGACGCCCTCTCGTTCCAAAAGCATCTTTACTATGCCCTCATGCCCGCCCTCAGTCGCCAACGAGAGTGGTGTCCGGCCATATCCGGTGTTTGCCTGGTCGGGATTGACGCCCTCTCGTTCCAAAAGCATCTTTACTATTCCCTCATGCCCGCCCTCAGCCGCCAACGAGAGTGGTGTCCGGCCATACAAGGTGTCTGCCTGGTCGGGATTGACGCCCTCTCGTTCCAAAAGAATCTTTACTATTCCCACATGCCCTTTCTCAGCGGCCCACGAGAGTGGTGTCCGGCCATAAAAGGTGTCTGCCTGGTCGGGATTGACGCCCTCTCGTTCCAAAAGCATCTTTACTATTCCCTCATGCCCGCCCTCAGCCGCCCACGAGAGTGGTGTCTGGCCATAAAAGGTGTCTGCCTGGTCGGGATTGACGCCCTCTCGTTCCAAAAGCATCTTTACTATGCCCTCATGCCCTTTCTCAGCCGCCCACGAGAGTGGTGTCCGGCCATAAAAGGTGTCTGCCTGGTCGGGATTGACGCCCTCTCGTTCCAAAAGCATCTTTACTATTCCCTCATGCCCTTTCTTAGCCGCCCACGAGAGTGGTGTCCGGCCATATTTAGTGTCTGCCTGGTCGGGATTGACGCCCTCTCGTTCCAAAAGCATCTTTACTATTCCCTCATGCCCGCCCTTAGCCGCCCACGAGAGTGGTGTCCGGCCATATTCGGTGTCTGCCTGGTCGGGATTGACGCCCTCTCGTTCCAAAAGCATCTTTACTATTCCCTCATGCCCGCCCTTAGCCGCCCACGAGAGTGGTGTCCGGCCATATCCGGTGTCTGCCTGGTCGGGATTGACGCCCTCTCGTTCCAAAAGCATCTTTACTATTCCCTCATGCCCGCCCTTAGCCGCCCACGAGAGTGGTGTCCGGCCATACAAGGTGTCTGCCTGGTCGGGATTGACGCCCTCTCGTTCCAAAAGCATCTTTACTATTCCCTCATGCCCGCCCTTAGCCGCCCACGAGAGTGGTGTCCAGCCATATTTGGTGTCTGCCTGGTCGGGATTGACGCCCTCTCGTTCCAAAAGCATCTTTACTATTCCCTCATGCCCGCCCTTAGCCGCCCACGAGAGTGGTGTCCGGCCATATCCGGTGTCTGCCCGGTCGGGATTGACGTCGTCCCGTCCCAGAAACATCTTTACGAACTCCTCGTGCCCCCTTGCAGCTGCCCACGTGAGAGCCGTCATCCCCATGCAATCATATGCATTAACGTCCCATTCCTTCATATCCAATATAACAGGCACTATCCCCTCAATCCCGAGAAATGAGACGCCGTGGAGTCCCGTAAACCCCGTCGGCCCTCTCTCCCCATTAAAGTATAGGCCATCGTGGTTATCCCGACTATACCGCAATAATTGTAGTTGAGCAGATATGTGCTCATCAAATCTATTAAGAAGTCTCAGTGAAAGTATTTTGACACCTTCCGTTATCCCCCTTCTCGCGTGCCTTCCCCAGTAAACAGAAGCATATTCCAGAAGAGGCGTTTCTGCGGGTGCCGAGCGAAGAGTTGGCGAAAGATCCCTGATACATTGAAAATTGAGGTATGTCAAGCAAACCTCGGCAATTGTTGAGTGAGGATCATGGAATAGGGTCGGATCGCTTGCGAGATGCTCCTGAAGAGTGAAGTGTACTAGTCGGACTGTGGACGAAGACACCTCCACCGTGACAAGACCTAGACAAGATGATACGAGTGTCCGTAACGCGGGAACGTTTTCCGGATTCAGATCCGCAGATCCTATCCCCACCCCCAAGGCATGGCAAAGCTCCTGGGCTCGTAATGGCCGTTCCGAATACAACACCCACATCAGGACCTTCAGCCCGAGTACTGACCTATATCCCTTCTGGGCTTTCAAACGCGTTAGGGTTGCCGTGTAGGCATCACTCAATCCATTGCCTTGTGCCACCTGTTCCAGTTTCATTCTTCTCTGGTGAATTGTCACTTCTCCTAGAATAGCGTCGATATTGAGAGAAACAAGGAGGAATCTACACGGAATAGTTGGTAAGCATACATCACTAATGGAGTGGAAATGCAATATGGTCCTGCGCACATATCGGAAATCTTTTCCAGGATAACTCTCACAATATCAGCCCGCAAATCTTTGGTCATCGCCTCCGGGTCGGCATCCCTGGCTAACCTCATCTCTACATAACTCCGGATGTCATCCGTGTTAGGGCTGATGGGTATCACGGCCATCTTAGTGAAACACCTTTGAATATCTTCCTTGACGTGGGGCCTCCCGGTGAGGAATATTCTCGTGCTAGGTGACTCCCGAACAATATCTCTCAGAGACTCAAGAAGCTCCGGTAGGCACCTCGGTAAACATTCGTCTAAGGCATCAACGCAGATGAAAACCGGGGGTAGTGAAGCAATAGCAGTCCTCAACATCCCCATCAGATCCGCGAGTCGCGGCCCTCTACCACCAACCTCTCCTTTCGCTTTTTGAAACGCCTCCCGTAGAGCCTTCGCGATCCCCCCTCTACCTATTAGTTGTTTCAGAATAGCTCCCACGATGTTGTTGATCGTCTGCTCTTCCTGTGAAAGAAAGTCGCAGTAGAAGGCTGCGACCGCGACATTTTCCTCCCAACCCTGATCGCACAGGCTGTCGATCACCAAGGAACTAATATTTCTAGTTGTCAGTAGTATTCGCCTCTTTCAAAGGATCTCGCCTCTCACTTCAGATATGTTTTGCCCACTCCCGGATTCCCGGAGCAAAACAAGACAGCCATATCGGCTCCACCCTCACCACCCCTCCACTCCCGAAACTCGCCCGTTTCCAAAAACCAATCTCCTACTCCGTCGAACCGATCGGTGCGCACACCTTGGTGTCTATTATTCGGCTCCAGTGGAGAGAGCCATCGCATGATCTGCGCATCCTCGTCCGAGTTATAGAAAGTGTTGTTGACACTACCTATTATGTTTCCGGAGTGGATATTACCGTCGCCGACGCTGACTGAATATGAAGCTTGGGCCATGATACCTTATCCAAAATGTTGGCTGAAAGTAGAAATAGTGTAGCGATTTGTGGGGGGACTAGGGGAGTTTATGAACATTCTGTAATCTGAGCTGAAAAAAGCGGGGCGATGTGGCTTGTTGTGGCAACAATCCCCATGCAGTCATTTCCGGATTTCCAGCCGCCATGATCAACACGACATACCGCTACGAGTACTCGGTGGCAAATTAAATATTCGAATACCGGTATGAGGGAGGGACAACGGTTGTCCTTCACCCACCATCATACTACCAATTTGCCAACATCACACTCATACTACCTACTGCCACAACAACCACAGCATCGAATTTTCTTCAGTGTTTCTTCCCCACACCTATTTTTGCCTAAAGTTATCTCGCAGAATAGATATTTTTCTTACTTTTTCTCTAGTATCATACTAAGTTGTGCTACTTTTCACTTGCTAGTGATTGATGATAAGGACGATTGTTGACACTAGCATTCCGGGTATTTAATTTTCTTCTGAGCAGTGACGCTAATGTTATTGTTACCATAGTAAATATCACTAGCCGGTGGGGGCTTGGTCGTAGCGTAGGACATTGAACAGGGCACTTAGGAAGCGACAATAGTACCCAATGGACGATTCCTCAAGCGTAGGAATATGCCTGCCGTCTACTGTCAAGATAGAATCTTCAATTGGCCTCCCCTCTCATTACCGGCAGTGTGGTTCGCTCGTGCCCAGAACTTAAAGACCCCATCGGGGTTTCAGGGGACGAGTATGATGCTGTAGCTCCAAGGAAATAAAGGGGGGAGCGCAGAAGTTCCTTGGTCTGTAGTAGAGTATCTATCCGCACAAGCACCCTTCAATCGCGAAGCTTTCTTTTTGCTGGAAATCTACTCCTACCCATGTTCCTAATCCCTTCCCGATGGATCCCTAGAATACTATCTAAAGTACCGGGAAAGGAGGGAAATTTTTGAGCCATCTCGCGTGCTCACGGTACCCAGTATTGTGCAGTAATTGCTTTATGGGAGTTTATTCACATAAACCGACAGGGGCCTTGCCTTCACCAGTCCTACGTTAGGTAATTATTTACAGTATGGAATGGGGATATGTGTGGCAACGAGGAAGGCGGGATGTAAATGAGAAAAGCTAAGAGACAAATGAAAGATGCGATGATAAAATACTGGTCAACTGCGAGCGAGAGGGTTGGTCTGGTGTTGTTAGGATATGTATTAGTTTTCCTAGAGGGAAGGTGGGTAAGGCAGCCTAGGTGGTTCGGTTAAGGAGAGGTCGCGATCTGCGGACCAGGGAAGAGGCTCCTTTGGGTCAAATAGCCCTTCCAGCTCAGTGGGGTTAGCTGGTGGGAGTGCAGATTGGGCGCTAAGGTCTGTGATGTCGGGAAGTTTATCCAATGGTATGATAGTGCAATCGAGTTCTTGAAAGCTTGCGTGAAGGTAGGAACTCCTGGATGGAAAAATCCCATTGTGGTATTGCCAAGTTACGGTATGATATACGGATAGGTTAGTCACCAGGTTTAGTGCCTTGAGAGGACTAGTTTCGGGCGATATGTGATAGTGGGCCAACTACATAGGTTGACCACTACACGCTGTATTTATTCTATCATGGTTGAGTTCTTTTCTCTATACCTACATCCAACAACGGATACACTTCTTTTTTTCCTATCGCACCCTTTCCTCCGAGTCCTTCGCAGGGCCCCTACTCTACGACGGCTTTCCTCTACGGCGAGATACCCTGCCTGTGCCATATCGATCCACCGCCGCTCCTTCCGTTTTAATTGAATTACTGTTTCCCCAGAATTGCTGCGCCGAGCTGCTAATGAGAGTAGGGTTCGGCCGTAGTCGGTGTCTACCTGGTCGGGATTGACCTCCTCTCGTTCTAAAAGCACCTTTACTACCCCTCATGCCCCCCCTCTGCCGCCCACGAAATTGGCGTTCGGCCATATATAGTGTCTGCCTGGTCGGGATAGATCCCCTCCCGTTCCAAAAGCATCTTTACAAATTCTGCGTGCCATTTTCTAGCTGTCCATCTGAGAGCCGTTCTCCCCATGCGATCCGTCGCGTTAACATCTCATTACTTTCTCTCCAATACAGTAGCAACTATCGCTACTATCCCGAGAAAAGATACTGCGTGGAGTACAGTAAATACAGTATCCCCTCTCTCCAAGCGAAAATAAGGGCCCGAACCTCTATTTTTATTGCAGCGCAATAAGAGTAGCCGAGCGGATATATGTTCATCAAATCTATCCAGAAGCCTCAGCGCAAGTATTTTGATATTCCCCGTCATCCCCATACCTGCGTGCTTCCCCCAGTAAAAAGAAGCATATTCTAGAAGGGGCATTGTTGGGGGGCTGGGTAAAGAGCTGGCGGGAGATTCTTGGATACGTCCAAAATTGAGGTATGTCAAGCAAACCCCGGCAATTTTTGAGTGGGGACTATGGAATAGGGTCGGGCTACTTAAGAGATGCTCTTGTAGGGTAAAGTGCACCAGTCGAACTATGGATGAAGATGCCTCGACCGCGACAAGCCCCAGGAAAGATGATAAGAGTGTCCGTAACACAGAGATGTTTTTCGGATCCAGATCTAGAGACCCCGTCTTCACTGCCAGGACATGACAGAGCCCATCCGCCCGTAATGGCCGTTCCGAATACAGCACCCACTTTAGGACCTTAAGTCCGAATGCTGATTCAATTTTTTTCTGCCCCTTCAGTCGGGCCAGAGTCGCCGTATGGGCGTCGCCAAGTCCATTGCCTCGTGCCATCTCTTCATGTTTCTTTCTCTGGCCAATTGTCACTTCTTCTAGAATAGCCTCAATGTTTAACGAAACGAGGAGGAATCTACTAGTACACATAATTGTTCGTAAGCATACATCATCGATAGGATAGAAAGGCAAAATGCTCCTACGCACATATCCGACACCATGTCCAGAATAGCTTTCACAATATCCGCCCGTAAATTGTTGTCCATCGCCTCTAGCTCGCCATTTCCGTCTGCTTTCATCTCCGGGAACCTCCTGATATCATCCGTGTTAGGGCTGACGGGTATCACGACCGGATTCAGGAAATATCGTTGAATAGCTCCCCCAATATGGGGCCTCCCGGTGAGGAATATTCTCGTCTCAGACGACCCCCGCACAACATCTCTCAGGGACCCAAGAAGCTTCGGCAGATTCTTCGGTAGGCATTCGTCGAGCGCATCAATACAGATAAAAACCTGCCTCAGATAAGCAAGAGCCATCCTCAACATTCGCATCAAATCCGAAAGTAAGAGCCCTCTACCACCAGTCTCCTTTTGCCCTTCTTGAAACTCTTCAAGTAGGTAAATCGGGATGTCGCCTCTGCCTACTAGCTGCCCCAGAATAGTTCCCACCATGCTGGTGATTGTCTGCTCCCGTTGGGCAAGGAAGTCGCAGTACAAGCATCCCACGGTGATATCTTCCTTCCTTTCCTGATCGCACAGGCTGTCGATCACCAGGGAGCTAGGATTTCTCGCCCCTCAGCCGCATTTGTTTCCTTCAAAGAATGCTGCCACTTACCTCAGATAGGTCTTGTCCACCCCCGGATTCCCGGAGCAAAACAAGACTGCCTTATCGGCTCCACCCTCCCTCCATTCCCGAAGCTCGCTCGTCTCCAAAAGCAAATCCCCAACGCCCCTAAATCGGCAGGTGCGCACGCCCTTCTGGTGCCTGTTATTCGGCTCTACTGGAGAGAGCCAACGCATGATCCGTGCATGCTCGTTGGATTTATAGACGGTGGTGCTGAAACTATCGGTTATGTTGCCGCAGTTGGCATTGCGACCGCCCAATTCGATCGAGTGCGCATTTGTAGTGTGGGCCATGATGCTCTTTCAAAAAGGTTGGTTGAGGGCAGAAATGGTGTGGTAATTTTTAGGGGTATCGGGGTATCGTAGTTGAGAAAACTCTCTGCGAGCGGAACTAAAGAAAGCAGGGCGATGTGGCTTGTGGTGTGACAATGCCTAAGGTCCAGCCACATCCACGTGGGGAGGATCCTATGAGACTTGGAGAATTCTCCGGTGATAGTTCCTCCTCTTTGAGTACGCGACTGTACCTGATTAGCATGCTTGAGACTATGACGAGAAGGACTAGGAACTATTCAAGCTGGTGGAATAGTGAACTCAAATATCCACTCGAGTACGGTACTCTACGAGTACTTGGAGTGAGCAATATAATTCGGTTGCCAAGATGTCCCTCTCGCAGAGAATTTGCAGCGCTACTACTTCTTGGAAACCGGATTATTCGTTCACCCCAAGTAGACTATTGCATTCACCATTCATGATTTTTCTTTGCACCCAAATAACGAGAACCACCGCCAATCCAGGCTTATGTGCAACCCAAGGCAGTACCATCCCAAGGTAAGCCAACCGATAGCTTTAGATTGCAAATTCGCCTTATCCTACGTCACCCGACGAAACGGCCAAGCAGCGACCTGTTTCCCGGTTATTTTTCTTCCACCTATCCTCGCGCCCGGTGGTGGAGAGGTACTAATCTACCGGTGGGGTCCCAGGGTGAGCCTTTTAGATACCTTGCTGAATTTAGCTTTTTTAAGTCCAAACTTTAAAGTCCCAACATATAGTAGCGTGATGCTAAGGTAACTAGAGCTCTAATAGATGGCCTGGCAAGGGATATAACGATAACAGCTCAGAGATCAGAGACGAAGGACATAAGAGTTGTAATGGCTGGACCGCCTTCCCGCTAATTTTTGGAGTGCGAAAGTGTGAATGCCCCCAAAATCGATTTCGAGCAGGGAAATCGAAGTTTTAAACCAGTCTTAAACCGTTAGGACCTCTTGACTGGGGTAAGCAACCAATGAATTGAGAGGGTCTACTGCCGTCATTATGGTGTTTACCCGATTGCTATTAAAGATTCTTGCGCCATCGCATTTCAGCAAGAATCCTTCACTTAATTCCTTACTCGAGTATGTTTCCCTAAATTCACATCATTGGTTTCGTAGGAATTGTACGGTATGTGCAGGAATTTCTTAAAGACTTCCCCCTTCCGACTAAAATTTCCTACTACCCACCCTCCTTCTTTCTTCCAACCCTGAATTTTACCTTTCTTAGTCAGAAAACAATTTAAGCCGCTACCCCCTTCAGATAATCGTTAGTCTCGTACAATTGTACGGTGAAGTATATACTACGCTACCGCTGCGATCGAGGTTTATGAGAGTGCTAGGCCTGAGTGGTACTATTTCTGGGTGTACTTTGTACTTTTGAATTCGTTTTGGATCTTCATCCCCGGTTACTTGCTCTATAGTGGATTTGTGGAGGTGGTTGAAGTGTTCAAGAGGGACGCTCCTAGAGGAAAGGGGAAGGAGGAATAGCGGTTGGGGACAAAATGGAGTGCCCAGGGGGTAACCGTGATAGAAGCTTCAATGTACGGGGGGTGAGAGGGCCGAATATATGGTTCTCGCTGGGATTCCTTTCAAGGCTTTGCTTTTAGAAAGCCGAAAGCATATTCAGTACTTGATCAGAGGAAGTATATATATCACGAGGGTACGAGCAAAATTCGTGAACCGGCGCCTATACTCAATCATTTGTCCAATGGGGAGCAGAGAGATCCCTGCGTTCAGTGTAAAGGGCTTAGTTGCTTGGAGCCAACGATCTACAGGTTCATGAGTAAATCGCGACGACCGCCCAAACCCCCAAACAGTATCAAGTGGACGCCACACTGCCACAAGAACTCAAGTAAGCCGACCTTGTGCTAGAGCGTTAGGGTTGCGCCCTCTACATAGTAATAGTATGATATCATTTAGTGCTTCCATTTGCTCTGTCGTTTGTCTCAGGAAACTTTGGACAACTTAGCGTATGGCCCATTTACATACATCCTTACTGTACCCGCAGTCCACTCCTATACAGGCGCTAGGTGTTTTAACGAAAGCGTTAAAAGTTGAACCTCTCAACCACCCTGCACAGTGCATCATGACAAGCAATCCTCAATTCCTAAGGACCGCTGGAACTGCCAAGCGATTTGAGCATGACATCTGAGTCTCACAGCCTACAATTCCGGCTGCCGGAAGCTACTGTACAAATTAACCTAGGACAGCCCCGCAGAACGAATACCATAAGCAAGGCTGGGAAAAATGGTAGTCATGTTGGGAGAGAAAAAGGATGCATAAACTCCCCAAGAGAAGTGGTGAAAATCCCTAATCACTGGTGATTATATATGACCCCTGAAGAGAGCATCTAACCTACAACTCATCAATAAACACCATACCAATAATCCACAGAGGTCCAAATCCCACATCACCAGCTCCCCCAACCTTCACCACCACGACAACGCCAAGCGGAAGTTCTATCGAGAGGCGAGAATCAATTCCGAGAACCTAACAGTACAATATGAAATTCCCCCTAAGCACACGAAAAAAGGGGAAAGAACGATGACTTATCCCCTCGTTCGCTAATAGTGGTGAGCCTGGCTTTAAAAACTCCTTCCATCCTGATTATTCAGGCATCTCTCTCCCAGCTATTTTTTGACCTTACTTTTTGTGGTGTTCGCTGGCGGATTGATCTGTAACTTAAGGGTTTGATTGCCGAAGGGGGGATTGGTTGACCGGAGTTTTTCATGGGACCTGACTTGGTGATGGGTTGGTTGGCTTTCGGTTGAGCGGCAGTCAGGTGCTGTACTGGCTGCGTGAGAGCTTCGGTGGGCTTCCGGTGGGCATGGTGGGGGGGTAGAGTGGGTATGAGTGTCTAGTGATACGGGTGCTAGGGCGCAAATTAATTACACGAACATGAGGGAGCAACAGCGAATGTCCCTCACCGACTATCATACCATCACTCTGCCAAACTCACTACTATAGTACCTACTGCCACAATAGCCACAACATCGAAGTTCCTTTCAGTATTTTTTCCCCACTCTTGTTCCTCCCCAAGGTTACCCCGTGGGATAGATATTTTTCTTATTTTTTTCTGGCACTAGGTTGCGCTACTTTTCACTTGCTGAAGACCGACTAAGGATGATTGTTGACACTGGTATTTCGAGTATTTAATTTGCTCCTGAGTGCTGTACTGTGCCACTACAATTCACAAGATCTCACTCGGCAAATTAATACAATAGATTAATTGCTTCTGTCAACAAAAAACAGTATTACGCAATCAAGTTCGGTCAGGTTCGGAACCAAGAACCGACAAACAAGTAAATCGATATAAAGCGGAAAAGCGGGCCCAAGAACGAGCGTGTCAAATAAACCACCTGATTTAACCTTCTTGATCCACTCCCCTCCCCCCCGGGAAGTGATTCTCACTAGGGCACAGCCCCAACAACCCTTGCAGTAGCCGGGGTTAGCACCTTCAATGCCGCAGCCCTAACCGTCTCTCCTCAGACCCGCCCCGGTCTTAAATTGAAAAGATTTTGTTTACTTGTCTCTATCACTTAGCATTATCTCAGGCCGTATGCCCTGGATGAGGGAAGGAAGGAAGAAAGGAGAAGGAACTTTTGTGCTGCCTGGGATGTTTCTTGTGTCTGAGTCACGGGAATATACACGCCGTGCCGATAGCTGTATTATCCACTCCCCGTTTGGACATACTCTCAAACGGACCCCAAACTCCGACAGGAGCTTGAGCAGGGAGGGCCATTGGGGGTGCATATACAACTGCAGCCTCGCAGAAGTGACATCCCACGGGGGAGAGTGGCAGTCCCTTCAGGAGAAAGTCCTCGTCGCACTCGTATGGGTCTGAGAAGGTGTCGGAGGAGGAATCACGGGCAGCGCAGACGTTCCCTCAGCCACGTCCGCCATGCTACGCCGGCGGATCCCCGGCGCAGCCACTGCCGTGGCAAGCCCTGCGGATTAATCCGAACAAGTCCTAAGCGGGACTTAGACAGTTCACCAAGGGGCCCACTAGGGCCTCCTAATTGGCCCGAGTTCGGGGCTGCGGGAGATGCGATCGTTGCCCCCATCTCCATTTGCAACTCCTCTTACAACTCTGGCCCGCCTTAAGTGTTCATCACCTACTAGGCCGAGATTTTTCCTAACAACTTTCCCGCCAAGGGCCTCGTGTCGACGACTGTGGGTGGTAGCCACAGATGGCTGGGATTGGAGAGCGCCACCGCGGATAGAGGGAAAAATGAAGAGGACGGCCAAGGATGGCTGGCGACAGGGGGGGGACCACAACCAAACTATGAGTGATATACCGTAAAAACTCGAATAATTGAACCGTGTGCTATGAAGTCCAGAATTTCCCTCTCTGGAACGGGGGGAAAAAACACACCAAAAACACAGCCCCTTTCCCCCTTCTGAGACAGGAAGAAAAACAAAAATATCTTGACCTTAGAGAGGAAAGTCCAATGACATAGCACACGGTTCAATTATTTAAGTTTTTACGGTATTATGATGCTGTGTAGTAGACGAAGTAAATCTAGCACCTGCAAGAAAGAGAAGAAGGCAAAATAGATCATCAGGTCCTCTGAGTATTACGAATAAGACCAAAGCAGTTCATTTCTCTCCTACCTTCAATTTCCCTTTCAATAGCTTCTCTAAATCACACTCTATCCATTCTAGTGATGCTACAGCAAAGCTAAATTACCGATCCTACGGGTGTTGATTCTCATGAGAATACCTGAATACCTGGGATTTTCCGGAGGGCCCACCGCAGAACTCAATCTACCACCTCAGATTCAGGTGCCTTCGTCCGGTTTCTGAGCTCTCCGACTGCGGTAGTGCCAGTGTTTGTGAACTTTCCCGTGCACCAAGCAGGGTGCTTACGCTGACACTTGAGGCACTCTATAATATGTAAAATATAATAATATGATAAAACCCGGGCCCACTAAGTACCCTCTACGTGAGAGGAAAAAGAAAGACCAGAAAGTCATAGGCGATTTTCTTTATGATTTATATCCACTCATGTCTTTACCAGATGACGGGTTGGGACAACCCATTGCCAATTGGGCAAAGGACGCGGGGGATTACTTGAAGGACGGAGAAGTGTCTCGGAGGTCAACGGAAAAAAGTATGGCCGACGGCGCGTCAGGCTCGGGACCATAGCTCCACCGGTGGGTCTGTGAGCCACCCACGACAGGTAGCAGCTCTCAAGCCCACAAAACACGAGTTCCCCAAAACACGAGTTCCCCAAAACACGAGATCTCACCCAACACGAGATCCTCAAAACCAGTCTACAGCTCGCCTTCTTTGTTGCCCGCCTGCCACCCCGCTCCGGACAGGAAGCGCCCACATTGTTAACTGGGAGATTTCGGTGCCAACGATCCCGAGCGACAAGGGCAGCGACTCGGATCGGCTCACCCCAACGCCTCTGAGAGTGGAAACAAGCCGCATTGACGATCGGAAATGGGTGCAGGTTTTTTATTTTGGAGTTTACCTTGATCTTCGCTTTCTCATATTCTTTTCATAATAGATATCATTTAATGTATCGTTCCGGAAACCTATACTCTGTACTAACTTTCTACCGAAAGAAGTGACGGTTTTGCCTGTAACGCCAAGTGTAACGCTTTCAACCTTTTGTGCTATTTCCAGGTTTTGAAACCTACCACCCAAACTTGAATTACGTAAGGCAGAGTAACATAAGATATGAGCCTTACAGATTAATACAAGCTTCCAGATATGGAACAAAGAAATATTAGCAATGAGGAAAAGTTCGATAAATATTTTAATGAGGCTGGAGATGGAAATACTGGGTATGTTAAACATAAGTTCTCACTCATATTTCAATATATTATTTGCTGACAAATAGTGTTACACTTGGCGTTCCATGTAAAAGCGTCACATTTTTTGTCAGAAATTTAGTACAATCAATGTATAGGCTTCCGGAGCCATACATGTTCTGAGTTTTGGAATATTGGTTATATACAGTGGCTGTAGTTAGAAAAGAAAGAGCAAGCTTCCCTGCGCCGTCCCAAAGTATTCCATGCTTTGTGCTCGTTGGGGTCATATTTCCGCCACTTTAACCCTCACCTTTTAAGAATGATACACAGTGATAGATATGAAATCCTTAACTTGAAGTGTCTTGCTTAAAAGGCCTGAGTAAACCCATCCGAGGTGAAGCTGAAATCATCTCTGGTGCCATACTGGGCCGGTGAGCGTCCCGCCCTACTTACATATGCCCTGGATCGTCAGTGGAGCGGAAAAAGGACGGACTGGATGGTTGGAAAACTGTTTAGCACCCCCATATCCTTTATCTTCTCCAACATCGCACACATTTCTCCAATCCAAACGATCACTTGCGCTTTTGTCACTCCCCTTCATGCACCGGCTTTTGGGACAAGATAACATGAACAGTTAAAGAAACCAGAAGAAATCTAGAACTAGTTGACAGTGAGGAACTTGTATAGTCTTTTGTTTTTGTAGTATTTCTATGTTGAGTGCGAGCTACACTTATTGCCGCACCAAACAAATATCTCCAATAGGGCAGCCAACTCAGCATCTCTTACGTTTATAGAATCCATCTTAGCTATCCACACTACAAAATAGTCCCTCACCGTCTCCTTGATACCACCAGATCATTCACCGGTATTAAAAAGATAATATTATCAAGTAAGCTAGGGTTAGGGTTGTGGCTCTAGTATTTGGGACTTCCCCCTATGGTATACAGCAGAACCAGTGTCGGAGTATGATAGCCTGCGAAGGGATCCACTAGGGGCAGCTTGATAGTAGTAGTGGGGATTACACGGGGGAATATACTAGCTGCTTACGGACCTAGGACATGTGTTTCTCGTTTACCATCCATTCCCATCCGATTGCTTGTAATGGGCGGTGCTGTGCTATAAACTACTCGAGTATTATCCACAAGGCACAATACAAACATTAGCCTAACGAATAGGAATGGAGAGAAGCAAAATAAGGGGGTAGATGATAGAGTAAGAGAATTCACGTGGAACCTAGGCACTTTGTAGGAAGGATATGAAATGCAACTTCCACCACTCGCACTTCGTGCATTCGCTCGTTCGCACTCTCTAACCTAACGGTGTATAAGTAAAACACAAATACCACATCCTGACCATTCCATGGATCACACCCCGTATCTCGGTATTTCCCCACATGCCCTTATTCCTCCGTACACTCCCGTTATAACAAGGGAAAGATATGTCGGTATAATAATATTATTATATTGTTAAACAATCTCCCGTATCTGAACCATCTACATATCTCCCGAACGATCCTTCACACCCCCCGCGACAAAGCCAAACACACTCGTCTAACAAACAGGAAATGTAAAAACAGGATTAGGTCTAACTAGAACCCTAAGGGAAATAAGACGCGAACGAAAAAAGTAAAAAAAAGTAGATAAATGGTGGATATCTCGGGGAAACTATAAAAAGAAATCCCACTTATCAAAGCCTGCTTACATCTTAATCGACGGAGGTCCTGGCTACACCAACCTCCTACGACAAGTGCTTATGGAGTAAGAATATATCTAACAATTAGGAAGGAAGGATGTGAAGGACCAAAGCGAAAAAACGAATAAGAGAAGGGGTGATAAGGCACCGGTCGACCGCGGGCGAGGGGACTGGTTAGGTATTACTAGGATGGGTCTTAATTTTCCTTCGACGGCAGCAGAGCATTAGGGGCCAGATGGGGAGTGGCTGAGACCACGTGGGTGATTGGGGTAAGCGGCCGCCATCCGCGGACTCGGTAACAGAATCCCCGGGGTCCAATAGCCCCGGCCGTTGATTAGGGGTTGACGGTAGGGGGGCGGGTTGGCCATTGGGGTCTATCGTGTCGGGATTAGGATCATGAGATCGGAATTGCATCTCCCCAACACGTTCGTCCCGAGGCACAGCGGAAGGTTGAGGGGATGTCGAGCTACCGCGATCTACTGTGGCGCAACCGGCAGTGTCCCACTCCCGTGGTTGTCTCACAACTCCATCGTGTCCTTCAGAGAGAGCAGGCGACAGGGGGATTTGGTCCATGTCTGGCGTAGCGATGGAGACATCCTTAAGTTCCATAAGCATATTTACTATTCCCTCATGCCCTTCCTTAGCCGCCCACGAGAGTGGTGTCCGGCCATATTCGGTGTCTGCATGGTTCGGATTGACGCCCTCTCGTTCCAAAAGCATCTTTACTATTCCCTTATATCCGCCCCCAGCCGCCCACGAGAGTGGTGTCCGGCCGGATCCGGTGTCTGCTTGGTCAGAATTGACGTCCTCTCGCTCCAAAAGGATCTTTACTACACCCTCATGCCCCTTGGTAGCCGCCCACGATAGTGGTGTTGAGCCCCATTCGGTGTCTGTTTGGTTGGGATCGACGTCTTTTCGCTCCAAAAGCATCTTTACTGTTCCCCCATGCCCGCCCTTAGCCGCCCACGAGAGTGGTGTCCGGCCATACAAGGTGTCTGCCTGGTCGGGATTGACGCCCTCTCGTTCCAAAAGCATCTTTACTATTCCCTCATGCCCGCCCTCAGCCGCCCACGAGAGTGGTGCCCGGCCATAATAAGTGTCTGCCTGGTCAGAATTGACGTCCTCTCTCTCCAAAAGCATCTTTACTATTCCCTCATGCCCTTTCTTAGCCGCCCACGAGAGTGGTGTCCGGCCATATTCGGTGTCTGCCTGGTCGGGATTGACGCCCTCTCGTTCCAAAAGCATCTTTACTATTCCCTCATGCCCGCCCTCAGCCGCCCACGAGAGTGGTGTCCGGCCATATCTGGTGTCTGCCTGGTCGGGATTGACGCCCTCTCGTTCCAAAAGCATCTTTACTATTCCCTCATGCCCGCCCTTAGCCGCCCACGAGAGTGGTGTCCGGCCATACAAGGTGTCTGCCTGGTCGGGATTG
>Ga0307517_10001205_pt1 | contig 43523 bp, 53 predicted proteins | sample 23_EM_MG_FD_194515 | JGI IMG/M metagenome (GOLD analysis project Ga0307517, IMG submission 194515) | Populus trichocarpa ectomycorrhiza microbial communities from riparian zone in the Pacific Northwest, United States - 23_EM | ecosystem: Host-associated > Plants > Roots > Unclassified | place...
AGGACCAGGGGGGGGGGGCAACAAAAGAATCGACTCAAGGAGAGTGACGAGAAGGGCCAGGAGAGTCGGGATATCCAGTAATGCGCATGACTCCATACGACTCCCCCTTCGGGAAGATCAGCTGCCACTCCGTGAGGACTTTGGGCAACCTAGCCTTCCATTCATCATCGTCATGTATGACTGCATCGATGAACTCGTGCATGTGTATAGGTCGTTGTTTGCCGGTACTTTTGTCCCTCACTTGTACGGAGAGCTCAACCTTAGGATTAATCCCAGATATCCTCGGAAACTAAGCGGGCAAACAGACAGAGGAGAGAGTCAGATCTCCGCAGGGTGGATCACAATGGGTGAGCGGCTCCGTACCTCTATGTTAACGTGGGTGGCAGAGAGATCCGCGACACGCTTAGGTAGACCCTCATAAAATCCAAACTCCTTATCAGCATACCAGATTTTCACGTCACTCCTTGGAGTAGGTCGGAAGGTGTAAAATGTCCTAACAACCTTGACGTTTTCCGTTTCACTATGGACCTCTGGTTGGGAATTCTTTAAAAACAAACAGCCCTTTCATCAGCATCATTGCAAACGGATAACGGATATGGGCAAACGCAATGACGTTCGGCTTTTCAACCGAAGGGTGACTCGTACTCACATCTTTCTGCCACTCTTCCAGGTTGTTGTACTTGGGCTTAGGATCGACCCAGGAACTCTTTCTCGCGTAATCGGTCCCCTGGAGTGGTGTGGATTTCGACCTCTCCTTGTTGCTAGATTCTTGGGGTGTTTGGGAGTCCTTGGCCATTCTGGATACGAACGACTATATTAGGCTGTGATGACTCAGAGGAGAGGACGCAAAGTAGCAACAGCGGACGAGGAGGGAGGGGGAGAGGGGGGGTACAGAACACTCGTCTTAAGCGGCGGCCATTTATACGCCCCAAGCCCAGGGGAAAGGAAGGCCATTCAGAGACGAAGAAGGAGTAAAGGAAAAGAGGCGTACATGCGGCGTCCCCGACACATACACAGCCGGATAGCCGTGTAATGAAGAAACGCAAACGAACATGAATCGAGTGCAGTTCATCTGGGGTCGGCATGCCGTACGGGATGTGGGACTGCCATGGCCATGGCTGAACTGTACAAGGAACTGAACAAGCGACAAACCGTGGCCATGATCAAACTCCGCCACAATCACCCGTGAGACCATTCCAAAGGCCGTGGACGACCATAAGCGGAAGTAAGCAGCTGTCATGGAAGCAGTTTCCCATTCCATTTCACCCGCCCGCAAGCGCTCACTGAAAACAGAGACACGAAGACGAATCCCGCAGCCATTGTTAGGGATCGCCATAGGGACGAACTGTCGTTTGAATTGCATACTGTCCGCTTCACTAGGGTATGCCTTTTGAGGAACAAAAGACGGAGGAGGCGCAGGCCCAGGTAAATCCCATGTTACAAAAACGGATACAAAGGGCCCAGGCGGATGTGGAGGAAGGTCAAGAGGTCAAAGCGCTATATGTGTACACATTATGGTGGGACAGAGATATACGAAAAACCGAGCGACGCGAATAGATACTAAACAAAACACAATAAGACGCACTATGCAGATACACCCAAGACATGGGTCTCCGTATCACCACAACCCACGCCACACATTGGAGCTGACCTCACGGTGGCGGCAGGGTGTCACCCGACGCATGGGTCACCTCCTGTTGAAGGGTGATTTCTCCATTATGCGTGTGAGGCTGTAGGTCCTCTTTGTGCACCCCCCGCATACTTGTGGCGTACCCCCGACACGCGTCGACGCTTTCCTTCAGCGCGGGATCGTTGAAGTCGAGGGCGATTACAGTGAAACCTGGGAAGTTGTATTCCATGCACGCCCTGAGAGCGGGTAACATCATCGGGTCAGGACCGTAGGTTCCCGAGTTGTTGTCGATGACCAGTTCCCAGGGAACATCGTTATCGTACATGTCATCCCGGAAATTTTGCCACCCGCCTTGCGGACGAGGGTGGAATTCTCCAGAGTATCGGACCTCTAAACATCATAATAAGTGCGGGTTCGAGACAGTTCCACGAGTCACCCAGGTCAGGTCACTTACTTTCGGAACAGTTCGAATGGAGGGCGTGTTTTGAAGCGAAATCCACAAAGAAAGCCGCTCCTGTCTCGGAAAATCTGAACGAATCGTCTTCCGCAGAGATGATATACGTGTACACTGCAGGCTTTATCCGTGGTTGAAACGTCGACCTGAATCCCAGCTCCTCCTTTCCTCCGCGGAAAATGTTGAACATGTCTTCCTTGTCGTTGATAATCCCAAACCCGTTCGTCGTGCTCCGAGCATATAGCATTTTGTGACCGGCTTGAATGCTCGCCCGAATGGCGAAAGAGCCTTCAAAGATTGCCTGCGCGGCCTTGTACTTGTGGTTCCACGGTTGATACTCGTCGTTAAAGAAGAGTTTGACGCCTTTGATGTACATCTTCCACGTAGAGTATAGTCGGGCGTCATTGATGTGTGTCAAGCGACCGACGGTAGGGGAGAAGTGGCGAGAGAATCTGATAGGCCCGTCGAACACGTACTTGTGTCGTTCAGGAAAGCGGTCTGTTGAGGGTGTACTTTCGATCTGGAGAGTGGGGGAAATGAGGTTCAGTGTAGGGCCAATCGAGTTGAAAAGGCAACTCAGACCTTGAGCCAGAATGTACCTCTATTTCTCTTGAAAATATGACCCTCAATTTCCTCCTCCTTGGCACCGGGCTGCACGTTTGTCGTGAACTTGCCGATATAGTCGTCCTTCGCTCCGTCGTCCTTGTCCAACACTTGGACCCTGAGTTCGGCGTTACTCGGCACATTCTTGACCTTCCAGAGTTCGTTCCATACGGGCTGCAGTGTGTCTGTCTTGACGGTCGAACTGCAGCACGAGTCGAAAAGTTAGTAACGCAGGGTCAGCCGCATCGGTAGACGGAACGATCAGATGTCAAACAGGGGTCGTGAACGGGGACGACACAGGTCCTGTCCGATAAAAACGACGCAGGGCAACCGAAATGCGAAGCAAACAAAAGAAAGGACTCACACGATGGATATGTTCCCATCCAAATCAGCAATAAAATAAGGGTCCGCAGATCCCACGACATCCATCTTCGGTATCCCACTCGCACCAATAAACTGAATCGTCAAGTCGTTGTAAGTGACCTCTCCATCAAAGATTTTCTCCTCTGCGAGGTTCCGGACGTCACGGACCGCGTCCTTGCTCTTGTGGGTAGCATGCTTAGCGTGATGGGAGATGGTGGACATGACACCACGGATCCTGTGCCGAGACATCCGTTTTGGGCAGGCTTTACGGAAGAAGCGGACGGGTTGTGATGGGCGGAGGTGGCGGAAGAGTGGAGGGGAGTTGCGTGCGCTGTATAGTAAGTGTAAATCTGCGGGAGAATTATGAGCATGATCTAACGTTTTATACGAGAGGAGCGTGTGGAGGTCCGTTCAGTGGTACTTATCCCCTGGGCTAGCTTCCGAACTCAGCCCAAGGCTGTACAAGACCCCTGGGCAAACACCCTCGAAATGCGGGAGACCGAACCGGCGGCGCAGTGCCCTCATAGAGTTCTCTGCCACCGACGTTGGCGTCCAACATTTTCATTTTGTCGTCACATTCAGCCACACACGCGGTCTTGACGTGATACACGACCAACGACAAATCCACAGGACGCTTGCCCACGTCTCCCGATATTCTGTGGACTGCAAAGCCCGACGACGGGACTTGTTTCGCATGCAGTAGCGGCTAGGGTGCCCATGTGTGTCGGATCTGCGTCCCACAGCATCGAGAACCTCCAGGAACTCTATCTGAGTCTACCCCTCCACTTCTGATTGTTAGGACGGCTGTCGTGTCCTCTTGGCGCGACGGCTGTTCTCTGGCATTCTGGTTCTCACTGCCCCGCTCTTTCCACCGGATGTTCCATCGGATGAGAAGTTGAAAGGTGCCCACTCACTCGCTCGCTGGAAATGATTTCCTCCTACAGCTATCCCCCCAATATCGTTCTGCAAATATCGTCAGATTCTCCATAGTGATAAGACGCGTATGCGGTGGGTCCCAAATATCAGAATCCTCATCGATACAGTTAACGAGTCAAAGAGCAGAAAGCAAGAGTTTCGTTATCAAATTTCTGCTATATGCATGGGAGCGAAAGTGAGAAAATGAACACATTCGTGGCTACGGTGTTCCAAAAAGTCCTGGTATTCGTGGTAGTATATTATAACGGTAATTAATTCAAGTCCACAATTCGATCGGGCCCGTTTGGTTCAGTTATTTCAAGCCACAGAGCGACTTGGTGACCTGGACACTAGTCCCATTGACCACACCCAGCCAATCGGCTTGGCCGTTGCTACGGTGCGTATTAGTAAATGAATCTGGGAGGGGAAGAATAAAAATCTACGCACGTCAACGTGTTCATGCCCCCCTTGGAAAGGTTGTAGCCGTCATCTGCATGATCGATCACCGTCACTGTGACCGTTGTGCCCTGATAGGTGACGTTCCAACAGGTACCTGATATACGGTGAGCCGCGGGCCTCGGCCACGAAGTCAAGGCTAACAGAATGGAACGAACCACAGCTTGGGGAGTTCCACCCGGCAACCGCGGAGGATCCACCGATATTTGGGAATGTCGGCAGATCCTTGAAGACCTTGTAACCTTTGGTCAGCAGACCGTTGGGTCCGTCAGAGCACGCGACCGTGGAAAGCGACTGTGGGCCATTGTCGTAAATTGGGTCCCAAGAGACGCGGGTGGCGCTAGCGACGAACGGAGCGACAAGGAGAGCGACGATGGAGATGAACTTCATGTCTGTGACTGTAGGAAAACAAGGGTGTTGTTTGCCTGAGTCTTCAGTGCTACCACATCCCTCAGCCTTTATAACCTTTGGAGCGTAATGCTCCGGATAAAAAGAGGAGCGAAACAGGAGGTGGCAGATGAAGAATGTGTTGAGGGCCCGCACATGACCCCGACGGGATCGAGCGAGCACTTAGGATCAAGGAACTCGGGGTGAGGTGGACAAAGAAGGGGCACAGGCCAGTAGGAGCATTAGATGTCTCGGTCACTTGTTATGTCACTGGGAGGTGACTCCCTAATATCCGATGAGCCGACTGATGTCGGCTATTGCAGACTAAGCGGGGCATAGTGAAAATCCAGTAGACCACCGTATAGGCAATCCCACAAGCACAGTAGTGGTCCTAGTAGTTGCTGAACGTTGAACGTTGAATATCCAGGACACAATAAAAACCTGGGGTGTAGGCAATGATCCCGGATTGATGTTTGCCAGAATGCAGAACGGCTTCCGTAGGTAATTTGAGGAAGAGGGGCATGGTTAGGGGGAACGCATCAATGTGGTGCGAAGCCTACAGTCCCCACCGAAAAACGTGTTTCGAAACACTCCGATGGCCGAACACCCGGCGAGAAAATACAACCCAGAGGGTACATTTAACTGTTCCGAGCTGGACGGAACCGTGGCCTCGTGACTGGAGGAATAAGGGGCTTTCCCAGCCCTCTCCGTAAATATCTGCGGGGAGGATCGCCCCTTGGGATGGACCGACGAGACTCGGCCCATGTGCACGATGAGGAGGGACGACAAGAACAGCGTCTGAAAAGACAAATCCGGCATCATGTATCTGCACCAAGCGCCACCACCTGGAACACGGGACCGGCAACCCCCGCTGCCGAAAGTTGGGCTCTCATAGAGTTCCCGGGCCCGCCGGTGTCACAAAGGTACCATCTTGACGTCTAACGATATAATTTTGTTGCCACATTCATCCATACACGCTTTGTGATAACCACCGACGAATCTACCGAGCCAGGCCCCTCCCCAACCGCGTTCGCCCACGTCTTCTGATATTCTGTGTGCTGCGATGCGCGACGCCGATACTCGGTTTGGAGGTAGCGGCAGTCAGGGAACCAAGGTACGTTGAATCTGCACCCGCAGCATTGAGGACCTTCAGGAACGACTACCGGGTCCATCTCTCTGCTGATGGTTGTTATGTAGAACGTCTGTCGTGTCTTCTTGACGCAATGGCTGTTTCCACAGTTCGACGTTCGACGTTCAGAATCTAGCGTTCTTATTAACGCTTCCGCACCTCCCAGATTCTCCGCGTTCTCATGCAAACTCCTGACGGACTCGGTTCCTATCCCGGCTCAGTCGACCAAGCGGGCGAAGGCTGATTTCCAGGGGCCAGTCGCAGAAGATCAAGAAGTCGTGCTTCGTGAACCACGGTGCCCGCCACCGAAGCATTTCCAAGATTTCTTTTGACGCCATAACGATCCCTGAGGTTCAAGCTTAAGGGGGAGGAAAACCGGATGGCCTGAGCTCAGTCCAAACTGCCACGCATGAAATCAAGTCAGCCACCACGCGACGACTCTCATACCGGCACCCGAACACACGCAGCCTCCGGCACAAACACACACACCGGTAAGTAAACCTCCAAATACTCTCCCTAGCAACTATTACAAGCTTTACAGCTTCGATGTCGCGAGTACCTCCAACTTCCTCCCATGGGCTGCCCACCACCTATCTACCTCAGCGTCCGCATCGTATCCAAACAAAACGTCGTTCTCCCGCTTAACCGCCCGCAGATTATCATTCCCAGCCAATTCACGCAGCAACTCCCCTGAACTGCCACTGGAGAGTTCCAGGGCCATCGCCTTGCGCATTCTCTCATCTCGCTCTCTTTGCTCCGGCCCGTCTGGAAGGTGGAGGATCTGCCCGCTCAGTCGCGAGGATTCTTGTACCGACGCAGTGCGACCAAGTCGGAGACCCTGATAGGCTTCGAGGAGTGGTCCCAATTGGGAAATTCTGGAAATTCTGGAAAGAAGGTTGCCAAGCACCGCTGCGTCCTCGATTGCCATCGCAGAGCCCTGCGACTTGTATGGCTGCGATCGAATATCAACGATCACCTCAGTAGGTAAATCTGTGATATATCTTACCACCATTGGATGACATGCGTCTCCTAGAAGGATTACACGCCCAGAATCATGAACCCATTTATTAAGAGGCCCTCGATCCACCATGCGCATCCTGAGGGTCGATTGGACGAGTCCGATCAACTTGCGCACTCTACCCAAAAAGCACTGAATAAAGCTCTCCGAGAATAGGACGCTCCCTCTCACCGTGGTTCAAAGTCATCAAAGTCCCGCCTCATCTTATCTACATCTCCCTCCGTGGTCCAGGATTCTACAGACCCATCGTCTGGGTGCACCAGAGCGATATTGAATGCCTCCTTCCCCCTCTATGCAAACAACTCGTATGGTCAGCATATTTAAACTGAAAGAGGAATGATTGGCGCACGACGGGATACAGTATAACCAGACGCCCCCCAGGGGCTAACCATGCGGTCATCTGTGGGTGCTCAATGAATTCCAGCAACTCCGGATCTTGCTTCATGGGTGGGGCTGGTATAATCGCCCGATAGACCGCATCCCCCATCGGCTCCGCTGGATTTGGTTTTCCTGACACGACCCGTTGAATGTAGCTCCTTACGCCGTCTGCTCCAATGATCAAATCCGCCCTCATGACCTTTCCGGACTTGAGGGTGACGGAAGGTGACACTGGGTCAGGATTGCATCCAACGACGGGCGAATCCAGCAGGATGGTAACATGTGGGGCAGCGAGGTCGTATAGGAGTTTTCGAAGGTCTGCACGGTGGATTTGATAGAAGGGAGTACCGTACTCCTCCTCCGCTGCCTCTCCCCATCTCGTGAATCCGAGGAGTTCTCCAGTGTTGTACCTCCTAAACGAACTACCTTCCGGTTTGACGGCGACCTGATCCAAGTGCTTTCCCAACCCCCATCTTTGGAGCAGCAGGCTGGAATTAGGGCTGATTTGAATGCCGGCGCCTATATTTGTTATCGCGCGGGAGGATTCGACGACGGTCACGCGGTGGCCTGCTTGGGCGAGACAGAATGCTGCACCCAAACCACCAATACCACAGCCAACCACGATGATGTCGAGGACGAGTGAAGCCTTTCGGGGGCCGTAGATGGACCGTTGTTTTGTTGCAACGTCAAGGGCGCCCACTGTAGCTGCGGGGGCCAGAGTCGAGGAGTTGGAGGGATACATCGTAAGGCGTAGAGGACTCCGGAGTGGAGGGAATAGCATATCGAGATGGAGAGTTTTATACCTACTGTACCATTCCGACTAACTCAGATCGTCACTGTCATCAGAAGGTCCGCCCACCGAATTTTTGGCCAGGTGTCAATATCATCAAGGGCCTGCCGCTAGGTTTGACTTGATGTCATCAATTTTTCGAGCTCGTCCAGGACAAGTAAAACAAGGTGCAGGGCTGGCAAGCAGCAGAGCCCGGTACGGATCCACTCTGACAAAATTTACGCAGGAGACGGGGATACATGGGATGCGGATTAACGAGGAGTAGAATACAGTGCTTTGCAAAACGATAGGGTCGTCTCTCAGATAATGGGCGACTGTCCGTAAGGGTACACTGTGTACACACGGTTCTAGGTGAATATCAAAGGGCTTACGAGGGAACTGTCACGACCCCGTCCGTTGTGTCGGACCATGGGCGGCGTAGATCTCGACTGCTGGCACCCTTCTACGGTGTCCAGAGATATCTCTAGTCTCGGGGATAGTCACCCAATGCAGCCCCACGCGGGCGCCCCGTGTCGCTGGGAAAAGTAAACACTCTAAACCCTCATATTCTATTATCACGCTCGCTCGCTTCAAATCACATATGACATCATGGGTTACGAGTACTTGGCATATAAAGTAGACCTACATGTACTTGATACTCTATGGACACGGACAGAGTTCGGGTCATCTTTCTGAATTGAGTTCTCCTTCTCGTGTTTTGACGATCACCTTCTCACGTCGGCTGACCGGCAAAACCCGGACAGCTCGATCACGTTGAGGCCGCCGTCCCATGACAGATCTAGCACGACCATTCCGGCCACTAGTAAAGCCTCCGTTCAATTCAGCCCTGGCTGGAGCAGTAACAGATGATCAATGTCTGGTTGACCGCCAGACTGGTCGTGTTGGCCAGTCCCCAAACCCACCCCTGACTTCGATCTTCTGATGGCAATTTGCCATAACAACATCCTCGCGATCTTTTTCGTTTGCTCGCTCATGTCGGAACGATGCCGAGCGTGGTCCGCAGGGCACCGCAGAGGGAGAGAGCTGGGGCATTTAATCTATGCTTTATTGCCTCCTTGAGAGGTGTGATGACACACAGAGTGGCCATAGATCTAATTGCCGGCATTGGTCGACTTTCCTCGTGCGTTCCGAACGGCACACTTTACAGCTTCGATGTCGCAAGTACCTCCAACTTCTTTCCATGAACTGCCCACCATTTATCTACCTCAGCGTCCGCATCGTATCCGAAAAAAGCGTCGGTCTCTGCCCTACCCGCCCACCGATTCTGATTCCCAGCCGGTTCACGCGGCGACCCCCTTGAACTGCCACTGGAGAGCTCCAGGGCCATCGCCTTACGCATACCCTCATCTCGCTCTCTTTGCTCCGGCCCGTCTTGAAGGTGGAGGATCTGTCCGCTCAGTCGCGAGGATTCTTGTACCGACGCAGTGCGACCAAGTCGGAGACCCTGGTATGCCTTGAGGAGCGGTTCCAATTGGGAAATTCTGGAAATTCTGGAAAGAAGGTTGCCAAGCACCGCTGCGTCTTCGATCGCCATCGCAGAGCCCTGCGACTTGTATGGCTGCGATCGAATATCAACGATCACCTCAGTAGGTAAATCTGTGATATATCTTACCACCATCGGATGGCATGCGTCTCCTAGAAGGATTACACGTCCAGAGTCATGAACCCATTTATTAAGGGGCTTCCGATCCACCATGCGCGTCCTGAGGGTCGATTGGACGAGTCCGGTCAACTTACGTACTCTACCAAAAAAGCACTGAATAAAGCTCTCCGAAAATAGGACGCTCCTCACCGTGGCTCAAAGTCACTAAAATCCCGCCTCATCTTATCTACATCTCCCTCTGCGGTCCAGGATTCTACAGACCCATCGTCCGGATGCACCAGAGCGATATTGAATGCCTCCTTCCCCCTCTACGCAAACGACCCGTATTGTCAGTATACTGGAACTGAAAAGAGAATGACCGGCGCACGACAGGATACAGTGTAACCAGACGCCCCCCAGGAGCTAGCCATATAGTCGTCTGTGGGTGCTCAATGAACTCTCGCAACTCCGGATCTTGCTTCATGAGCGAGGTTGGTATGATCGCCCGATAGACCGCATCCCCCATTGGCCCCGCTGGATTCTGTTTCCCTGACACGATCTGTTGAATGTAGCTCCTCACGCCGTCTGCTCCGATGACCAAATCTGCCCTCATGACCTTTCCGGACTTGAGGGTGACGGAAGGTGACACTGGGTCAGGATTGCATCCAACGACGGGCGAATCCAGCAGGATGGTAACGTGTGGGGCAGCGAGGTCGTATATGAGCTTGCGAAGGTCTGCACGGTGGATTTGATAGAAGGGAGTACCGTGCTCCTTCTCGGCAGCTTCTCCCCATTTCGTGAATCCGAGGAGTTCACCAGTATTGTACCTCCTGAACGAATTACCTTCCGGTTTGACGGCGACCTGATCCAAGTGCTTTCCCAAACCCCATCTTCGGAGTAGCCGGCTGGAATTAGGGTTGATTTGAATGCCTGCGCCGATATCCCTGATGGCAGGGGACGATTCGAGGATTGTCACGCGGTGACCTGCTTGGGCAAGACAGAATGCAGCACCCAAACCGCCAATACCACAACCGACCACGATGATGTCGAGGATGAGGGAAGCTTTTCGGGGACCGTAGATGGACTGTTGTTTCGTTGCAACGTCAAGGGTGCCTACTCTAGTTGCGGAGGCCAGAGTTGAGACGTTGGAGGGAGACATCGTAAGGCGTAGAAGGCTCCAGAGTAGAGGGAGTGGCATATCGAGATGGAGAGCTTTATACCTACTGTACCATTCCGAACAACTCGGATTGCCACTGTCATCAGGGGATCCGCCTGCCGAATTTTTGGCCAGGTGTCAATATCATCAAGGGTCCGCCGCTAGGTTTGACTTGATGTCATCAATTTTTCGAGCTCACCCAGGACAGGTAGGATGGGGTGCAGGGCCAGAAAGCGGCGGAGTCCGGTACGGGTCCACTCTGACAAATATTGCGCAGGAGACGGGTACATGGGATGCGGATTAGCGAGTAGTAGAATACAGCGCGTTGCGAAACGATAGAGTCGTCCCTCAGATAATGCAGTTCCGCACCCCGTGTCGAGTTAGGAAAAATAAACATTCTGAACCCTTACATTCTATTATCACACTCACTCACTTTAGATCACATATAATATCATGGACTATGGTTACTTGGTATGTATAGTAGACCCACATGTACTAGATACTCCAGGGATATGAACAGAATTCGGTCATCTTTCTGAATTGAGTTCTCCCCGCGTCTCGACGATCACCTTCTCACGTCGACTGACCGGCCAAACCCGGACAGCTCGATCACTGCGTCAAGGTCAGGGCCGTCTCACAGAGCACGACCACCCCGACCACTAAAACTTCCGGTCAATTCAGCCCTGGCTGGGGCGATAACAGATGATCAATGCCTGGTTGACCGCCGGACTGGTCGTGTTGGTCAGCTTCAAAATCTATTCTTGGCTTCGATTTTCTGACGGCAACTTGCCGTAACAACATCCCCGCAATCTTTTTCGTTTTCTCGCCCATGTCGGAACAATGCCGAGTGTGGTCTGCGGGGCACTGCATAGAGAGAGAGAGAGAGAGAGCTGGGACATTTAATCTATGCTTTATTGCCTCCTTGAGAGGTGTAACGATACAGTGGCCGTAGATCTAATCGCCGGCATTGGTCAACTTTTTTTGTGCGTTCCGAACGGCACGCTTTACAACTTGGGTGTCTCAAGGGCCTCCAACTTCTTACCATGAGCTGCCCACCATTTATCTACCTCAACGTCCGCATCGTATCCGAAAAATGCGTCGGTCTCTGCCCTACCCGCCCACAGGTTCTGATTCCCAGCCGGTTCAGGCAGCGATCCCCCTGAACTGCCACCGGAGAACTCCAGGGCCATCGCCTTGCGCATATTCTCATCTCGCTCTCTTTGCTCCGGCCCGTCTGGAAGGTGGAAGAAACCCTTGGTCAATCGCGAGGATTTTTGTACCGCCGCAGCGCGACCGACCCGGAGATCCTGATAGGCTTCGAGGAGTGATCCCAATTGAGAAATGCGGGAAATTCTCGAAAGGAGGTTACCAAGCACCGCTGCGTCTTCGATTGCCATCGCAGCCCCTTGCGCTTTGTATGGCTACGAACGAATATCAATGATCATCCCAGTAGGTAAGTCTGTGATATATCTTACCACCATCGGATGGCATGCGTCCCCCAGAAGGATTACACGTCCGGAGTCATGAATCCATTTATTCAGAGGCTTCCGATCCACCACGCGCATCCTGAGGGTCGACTGGACAAGTCCGATCAACTTGCGCACTCTACCCGGAAGTATTGAATAAAGTTCCCCGAGAATAAGATACTCCTTCTCACCGTGGCTCAAAGTCACTAAAGTCCCGCCTCATCTCATCTGCATCTCCCTCTGCGGTCCACGATTCTACTGACCCACCATCTGGGTGCCCCAGAACGAGATTAAATTCCTCTTTCCCCCTCTATACAACCAGCTCGTTGTCAGTATGTTGAAGCTGGAAGGGAGGTGACTGACGTACGACAGGATATGCGACCACGTGCTTCCCGGGGGCCAGCCATACAGTCATCTGCGGCTGCTCAATGAACTCTCGCAACTCCGGATCTTCCATCATGAGTGACGTGGGTATAACTGTTCGATAGGCCGCATCTCCCATCGGCTCCGCTGGATTCGACTTCCCTGACACGACCCGTTGAATGTAACTCTTCACCCCGTCCACACCAACGATCAGATCTGCCTTCATGACCTTTCCGGACTTGAGAGTGACCGAAGGTGACGCTGGGTCGGGATTGCATCCAACGACGGCCGAATCCAACAGGATGGTAGCGTGCGGGGCAACGAGATCATATAGAAGTTTTTGAAGGTCGGCACGATGGATTTGATAGAACGGGGCGCCGTACTCCTTCTCCGTAGCCTCTCCCCATCTCGTGAATCCCAGGAGTTCGCCAGTCTTATAACTCCTGAAAGAAAGACCTTCTGGGTTGACGGCGACCTGATCCAAGTGCTTTCCCAAGCCCCACCTTCGGAGCAGCCGGCTGGAATTAGGATTGCTTTGAATGCCTGCGCCGATGTCCCTGATGGTGGGGGACGATTCGACGATGGTTACCCGGTGGCCTGCTTGGGCGAGACAGAATGCAGCACTCAAACCGCCAATACCACCACCGACCACGATGATGTCGAGGATAAGAGAAGCCTTTCGGGGACCGTAGATAGACTGTTGTTTCGTTGCAACGTCAAGGGCGCCTACTGTAGCTGCGGGGACCAGAGTCGAGGAGTTGGAGGGAGACATCGTAAAACGTAAAGAACTCCAGGGCGGAAACGACGTGCCAAGATGAAGTTGTTTTATATCCTGGAATTCCTTGGCGCCTAGTCTTATTACTGTAGCTTAGAAGGCGGGGTTCATTGGGCAACCAACCATAAAGTCCATGCCCCGACCCGGTAGAGTGACTTGGGCGTCTACAACCCGGGAAGCCTTCCCCTTAAGTTCAAGGGGTCATACAGCCACTCCCTGGTAACGGAGCTTGTTGTTCATGTAACAAGATTATCCCATCGTCACTGCACCACACCGATGGTTAGTATCGAGTGGCCAAGAAGAGAACGCTCGTTCGTACAATTACCAGACAGTATGATTCAAGGCGAAAAAGATATGTGCCAGAGCCTGTCAGAGTTTAGGGTTGACGTTGTCAGACTCGCGTTCGAGGCGAGCGTTGAAGCAACCAACCACACCCATCGGCCTCGTGATGAAGAGGGACAAAGCGAAGGACGCGGAAGTCGACTTTTAAACTTTTTTTCTTTCGAACGGCATACTTTACAATTTCGGTGTCTCAAGTGCCTCCAGCTCCCTCCCACGAGCTGCCCACCACCTATCTACCTCATCGTCCGCATCATATCCAAACATAATATCATTCTCCGATTTAGCCGCCTGCCGATTCTGATTCCCAGCCGATTCACGCAGCGACCCCCCTGAATTGTCACCGGAGGATTGTGAGGTCATCGCCTTGAGTAAACCTTCATCTCGCTCTCTTTGCTCCGGCCCATCTGGAAGGTGGAAGAAACGCTTGCTTAGTCGCGAGGTTTTTTGTACCGCCGCAGTGCGACCGAGCCGGAGATCCTGATAGGCTTCGAGGAGTGATCCCAATTGAGAAATGTGGGAAATTCTCGAAAAGAGGTTGCCAAGCACCGCTGCGTCTTCGATTGCCATCGCAGCCCCTTGTGACTTGTATGGCTGCGATCGAATATCAGCAAATACCTCAGTAGGTAAATCCATGATATATCTTACCACCATCGGATGACACGCATCTCCTAGAAGGATTACACGTCCAGAATCGTGAATCCATTTATTCAGAGGCTTCCGATCCAGCAAGCGCATCCTGAGGGTCGACTGGACGAGTCCAAGCAGTTTGCGCGCTCTGCCCGGAAGTATTGAACAAAGCTCCCCGAGAATGGAGCGGTACTTCTCACCGTGGCTCAAAGTCATCAAAGTCCCGCCTCATCTTATCTGCATCCCCTTCTGCGGTCCAAGATTCTACGGACCCATCATCTGGATGTATCAGAACGAGGTTAAATTCCTCCTTCCCCCTCTGTACAAACGACCCGTATTGTCAGCATACTGAAACTAGAAGAGGGGTGATTGACGCACGACAGGATATGCGACCATATGCCTCCCCGGGGCCAGCCATACAGTCATCTGCGGCTTATCAATGAACTCCCGCAGTTCTGGATCTTGCTTCATGAGCGAGGCCGGTATGATCGCCCGATAGGCCGCATCTCCCATTGGCTCCGCTGGATTCGATTTCCCTGACACGACCTGCTGAATGTAACTCTTCACCCCGTCCGCTCCAACGATCAGATCTGCCTTCATGACCTTTCCGGACTCGAGGGTGACCGAAGATGACGCTGGGTCCGGATTGCATTCAACGACGGACGAATCCGGAAAGATGGTAACGTGCGGGGCAACGAGGTCGTATAGAAGTTTGTGAAGGTCGGCGCGGTGGGTTTGGTAGAAGGGAGCACCGTACTCCTTCTCCGTAGCCTCTCCCCACCTCGTAAATCCGAGGAGCTCGCCAGTCTTGTACCTCCTGAGCGAAAGACCTTCTGGTTGGACGGCGACTTGATCCAAGTGCTCCCTCAACCCCCATCTTCGGAGTAGCCGGCTGGCATTAGGGCCGTTTTGGATACCCGCGCCAATTCCCCTTATTACGGGGGAGGATTCGACAATGGTCACGCGGTGACCTGCTTGGGACAGACAGAATGCAGCCCCCAAGCCGCCGATACCGCAACCGACCACGATGATATCGAGGACGAGGGAAGCCTTTCGAGATCCGTAAATGGACTGTGGATTCAATGCAACGTCGGGAGCGTCTACCCCGGCGGTGGTGGCCGGAGTCAAGGGGTATCCATCGCCCGGCACATGGTCGTCCGGAGGATTCGAGGAACCGGAGGGAGACATCGTGCAAGGGTGAAGGACCCCAGAGTGGAGGGAACGGCACGCCGAGATGGAGTGTTTTATACCCAGGAACCCACTTGTGCCTAATCTTATTCCCGTACCCACAGGAGAGGGGGTGGAATTCATCAGGCAACTAAGCATAAACCCACGTTCCAACCTGGTGGGATGGCCGGGGCGCCTACAGCCCAAAAAGTCGTCCCCTTCCAATGAGTCGTACAGCCACTCCCCAATGATGGAGCTTGTTGCTCATGCAACGTCGCGTTACGAGGTACAAGGATCATCTGATCGAAGATGTATTCATCAGGAACGGGGTCTGGTATCGGAGTTTCAGCAGGCAGGGTATGTCTCCGCAGTGAAAGTGTCGACCTCACCTCTGGCGGTGGAGAGGTAACCTCACCGTCAACTATACCACCCCGATGGTTAATATCGAGTAGCCAAGAAGAGACAGTCGTTCACGATCGTCAGACAGTGTGATTCAAGACGATTGAAAGGACGCGTACCAAAGCCTGTTGATGTCTAGGATTGACGTTGTCGGACTCGTGTCCAAGGCGAGCAACCAGCAAACTGTACCTATTGGTCCGGAGATGAAGCTGGGGACAAAAAAAGATCCAGACGACGGTATTAGACGACTTTCAAGCTTTTCGATCAACTTCATCGAGCGCGGACACGTTCAAACAGCACGTTCGAGCAGATAGTATACCCCTCCATCGAGACGCGTTGACACATTAGAGAGCCTCGGGGTCGCGGGCCACTGATCCATCTATCATATGTCAGGTACTAAAATTCAACATCGCGCCTCGCAGGGGCACAACCAAGGTTCGATAACAGATCCGAAGCTTATTGAAAGGCTTACCCCACGTGTCTTGCACGTGCCGCTGAAACCCGCGACGGGGACCTTTCCCTTCTACCTCACAAAGAATGGAACTCATTACATACGCGACGGACTTCCTTGCCTCCAGGTTGACAACAACTACGTACAAGAAGATCATACTCGTGTATTGCGTACGGACCCAGCTACTGCATGGTCTCCGTGCAAAAACAAAAAGACCGAGCAGAGACGGGCAACAAGCAGACAAAAAAATGTCCATCATTCAGAACATAAGATTCAACGATTTTCAACACAAACAAAAAGGATGTAAAGATCAAGCAAAGGAAGTTGAGTGGAAAAGACTATCCAACACGAGTCGCAGAGAGACCGTAAAGGAAGGTGAAATGGAAAAAGAGAAAAAAATGTGGGACGGAAGTAAATAACAGGTAAAGAAGAATGGAACGGAAGTAGAGGATGAAGAGAGACAGGGATCGTCAAGACTTTATACCAGGGAACAGAAGATATATCGACAGGAGATCAAACGGAGCAGGAACAGTGGGACGGTATGTCGTTTATGTGGTATTGAGAGACATAGATGGACGGTAAAGGAGGAGAATGATAGAAAAGGGGAGGCTAGTGAACACTAAAAGCTACAAGAGGGATCAGATATGGATTAACAGTTTGACTTGGGGGAATTTGTGCGAACATGGGGTGCCAAAGAGGACGGGCGTGTGAACGAAGAGGGGGAAGAGGCATGTGTCATGCGGTAAGTCTAGGATCAGGAAATCCAGGAGAAAGACCTAAATGAACGATATGCAATAACCCGCGGAAGCACATTAGTGTTGGCAAGAAAGTGGGGGAAGAACATATGGCACAAGTGAAAGAAATGAGGCGAGTCGTGAGAAGCGGAGTCGATTAGGAATAGGCATGCGATGCGAGATACACAATGACAAAGGCCGCCTACCACGACCCCCCTCATTTTCTATCTGAGACAGAAGAGCGGTTAGGCAGATACTCAGAAGGTGGTATACGAGCCAACCTACCACTTCTACCAGAACCGGGGTCTCAGTTCGATATTGGCGGTTCTTCGACGTCCATGGGAACAGCGTCCACATCTCCCACCAACACAGCATCCGGGTCTACGACAGCATAGGTCTTGGGATAGGCCAACGGAGAACGCGCGTAAGCAGAACTCCCATGACCAGGTATCTTCCTCGTCCCAAGCGGCTTGTACACATCCCTGCGATTGAAAAGCATCTTCGCAACAAGTTGTCCCATATCGTTGGACATCCACTTTTTATTCGGTCCCTCAACACCGAGGGTAGCCTTGGGAGCGTCTTCAACACCTTCAACAGCTATCGTCTCTTCCTGGATCTGGGACGGCCCATCTTCTTGACCCGGAGTCTGGTCTTCACTCCGCAACATCTCTTTCTCTCTTTCCATGCTCTCCAGCTTGATCCTCAAAAGCGATCGCAATTCTCGACATCTCTCCTTCTCTCTCTTCCTGATCTTCGTCTGCTCCATCTTCCTCGTATATTCCTGCTGAAGCGTAATCCTCTTCTCGATGGTGTCCACTCCTTCCGGAGGGCACATACTCGCGGCGATGGTCTTGACCTTCTCTCCGATCTTGATCTCCCTAGCACGAGCTGTCTTCTCTACATCTCGACTCCGCCTGCACAGCCTGACAAGCCGAACAAGGTCGTAGTCCGGATGAAGAGGACCGAGGCCCTCGACGGTGTCGTCCGTGTTCGGAATATCGTATTTCTCGAGTTCGGGAAAATAGGTAAAGAAGTCATCGACGTGGGTGTACTCGGGGGATGGGGACTGCGTGACGTTAGAGAACTCATCCACCACATAGAGGCCTAACGCGGGCCCGTCGTATATCTCGGGAGGGGTAGGACAAGTAGCCAATGGCGGGGATGTCAGATCGATCTCTGGAAGCTCCTGATCGAAGTCCATCACCATGTCGTCTGTCCCAGGTCCGGGAAGGTTCAGGATACTAGACGACGGAGACACGTGACCGTAGTCGTCTTCCAACTCTGGGAGAGACTTGCGGCGGTTGGGGGTAGACAACAACGCTGACGTATCGTAATCATCGTCATCACCGTCGCGGTGGAGAGGCAAGTCTAGGAGGTTAACGAGCGGGGAGCGGGGAGAAGAGGGAGGTCTCAATAGATCCCCTCCATCCTCTTGTGAAAAGCCGGTGGATGACAGATAGCCTCGGTCATCCCAGTGATGATTGGAAGGGGCTTTGTAATCATAGCCGGGATAGGAAAAGGGCGGAGGGATGGGAGCCAAGTGTAGCAGACTATCGTCCTGATGATCTGGACTAGTGGTCCAGCTCCCATCAGCGTCTGACCACTGGGGTGATGAATCTGATTCTTGTTGGTCCGGTAGTGACTCGAGACTCCACAGCGAAGAGGCAGTAGAAGAGCGGGAGGATGAGGGAGTAGATGGGTCAAAATCCATCTCATCAAGCTCTTCGATAGGCGACGGGGATTCAGGAGACCAAGCGGAGCGGAGAGGCTCGTGACAGAGAGGCTGTGGGGGCTTTATACCATCCTCCCACTCAAAGGAATCACGTTCTGTGAGGGGCGTGGGTCCCACGTCCAGCCAGCTCTCAGCAGGTAAGGGTGAGGGCCGGTGAAAAAACGCGGATGCATCCTGAGCGCTGGCGGAAGGTTCCAGGAACGATTGGTTGTCATTGAGACGGGATGGTCGTTCCGGAGGTGAGTGAGAGAGCGGGAGGGAGCGAGCGTCGAGATCGATCGGGAGGTGGAGGATGGAAGAAGGCAGGGCGGCAGGTGGTAACTCTGAAGGTTGCAGTGTATCGCAATGCATATCAGGAGAACGAACCAGTTCGTCCTGATGATAAGAGTGCTGTCCGTCGAGAAGTGGGGGTAACGTAAGCGGAGGGCTCAAAGTTGATCGTTTGAAGGGAGATGGGTGGGATAAGGCGGGCGATGGCGGAACACGGCGCAGCGATGAGTTGGATGGTGGCGATGGTAGAAGGAGGGGAAATTTAGGACGGGATTGGATGTGGTTAGAGTCACGGTCGTTGTAGGAAGGGCGAGTTGAATAAACAAATGATTCCATTTATCTTGCAAAACGTGTGTATCCTGGGTTAAAAGTCTGGGGTGAGTCTTTTGAGCATTTGGACGAAGGATGCGAACGCGGGCGAGAGATGAGAAGATGGAAAGAGAAGGGAAAAAGGAAAGGCAGACGAGCAACCGAATGAGAAAGAACGCGTGCTGCGTAGGTGGGGCGGAGGGGAGCGGGAGAAAAAAGTCTTACGGCGGTGACCAAGGCAATGGGTCAGCTAAGACGTAGACATGGCACTAACGAGTGACGGAATGGAATCAGAAACGAGACATGGCGGAACTGGCGAACGGTCGCAGCCAGCTCATGGACTTTGTGCACAGTGGACGGCACAATGTCAGCGGTCGGCTCGGGATGGGGGGCGTCTGTTGGGGGCGAACCCCCAAGGACTTTGGCCGAAAATAAAATAAACGGGAAAACACTTGCCTGGCCGCCAAAAAAATAATCAAAAGGGGTAAAGGTCGTTAGAAGAGGGGTCGTGGGTGGGTCGTGTGTCTTGCTGGCTAGTCTTTTGTCGACTGCGGGAGGGGGGACATGTGGGTGGAGGGCGAGCAGTGCTGGGACGCGAGCTGGGACTCCGGGGCACGTGTGGGCTGGGTGGTCGGGGGCCGGCCATACGGGAAAGTCGTGGCGGCCTCGTTGCTCAGTCTTCAATGCATCCAGCAGCCTGCAGGACCGGCCAGTGCACTGCAATATTGCACCCGCTGACGTCCGGGGTCATTTTTTATTTTTGTTTTATTTTCCTCGTCGCGGCAGCCAGCGGGGGACATGACCTGTCACTCGCCTTGACGCGGCCTGATGTGGGTCCACCCACCGGCAGGCCACCGACCACATCCACGGTCGCGTCTGGTTTTGGTTCATTCCTCCCCTCTCCTCCTTCAGTCTATGTACCCTTTCTTCCCCTTCTCCTCCATCTCTCTCCTTTCGTCATGCTCACGATAACTCCTTACGATCGCTACGCCCCAGACAACTCCTCTCGCGAAAGCACGCCACCGAGGAGGCGCATATCATTCTCCCGCAAGGCTGCCCCCGTGCTATCAATCGTCACCGCCTCTGCAACTTCCACCGGCCAGGAGAACAGGTCCCCCACGAACTGTATTCCCTTCCCATCAACCTCACCCCCAATCTCCTCCGCTCATACCTGCCTTGATGCAATGTATATCCCCTCCACGCTGGAACCGGCGGAGCATACATCATCCGCCCATTCACACCGCAGGCAGCGTTCAAACTCGGGCTTGATGTCTATTCAACAGATTAAGCCCCGTTCACTTGCCACCCTCAACTCCGTATCACGTGCCACCATCGGATGCATCGACCTTGGCAAGTCCACCGCTGTACTGTCCATAACCTCTTCCGGCGCTGTGACCAGGGCGGACAACGACTATCTGAGCAAGACCCTGGCGACTGCCCGTCAAAGGAGGCTTCTCCAACTCGACCGGAAGCGAAATGTCTCAATGGTCACAAAGAAACAAACAAAGACGACCATAGATGCAAAGTTCCTTATCACCCTCCATCACAGTATAACCTGGCATATTGAGAACAGGTCTGATGTAGAAGGTTGGTTCCTTCCTTTCTGTTGGGCCCAGAACGTCTGGAAACGCTGACGATTTGGGAATGCCCGTCCCTCAGGATCAAAAGAGTTAGACGCGCAAGATGGGCTCCTCGCCCAACGAATATTCCAACATCTAACGCAAAGAGGGCAGATCGCTCTTCCGGGCCTCAGACCCGAAGACCACGCGAACGGGTCCCTAATGTACCCAGTGCCGATTCCCCTCCCTACATCCGGTATGCCACCTTCAGGTCCGTGTTCGCCTACTCCAGCGCCCACTCCCGGTCCGGGTATTATGACAATGCCCCAGATCGTCGCTGCGCTTCATATGAAGCATCGAGATCGAGCCACGCGACCGCCTCGCCCCAGGAATCCCGCGGCAAGGAAGGCTTCGACGATGTCCAGGAGGTCGCCCTTATCTCAATTCTGTTGATCATTTCGTCGCTTCACTCTTAGTCTCACCTTTGTTTTGGTTTTTATCGGGATCTTATTTGCGGCTCTTGTCCCCCCCGCACACTTAACGCCCCGTTGTCTGTTTCATCCTCGATTTACGACCCCACGGCTCGGCCCGTTCACGACCCTGTCCAAATTCTCGTTCACGAATCCTATCCAATCCACCAAACACCCCCTCCCTTCATCGCATTCTTGTACCTATATTGCACATTCACGTTTACATCCGCATCACGCTCGCCAGTCGATCTTGTTCGATCTTTCTTTGGTATCCTGTACATCCTCGTTTTCGCCTCACGTCGTTTGAAACGTCCACTATCATCATCGCCACCTCGTATCCTACATAACTCTACTTCCATTCTACCCATTCCTGGTAAATCGGCTTACTTCATCGGTCGTCCTTTGCATCTCTAGTTCTCCTGTGGGGCTTATCATTCATTCTTCATTTCCGGTGGATCTCCCAATCAAATTCACAGCCATCTTTCACAAAATCATATCCCTCACGCCATCTCTTTTCGTGTTCACAACTGCATGCGTATCCTACCCCAGATATTAGTTTACGAAATCATTAATGCGGCCCCAGGCCGGGGCTCGCCACAGAATGACCTGGAACCGTGACTTTCGCGACCCATGACTTGTTCCCCCTATCGTATCCACGAGGGGGGTATTTCATTTTCCCTCGAATCCTATCCATGGAAATGTTGACACCTTTGGATCAAAGTCACCCTTCGCTTCCGTTAGCAGGTGTGGCGGTCATCATACGCAGATTCTTCACTTCCACTCGTTCTAGGTCATCGCTTTATCATATTTGTGCAGATCCAAAAAACGCTCTGCTGATGTCTACAACCCTTGGTGAGAACTCTAAGCGCTAACGCATTTTGCGTGAAATTACATGTCCGAATCGTAGCTCCTTCAACCCTGAAAAAGGGGGCGGCGCGCTGGTTCTCCACTCAAACATCTGTGATGGTGGAATAACCCACATCGACGTAAGCGCGTAGTTCCTCTCCGAAACGGATCGTTGCCCAAAGGATTCTGTAGGAATTTGTAGATACGTCATCGGTAAGTGCATTCAGGCGGTCACTGAAAATAAGCGTGCACCCAGCGGGCTCGGAGCGCCGTGGTAGAAGGTGGAAGCGGAAGGGCGAAAGTGCGGGTGGGTAGGTCATTGGAGTTGGAGTTGTGGAGTAGAAGCGGGGGGCCCGGTGATCGGGTGGCGATCGGATGCAGTAGGTTGTGGGAGGCAACGAAAAAAAGTGAGAAGACGTACATGGCTCCAAGGATCATGATGACCGCTGCACCCAAGTTGGTCACCAGAACTCCCCATCGTTCAATGGATGGAACGACAAGGGATGTCGCCACAGCTAACATCATGTTCCTGACGCCCCTGGTACACCGGAAGTGTCGGAACCGAGAATGAAAAATCAAGACCAACAAGGCCGTTCGGTGAGCGAACTTTGAAGTTGGGCGGAGTTAGGAGATGACACTCACGAATGGGCGGACATTACTTCTGCGCTATGTGCGTGCACAACGTCCACGTTGTACGCGACAATGGGCGGCAAGACGAGATCCACCTGGGTTGATGAAGTCGTGTAAGCACCAGCGTGATGTTAGGTTTTCCCCGGTCCCGGGAACACCCCCCAACGCTGGTTGGTTCGATCCCCACTCGGTCGCAAAACTCTCAGAACTCACCCCTATTCCATTGAGGAACAAACAGACCAAACACGCCACTAGACCCGGAGTCCCGTCAATATACGTGTTCGCGATTCCGAACAAGGCCAGAGATAGTGGTATCAAATAGATCGCGCCAAACATGGCAGCACGGAGGCGGTCTTCAGCCACCCATTTCCCGGCCCGTTTCTTCCGCCACTTCTTGATCATGAGGTCGGAGACACGCCCTGCGAGCGGAGCGCCAACTTTTTTGTATAGATAATACAGAGAAGAGAGCGCGTTCGCGGATTGAGCGGGCGGAGCGTGAGTATGCAGAAGCGAAGAAGGATGGAGTGAGAAGGGAGCTCACTCAAGTTCCCAATACCGGCGGGGATGAAGCATGCTCCTATCAATCCCTTGTTGTGGATGTTGTACCGTTCTCCCTGGGGTGTAATCGTTACAAACGCGTTCCGATGAAGAGTCCGTTGATTGAGACAGAAACGACGTACGAAAGTGGTTGAAATTGGGAGAAGTAGAACTGTAATCGGAACGGCAAGGATCAGTATCGCATTGACAGTTTATCCTGCAGAAAGGCCCGTACCAAAGTCAGCCAACAGAGCCCCTGAACCGACGAACGTCTGACATGCGTCGTTCCAACGGCATCAGCGACACCTATCACCTCACAAATAACAGTCTGTAAGCCTAAAAAAAGTTGACTCACCAGCGCGAGCAGGTTTGGGGAACGCATGTACCAGAGACAGTTGAACGGGTTCAACCACACCCACTTGAATTCACCCCCAAACTCTTTGTCGACTCCGCGAGTCCCAGGGTGTGAGGTGTCGGGCATACCGAGGTACATGAGGAAGGACGTCAAAACTGCAGCAAACCCAACTCCAGCTTGCATCACCCGCCAAGAAGCGTACCTGTAGATCAAAATGGTGAATCCGTCAGCCCAAGCGAATGATCGCTCCATCAATAAACGCCAAATCCACATGGCTATGGTGCGTGGAACTCACTCTGTGACAATGCCTCCGGTCAATGGGGCAACTGCAGGTCCGATTAGAAGAGCCTATGAATGAACAATCTTCAGGTTTCAAAACCCTGAGTTCCGCGTGAGATGATCTAAAACGCACGCCAAAGGTGATTCCAACCGCGGTTCCCCGTTCTTCCAATTTGTAGATGTCTCCAATGATCGCCATGCCAGTCGACAAGCCGGCCGAACTCCCTGCAGCTTGAACCCCCCTCCAAAATAGCAGTTCGGGTACCGAATGGGAAACAGCAACGCCGAAAGACCCCAAAGCTAAACACGGCACGGAATACAGGTACACGACCCTTCGACCATCTGCGGAAGCAAACAATCCACTTAGAGTTGTTTGGCGGGTAAACGAGTGACTCACAAAAAGTCGCATATGTAGCCCAAGTCATGCTGGTGAAGGAGGAAACAAACCACATTATGCTAAGTGCCCAGCTATTGTTTTGGGAACTTTCCTCAGCAAGGAGAGCGGAGAACATGGGATATCGGTACCTGATAACTGAGACATTTGTGCCAAATTCTTCCGCAACTTCAGGAATAGCAGGGACGAACGAGCCGGTGACGAAAACTTCGAGTCACATGGGTAAAAAAAATTGTGTCATCACGCGGCCGGCGCTTTATGTACGCCCTTGATTAAAATAAAAAAAATCGTACAAGGGACGAAGCAGGACCACGAGACAAGTGCGACGATGGTGCGTTTGCGGCGAGGGGAAAACCGAGAATAGATGAGATTGTGGTCAGCCTCGGCAGCGGCCTCTGCGGCCAAGAGAGGAGTTTGTTCTGAAGACATGGTCTATACGGGGAGATCCACGGTTGTGCAGGTCTAAAAGAGGACTGTTGCAAGCTACCAATTGACCCACGGACGATTTGTTGATCGGCGTTTTGCGGCCCTAGGTGAGTTGGCCCGTGAACTGAGGTGGTGGGTGTGTTGGAAGACCCCAGTCCTCCCTGAGTCAGAGGGGAGAGATCAACCAGTGAAAGGGAGAATCATCATTCCCGAGGCCTGATGATTCATGCGGATCACGGCGGATCAAGTGGGCCGGTTGGAAGTGAAGTTGCGCAGCTGATACCGCCTGGACTCCAAAGATGATGTGAGAAATCATCCTGCATCGCCGGTTTCTGCAGAGCGATACCGGTTATCGATGGAGGTGCAAGGGTTGGTCCGTCCGGTCCCTATGTCGGGTGCGATGCGCATTCTCCGCCTCCTTGATGGATCGATCGAAACGGAGACCGACCGGGTGGTTCCTTCCGCGAGATTGGATCGTAGATTCTCGGGTGTTGCCCCCTATGTACAGCCTGGACAGACAGACCGAAGTGCGGGGGACCCTGTGGGCGCCCTCAATTCAGCCTCACGCGAGCTTTCTCATTTGAGTAGTGCCTCAAAGGGAGTCCGAAATTCGAATTCAGGGGCTTGAACCGTTGACCCTGGAGATGTGTTTTCCAGGTGTTTCTTCCCGACGCCAAGAGGGCCGCCCTGTAGCTGAGGCTCCTTTTTTCCTGTTCGAGGACTAGGAAAGAAGCACCGATCGGTGGATGCCGTGAATCGAAGGACAGACAGGCGTCCATCGACATCCATCCCCGCCACGACGACCGCTAGCACCATCGGTAGATCACTTCTTCCACTTCTTCATCTTGCTCTCCCACAACGGAGTCATCGCCTCGAGGGGCTATGCTGGTGAGACGGGAACGCTCCCCGGGATCTTTGCTAGGAGCGGTCTGCTTTGCTTATCTCACAGGTCGACGAAAAGCGTCAGAGACGATCGTCAGGTTCACTCGGAAGGCTGGAGACCGAACAACCCCTGTCTTCTGCTCATGTGGACCTCCCATCTACTACTGGCACTTGTTTTGCATGGTTAAGGTTGTTCCATGGTCGAAATCAGGAAGTTTGAATGGACCTTCCGTGGTGTTTTTGGTCAAATTAAGTTAGGTTCTGGAGCATCTTTTACTGACGTTTGCCCACAATACATAGGTGACTCTTCTGGTTTCTTACAAGGCGTCTGGCACGGCTTCTCCCGAGCATGGCCCTGAGGCGTTATAGTGGGCGCTGACGAACATGTGGATTTTGATTTCCTGATAGTCAGTGAGATGCGGTCGTTTCTCGTGTCTCGTCCCCTAAACGCATAATTAAATGTCTTGCCCCAAAGATAGGTGTTATCCTATTTGCAGTGCACAACCCGAGAAGATGGGAGGGAGAGTTTATGACCCTGATTCACATCACAGTATCCCAGGGTGTTTCGTGCAGCCACTTCAGAATCAGACGGAGGTTTACACCACGGTGCGGGTATTCTAGGCCGGTATGCCGGCGTGCTAACGAGGTAGTCTTCCCATGCTTGGGGGATGCCACCCGTACAGGACCACGGGTCCCGCCGGGTACGTTGGGAAGCTCACAAGCCGACTCCATGGTTGTCAGACTGTTTCTACGACAACCCGGCTTGGGAAAAACGGGTGGCTAGCCGCCAAGTAGCTTTGGTGTATCCCGGGTAATGCCACTATCTGTTTTTTGGTCGCCCGATAACCGGCAGAAGCACCTCGATAGGGGAATAATGTCTGGGTAGTCCGCCGTCGGGTGTAGATTAATTAATTATATACTGAGCCGTTCCAGTTTAATCGGAACCCATTCCTCGTAGCACACATGGTCTGTCATCCCGCCCACATGCTCACAGGAGTTCATGTTAGCACTTAATGTAGGAAGCTAAGATCACGTGACTCGCAGGCACTAAACGTGGGAACCCGCTGAATCGAACGCCCACCTTGCGGTTCTCACCCGTCCTTTTTGCCCCGGCCACTGCGACTTCCGGCGACTTCCCCAGCACCATCCACAAGGCGTTTGTTCTATCGTGCTGTGCTACCTCGGTTCCCATTGTGTAATGCCAGACAAACTCTGAAAGACAGTTTACTCTGAAACTTCACCCGAAATGATGCTGGGACGCTACTGCCTCCGGCCGGCCAGGTTCGAGAAATGCGTCATCCGTTTCAGTGCGTTTGGTTGGATGGCTCAATCTGTATGGGCCCCAAGCCATACAGCCCCTCCTCTGAATCATGCCTTCTGCTATCTTTGCGAAGATCAAACCATCGTTGCGCCGACAGTTTGAATGCTCGCCATTCAGGAAGGCTGCTTCAAGCTGCACTGTTCAATGCAACCACCGCCAGGTCCTTCCCTACAATTTGGCGCTCGTATCTGATTCCGCATCACATGTTTCTGCAGGTTTTTTCAGTCCCACACGGGCCCCTTTCGCACGGGGAACGGAGCCATCAGTTGAAACGATCGATCTCCGTAGGCACGTTGACTAAGGGCTAACAAGTAAGCCCCTTTTCATTGTTGGGTTCTCTGCCGTAACTAAAAGTTTAGTATGTCTCTGAGCTAAAGGGATTCCTAACATTAGCAACTGTGGATCAGGAGGATCATCGAGTGGGTGATGGGCTTAACAATCTCACTCAAGTAAGGTGATCGCACACCATCAAAAGCTCCACCCAAGAGAAAGCTACATTCTGATAATGCAACACTGGTACGACTGTATTGGGATATGCTGTCTCATCAGTTCTCGGGTTTATAGCATCTCGACAGCCAGTGGCCGCCGTTTCTCGATTGAGATCCATCCCTTAGTATTCAACCGCTGGAAGCCGATCTGATGTCCTCGTTTTTCTTCTCGGGCATCGCTTTTCAAGTCATCCTTGTTGTACGCCTCATGTCGCAGATCAGCTGCGATAGTGATGTAGGCACCCGTGGCGTTGCCGTCCCTTGACCGCCTTTGTGTGGGCACAAAACTCCCACCGTCATACTGTGCTTTAATGGTTCCGTGACGAGTGGGATCAGACGCCAGCCCAGACTAGGATGGGGTATAAGAACCGGGAACCAGTTTCGACATATCTCTTCCATCGTAAACCACCCACCCCAGTCTCCAGATATGTGTCACATCCGACAGTACGTGGGACACGTCAACCTCACTTGTTCTCACATTCGCTAATCCTTGAGATTCACTTCCTCAGAGCTAACTTTTACTACCTCAAGTGTGAACATTACCTCCCTCAGGTAAGCAGTTTTCCCGCTATCCAAGCGACCCCCCAATTAAACCTCTCCATAGCGCGACGAGAGGGTCGGTGGCCATAGTTGAACTTTCGCGATATACTTTGTGTCTGATATCGTTGCTATTCAGATCCAGTGTGCAAACAGCAGATGTGTCTTCAGTCCTACCCACGGTACTGCCTGCAACCCTTCTACCTGCAGACAGACCTGTTGGCACCGGTACATTCACTCACCCCTGCGAGGTTACCTTACCTAACTTACACTTTGTGTCCGCAGCCTTCAGCACCCTGAGCGGTATAGTAAGCGATCGGTTCGTATTATTGATCAGGTTTGACGTGCTGACCCGTGCTATTCAGCCCCTCACATCAATTCCCTTTGCCCCAGATGCAGCCAGGGCAGGTAGATAGAATACGCGTTTATAGCTACAGAACAGCATCCCCTCAGAGTTCCCCCTATATTTATTTCTCAATCCCTGATAACGTTCCCTTCATCACAGCCACGATATCCGATTCCCGATCATGATCGGCTCTCCGTCTCAGGTGAATACAGACGCGGTGACGACCGGTCCCAAAGTTGACTCGAAATATCTCAAGCTGTGATGTGTTGCTACAAATATGTATTCCCAAATCCTCATGTCGTAGTAGTACAAATGATAGTTCCGTAATTATTTAGTGGAGCCCCGCGGCGTAGACGGTCTTGAAGCTGGACCTCTCAGCCCAGAGCTTCCAGTATGAAGCAACGGTTGGTGGAACGGGGACACCCAATTCCTTTTCGTAGGCGAGGATACCAGTGGCATCGTTGGGAGCGAAGACGGTAGAGGCAATACGAGCGAGGTAACCGATGAGGTGGAAGTCGTCCTCGCCGGGCCTCTCACCGCCGAGGAATCCGCTGGCGGGAAGCTCAGCGGCGATGATGTTGAGGATCAAGTCGCGGATGTTGGCGATGTGGCCAGCGGAGGCTTGGAAGAACCCATTCTTGGCCTCTTCGGGGACCTCGTACTTGTAGACTTTGAGGAGGCCACCGTTTGCGGCGATCTTCTCGTCGTAGAAGGCCTTGAATGGTGCGGCTTCGGGAGTAGCGGAGATACGCTCGAGGGCGGCTTGACCTAATTGGAGCGTATGTATGTCAGGAGTTAATACAAAGACCTCAAGCCGGGGGTGATCGACGTACGGTTAGCAACAAAGAGTCCGGGGATGCTGCCGGCCTTAGCCTTGAGCTCCTCATCGCTCCTCTATGGGTGGTATCACATCAGTCTGAGGCCACATATGGTCCAAAACGGGGGAATCCACTTACCGCCAAAAGGAGGGCAAAGTTGGGGTCGTATTTATCCTCGTGGAGGACAGCAGCGAACTTGGTCGCCTTGGGAACCGGGGAAGCGGCGACCGAGTTCAAGTAGGCGACGACGGTCGTGGTGTCAGTGTAAACGCTGGAGCCGACGGTCAAAGTAGGGAGAGTGGCTTGGGGGTTGAGCTTGAGGAAGGTGGGCTCGAAGTTCTCGCCGTTCAGGAGGATGACGGGCTTGAACTCGACGTCGACACCGAGCTCAGCGCTGAGAGAGGGATATTAGAATACGTTGTGTATACCCCCATCCGAAAAGGGTACTCACACGGCGATCTCGGCAACGGCGGCCCAGACGGAGTGGGCGAAAGTGTAGACGGTTGGCTTTTGAAAAGAAGAATTATTAGAAGACCAAGCAACGACCAGGGGCTGGCGGGGAACCAACCTTAGACATTGTTAATTCGTTGAGTGAAGGGGGTATGCGAAGCTAAAGTAGAGGGGCTGATGATGAATATTCCTCGATATCTTAATCGGCTTTTATAGGGACTGGAGAGATGACGAAGGTCCACAGTTAACGGACACGTGAGGATGCGTACCTCACGGACTTTTTTGATGAGGATCAACCGGATTGCCTGAGCATCCGTGCATGGTGGAAGCTAGATGTTTGGGTCATCACTAACGCCAATCACAACAAATCCGGGTAAGCATGTACGAAAGCACGTGATGCGATAAGCGCGGAAAACAGTACGGTAAGTTCACAAAGCAGAATGCAAAGACCAGAGAACAATAAGGGGTCAATCTCACAGCAGAATGGACAAAATTAGGTGTACATGTTTTCATCTTCCCATCCCAATATTCGGCGGTGGGGGGGTTTTCATCAGTCCGTTATCCTCTATGACCCCATTCAATTGCACGATCCGCTTCTTCGACAGTTCGTTCTGTCGTTCCAGTGTCCTGTAAGAGCGGCGATGAGATCGGACTCCCCTTGCATCTGGGTGTTATCACCGCAAAAGGGTTCGGCACTTACTTGATCGCTGCTTCTAACTCCATCGTTCGTTCCTTCGCCCCTTGCCGTTCACGCTTCACCCTCTCCTCCGCGGCCTTGAGGCGAGACTCATATTCCTTCACCCGCGCCTCCCATTTGCTGTCTGCCGCCTGCGTCTTCTGATTTACCGAAGTCATCTTCTCCTCGGAAGCGGCCAGTTGATTCTGGAGATTGATCAACCGTCGTTCAGCGTTCGTAGCACGCGCCGTAAGCGAACGTATTTCCATCAGCGATCCCCCGCCGGACATACGACCGAGGCTTGTCAGTTGCGACTGTAATTCGGCATTTGACGACTGCGCATGTCATCGTCAGACCAGATGTCGCAATCCAATTCGATTGGGTGATTTACACACCTTGAGGGCCTCGATCTCTCCTTCTTTGGCGCTCATCTTCTTCCGCCATGACGACTTCGCCTCCGCGACCGCTTTCACGCTCGTCTCAAACCTGTCCAGTTGTCTCCACCTCGACTCCATCTGCTTCCTCGCCTCATTGAATCTTTCAGTGAACCGCGTTTCGGCTTCTTTACACCGCTTATCGAAATCTAACTGGATTTGACTAAGAGCCTTGAGACGTGTTATTAGGTTGTCATGGAACACGCTGAAGTTCGTGAAGGGCTTAGTTTCGGCTTGTCCGTGCGTCTTCTGGTGATAGGATGCATTAGGTAGGTTGGGGCCGGTAGTCGGTAACTAAAGCAGACTTACCGGGGTCTTATCTACCCCAAGGATTTTATCCATGTATTGGTAGATGGTAAGGAGCAGGGTATTCCTCTCCGTAAGTTGATCCCGGTATTGCGCCTCCGCAGACATCAAAGAACGTTGATCCTTGGACAACCTTTGCTCCAACTCCTGGACTCTTGCACGTAACGATGCGGTCTCCGCCTCCGCAGTCTTGAACCCGGATTGCGTATCGTCGAGCTTCTCTGAGAGATTCAGCCGCGCTTGCGTCTGAGCAGCCAGTTGAGCAGCGAGGTCTCGATTCTCAGCATGTAGTTTGTCAAGAACATTGTCTCGTTCCCTCCCCTTGTTGTCCTTCTCGTCGAGATCCTTCCGAGCTCGCGCGAGATCGGCTTCCAAGCGTTCCAGGTCACGTTGGAGGCGGTCAACCTCCAGATGCAGCGAGAACTTTGCGGTGGTATGCGTTTCGCCTGCTCGTTTCGATTCGGTCTCCAAAGACTGTAGGGCGTCCCTCGCGGCCTGATACTCCATATTCCGCTGATCAAGGAGGGACTGTGTCCGGGCCAGGTCGTCAAGTGCAGACTGGAGGGCTGACTCCTTCGCTTCGATCGTCCTTCGTTGACGACGGTACTCGGCATCGTGTTCTTGGTCCACCGCATCAGCATCGCGCACGAGCTGATCCCTCTCCTCCTGGAACTTGTCGATCTCCCCGACGAGGTTCTCTACGTGGTGAGCCAATTCGTCTCTCCTGTGGAGGGAATTGGTGAGCTCTGTCTTACACTGCTCGTAGAGTTCGGCAATCTCCTCGAATTGGTCCTTGTAGGATGCCAGTTTCTGAAAATCGTGAGTATGTGTTAGTGTTCAGGAAGCCCAAGTATCACATACCTCTCGTAACGTGGCGGCAAGGACATCATGTCGTTCCCTCTCAGCAGCGATGTCGTCATCGATACGCAGTTGCCCCTCCTTGAGAATTTCGTTCTCTTCCTCCAGGAGGTAGATCTGTTGCCCGAGTTTCTCGATCTCGCCATTGGCGGCCGCAATCTCGATGTCCTTATCCTCAGCATCCAGCTCGACCTTCGACAACACTTCTTCCAGTCGCTCGTTATGCTCCTTGGTGTCGGCCTCCAGCTGACTAAGCTCCAGGCGAGTGTGATCCAGCTGCGCTTTGACGTCCGAGAGCTCTTGATTGAGGTCTGAGATCTCGTTCCTGTAGTCTTCATCCACCTGTTGAAGTATCCGCCTGTGTTCGTCAACGAGATCGTTAATCTCCCTATCCTTCATCTCCAGGTCGTCCTCCCTCTGCTGAAGTTCGATCTGGGCAGCCGCGTACTTGTCTCGCATGGTGTTTAGGTCCCCCTCGACGGCGGCCTTCTCCTCTTCCTGGTCCAGAAGCATGGATCGACTGGTACTCCGTTCAATCGACTCGGCCTCTCGTATTCGTTCCAAATCCTCCACCTGACCCCGCGCGATGCCAATTTCATCGAGGAGGACATCTCGATCGTCTTCCCACTGCTCTTTCTCGGCCTCCAGATCCGCGACTTTGCGCTGCAGAGCACTCATATCTTGCCGGGCCTCGATACGGAGGGATGTGCTGGACGTGCCTTCGGCTTGGCTCCGGATGCGTTCGAATTCATCGTTGTTGTCCTGGAGTAAATGCCGAATGTGGTCGAGTTCCTCGTCTTTATGCATAAGCTCCTCGTCCTTCAGGCGCAGGGCCTCGCGCGCATCATCCAACTCCAGCTCTAACTCCCTCATCTCCTGGGCGCTCCTCCGGAAATCTCGTAGCTCCAAGGACCTCTCCTCCACCGCCATTTCCAGGTGTCGAATCTTGTCCTCCGTGTCAACCCCATAACCTTTCCTCCTCCGCAGCTCCTTCAGTTCCCTCTCCCTCTCCGCCAGCCGCTCTTCCAGGTCCCTTGTCCGAGGATCCCCTTTCTGCAACCGTTCCAGCTCCTGTTCCAGCTCGAGAATCAACTTCTTCTGTTTCTTCAAGTCCATTCGATGCTGCTGAACCTCAATCTTGAGATTGATGTTTTGCTTGAGAGCGGCCTCGATCTGATCGGGGGCGAGCTCAGCAAGCCGCTCTTCGAGGAAATGCACTTTGAGCTTAATATTGAAGTTCTCCTTCTTTAATTGATCAATGTGCTGTCATGTCCAAGACCGACGTCAGATAGTGTTGATAGGGATGTGAACAGAGTTTGTGAACATACCTTTTCCTGGTCACGGAGGGTCAGGTTCGTAGCAGACTTGGAGGCAGCGACGCTTTGTCGAGATTTGGTGCGACCTGGGTGGGGCGTGGTGGGGTCTTCGTCGAGTGACCACTTCCTCTCCTTCCTGGGAGTATCAAGAACGTCGGCGTCATCGCCCTCACCAACATAGGACAGGTTACTGAGTCTCCTGATAGAGAGGGCAGTCTCATCGGTGGATACAGTGGGACGTTTAAGCTGAGACGCAGAAGAGAGACCAGTGGAGGATGGGGCGGTGGATTGGGTAGCGGTTGATGTAGGTCTTGGCGAATTTGTTCTTGATGGGCTTGAGAAGGAAGTAGAGCCAATGGAGCTCAACGAGAGGTCTGGGGGCACCCCGAGTGATTGCGAAGAGACATTACGAAGGTTAGACATCCGTCTTCACGACTCTGCACGAAAGCGGATAGGATATGCGTGAGAGGTTGAGCCGAGAGGGCCATGGCTGGACTCACAAACGTTTGTTCCGTCCCGGCGGGTGCCACAACTGAGATCGTCTGCCACGGAGACAATCTTGATGAAGACCAAGCGCGAGGTCCGACTGAACAGAGTCTCGTATGTGGTCGGAACTCTCGCGGCGTCTGTCACCGTCCTTGGAAAATGAGAAAATGGCGGATCGAGAGCTGGTTCTAGACGGAAGTCCACCCAAGGGTTAGCCTGTCAATCACGTGACACATCTGTTGACATCGACCCGACCCAGGGGTCCAAAATCTACCCCTCTGCCTTCCAAGTTACCTTCAGTCACGATAACGGTTTGCAGTGGGTGCATCTGAAATGACTTCTTCCTGACCGCTTCCCCTGCAGGTAGCGACGGATGCCTCAACAAATTCCGTGCAAGCGCATCACGGAACAGATTCGGACTGCCAGAGAAGAACTCATTCAGGGGAACTCAGATGGTTACTTCCCGATGGTACATACGGATAGGCAAGACACGGACAGTTTGTCGTCATTCAATTCATCGGATATCCACGGCTATCCGAGGCAGGCAAGCGAATCAACCCTTGATGAGCTAGGATCTCTAGGCGACTCCCCATCTTCTATGTACACGCCCCGCCCATACGACCACCTGGCAAAACTCGTAGTCAGAGAAGGGAGTGTCGAAAGTCACGAACTTTTACGGCCGCCAGCGGAACCACAGACTCCCACTATCCAGCCGAAACCAATCCTCAAGCAATCTCTTAGCTCGCTTCTCGCAGAGAAACGGTCCTCGTTGAACGATATCTTGTCCGCTAGCTCCGATCCAGAACCTCGGCAGCCTCGTCGCGTTAGCTTCGCGGTCGAGGACGAATTCCCCCCATCTGTGATGCCTACCCAAAGTGAAGATTTGGCTACTTCGGTCTCGGAATGCGAGGATTCGACTACCACGGAACAGCGGTTGAGAGGGATCACACGTATGCTCTTCTTCGAGCTCGAGCGGAGACTTAAAGCCGACACACCTACACCAAACAATAGCAGCAATTCCTTGCCTCGCTCATCCTCTTTTACTTCGGTCTCTGAACCGGAACCATTGGTCGACTTCGTCCAGGTCGTGCCTTGGAGTGATCGAGAGCACCACTCTGGGCGAAACCCCAACAATCCTGCTTCATGGAGTCAAACCAATGCTCAGGTCTTCTCTTGGTGTAACCGACACGGTGATAACCCCCACGATGGAGGTCCGAAGCAGATGGTTGAGCTGCGCACACTTCCGGTAGAATTACAGGATCTGATTCTCGAGTTGGAACGGAGCAGGATCGAACAGACACAAGGGCACGGTAAAAGAAAGCACCGTATCGTACACATCGATGTATCTCGGGTTCTAAATCTATCCTGAACTTCGCTTCGTTTCCGTAACTTTTTTTTTCTTTTTGAAACGGACGCCAACGGATGTGGACACTCACTGGGTACTACAACGGTCGTGAGAACATGAATGATATCAGACATCAAGTGAAGACCGAGATGATCAAATGTTTCAATGACGAATCGCGGCTACTGATATAAGTCAGCCCAGTGTTTCTTCATCGTTGTCACTGACTATAGCATGGACTGGTCTCCCTCTTCCTGGAAGTCAAGGCCGGCGGCGCAAGTTTGTGGTCTCATCAATCTCCGAGCTCTTCTTCTGATTAAGGCTCTGGTTTCAAGGACGTCAAATATGCGGACGAAGAGCATCTCCGAAGGTCAATCGATTCGTTTCAGCCACGTCGTATATTTGTCGAACGAGTATCGCTAGGGTGCTGTCCAAAATTGCGACCCTTCCGCCGCTGGTAGCACCGTCTGAGGTGACTTTGCAACCTCAAAAAACCGCTGGGGTCACGCTGAGATGACGTTGGCAGATTGAACGTTTGAGATACCAACTCTCTCAAGTTCAAGAGAACAATGCGTTCCTCCTCCACGCTGGCGACTGCGCGGAGAGCTTTGACGCTTGCACACATGTGTGTCCCCCGAATACTCTTGCATGCCACCTCGCGAACGATATCCGTAGGAAAACATCACCGCAAAAATTGGACTGATCCTTTCTTTCTCTCTGATCCTGATTTGGGGTGCTCGCACACCCGTAGTTCGGATTGGCCGCATAGCGGGACAGTACGCGAAACCTCGCAGCAGCCCGACTGAGAAAATCGGTGATAGGGAAGTTCCAAGCTTCAGGTACGAAGTTATGAGACTCATATCCAACGATTTAATTGATGGGCTCGCCCATGAGGGGTGACAACATAAATGGGTACGTTCAAGGCGTTTAACTACCCGAATGGCGATGCACCCGTATTGAATGCGTGTACCCCCTGAAATAGTTTGGACCCTGAGGATCGGACGCCAAACCCTGACAGGCTCCTCAGGTAGGTCAAACACCCGTCCGAGCGCGCGTTCCGCGTTCGTGTTCAGTATTTCTTATTTTGTAGCGCCTACTTCCACTCCACGACGACGCTAAACTACATCCGTGCCATCCTCGCTTCCGGATATGCATCTCTCAACCACCCCCGAGATTGGTCTCTCTCCCACGTCCGTTCCGCCACCCTCAAAAAGGAATTCGAAGAGATCGTAACCAGTCTGTCGGACGCGCTCGACTTCTCGAGGACGATCGGCATTGAGACCGGAAGCGAAAGTGCGGTTGGGTATGAACGAGGCGGTGGTTTAGGAACGTTCGGTGCTGTTGATTTATACACCAGGTCGGTTTATTCCCCACCTGTAAATGTAATGATCTATTAACGAAGCGTAGTCACGAGGGGCTTATGCTTGGCTATGAGCAAGCTCTCACCCGAAAATTGAGGAATCCGTTGTCTCATGCCAAGGAACCTCAGAGCTACTACAACACTTCCGCACACTTCTTGTGGATTGGAGACCGTACACGACAAATTACGGGAGCACATATTGAGTATTTCAGAGGTATCAGAAATCCCATTGGTATGAAGGTTGGTCCGAGCATGGAGACGGACGAGCTTGTGCGAGTGCTCGACATCCTAAACCCCGACCGGGAGAGTGGGAGGGTTACCCTGATCACTCGCTATGGCGCAGGGAAGGTAGGGATCGAACCGCACGTGAAAAACCCTCTTAACTCACTCTATGGTAAAGATAGAGAAACACCTTGCTTCCCACATCGATGCGGTAAAGCGATCGGGACACCCCATAGTTTGGGTCTGCGATCCTATGCACGGAAAGTACGTTTGTTCAGACTCAGTGTGAAAGCCGTATTTTGATAGATTTACAGCACCGTGACATCCTCTTCTGGGCTCAAAACCCGCCAATTCCGGGATATTGTCGAGGAACTTGTCCTTTGTCTACAGATTCACGAGCAGTGCAACTCGCGACTTGGCGGAGTGTCGCTTGAATTCACCGGAGAACTGAACGAAGAAGGGTTTAGTGTGACCGAGTGTTTGGGTGGTAGTATGGGATTGGCGGAAGATGAGCTTGGTCTCCGCTATCAAGTGGGTCGGGGTTCACAAGATCCATTTTCACCACTGACGGTTCTCGGTCTTACAAGTCTTTTTGCGATCCCCGACTCAACTTTGAGCAATCACTTGGTGTGTTGTTTTCCGTCGGTGCAGCACTCCTTTGCTGAAGAAAATTTCAGATGTCGCTTTCTTGATTTCCAAGTACCTCAAAGAACGGCGGACTGGCAAAACCCGATCGCCGGATGAGTTCTCAGCATTGGGGAAGAAAGACGTCGTGTATGATGCATTAAGAGCACAAAACTAATACAGAAGGTGACTATAATATGGAGGATGGGAATTTGTTTACTCCAAAAATCTATTTATCCGTTTAAACCTTGGTTGTCGGAGTGGGGTGGCAAAAAGCAATGCCTAGTACCCGGGTTGAACGAGTGACCTTTCCATTACAAGTGGAACGCGCTACCACTACGCCAACCAGGCATTATGACAGGAGCCGCCTGAGTACGAACTTGATCACGGGCTTCCGCGGCCGAGGCGTCCGGATCAGAATAGACTTTAAGCGCGGCTCTGCCAACTGTCGTTCGAGGACATGGGTCCGCCGAAACGGGGCTGACTAATGATAGCACGTGATATTTCACGTTTTTTTAAATTTAAAATTTGTGATATTTCACGTGGGGGATGGCCGCTGAATGATTTAAAGCAGCCAATAGAGCGACGGGGGTTTCAGGCAGCAAGCTACACGTAACGCTGGGTTTCCATCCGACCATGTTCTCCTCTGCTATTCGCTCCTCTCTCCGCTCCTCGTCCCGTCTGGCTGCCCGCCCTGCCGCTCCGAACAGGATTTCTGCTTTCAGAAGCTCCGGCCTCCGAAGATATTCCACTGAGGCGCCCAAAAGCTCGTCCAACACCCTTCTTTGGGCCAGTATCGGTGTTGCTGCCGTCGGTGGTGTCGCCTGGTACATCTACAGCTCCGACGATGCTGTCAAGGGTGCCGAGACAGCTTTGAAATCTGGGGTCCAGTCCGCTAAGGTCGCTGCCAACTTCGTCCCCAGCAAGGAGGACTATCAAAAGGTTGGTCGCTGCACCGAAACTCGCACTTGTCACGCGTCTAATTGGCGCTTATGTAAATGTTTGCAGGTCTACTATAAAATCGCCGAGCTCCTGGACGATGCAAGCGATGCTAAGTACGACGACGGTTCCTACGGTCCTGTACTGCTTCGCCTTGCATGGCATGCATCTGGAACATACGATAAGGAAACCGGTACTGGTGGAAGGTGAACACATCCTCCGTATTCTCCCGTATAATCGTTCTGACGGTATGGTGTAATGTTTAGCAACTACGCCACCATGCGTTTCGAGCCCGAGTCTCTCCATGGTGCCAATAATGGCCTGGATGTTGCCCGAGTCCTGATGGAGAAGATCAAGGCAGAGTTCCCGTGGATCAGCTACGGTGACCTGTGGACCCTTGCTGGTGTTGCTGCCGTCCAAGAGATGGCTGGGCCCAAAATTCCATGGAGGGCAGGACGCATTGATGGCTTCGCTAAGGACGCCACCCCGGATGGCCGCCTCCCTGACGCCGCCCAGGGTGCTCCGCATGTCCGGAATATCTTCAACCGCATGGGGTTTGGCGCTTTTCCTCCTTTTCGAGAATAGCTCTTTGTCGTACTAATGATACTTTCCGCAGATTCAACGACCAGGAGATCGTTGCTTTGATCGGTGCGCATGCTGTCGGCAGGTGCCACACTGATCGTTCCGGCTTCGAAGGTCCCTGGACGTTCTCTCCCATCACCTTCACCAATGATTTCTACAAACTCTTGTTTGACGAGAAGTGAGATGGCTCGTTTTTTCCGAGGTGGCCAGTGGACTGACGACTATCGTAGGTGGGTGTGGAAGAAATGGAATGGACCCAAGCAACTGGAGGACAAAAAGACAGGAACGCTCATGATGCTTCCGTAAGTCGGACTCCCAGCCAGTCCCGGCGCATCCCAAATTGACCCGTAATATATCAGCGCCGATTATACCCTGGTCAGCGACAAGGCATTCAAGAAGTATGCTCTCGAGTACGCTAAGAACCAGGACGTGTTCTTCAAGGAGTAAGTCTCGGTGCACGTATTCCCGTATGTTTCACAAACTAACAATCCCTTCTATTTGCAGCTTCTCTGCCGCATTTTCCAAGCTGATGGAACTCGGCGTTCCGACCACCCAGTTTGTTACCCCGGAACCCTGGATCATGAAGAATCTAGACGAGAAGAAAGAGTAGATTCCCGCATTTACCCAACATCATACCAACCGTCTTATATGTGTAACGCAGCGCGGTCTAGAGTATATAAATGACAACTTGATTCTCGTGTACTTCGAATTTCGCATCAACGCGTATCCTGGCAACCAACCGTTATCTTTGGGCCTGGACTGAAACAGAGATCGGACCGAGGGGCAGCCGACGGCTGAAAGGGACCAGCATGCCGAACGTTTGGACAAACGCGATGAGATTCGGAATGAAAGTCGGGTGAGTTGTTGCTCGGACCGCTGAAGCAATGGGCATGGGCTGAACCAAGTGGCCGATTCCCATCTTGGATCTGCACTGGAGCGGGTTGGAAAACAACCTCTCGAGTCAGTGGACGACTTCGGATATAGTTCCCGCAGTACGACCGCGATATCCGGGTTCACTCCAGGGGTATCCCGTTTGGCGGTGTACACGAACGTGCGAGATTGTTTCCGGGTCCGTTATCTTATCATCGCGGTAACCATGAAACTGCTACGACAGAGTGGTGTTATCCGGAAGAACTGAGCTATCGCCCGAGGAACGAGTCAGCCGTACGCCTCTGATTCGGGCCCACAAAATGTCCGACTCGACAATTGGGCCATAAGGTTTTCAAGCCCAACACCGTCTCCTCCTTTTTCCTCTCTGCTTCCACAACCCACGCTAGCTCTTATCCTCTCCATTCCCTCGTCACGGGGTTTCCGCCGACAACTCAGTCGTGCGAGTCAATTGTGATGCCTCATCCCAGATCAAGACCCTCTTCCCCCTCCGGCGCCTCCCGGATACGCCGAGGGCACGTGAATAGTAGTTCTACTACCACTGGTTCGACTCCCATGACTGTCCCCGGAGGCACCTCTACCTCTACCCCAGTTTCCGAGATCTGGGACCCTGTGGACACGCTCTCGAGGGATAAAGAGAAGCTACACCCGACGCTCGAGATCGTGGTCGCTAGCGATGTGCTTTGTCTCAGAGGCTTAGGTGCGGAGGTAGAACCAGCTCTGTTATCTGGGAACGTTGTACTCTACCTCCCAGAGGACACTCCCGTCAAGGATATCACCCTCCATTTTCGCGGCAAGGCTAGACTCCCTCCAGCCAGTGATTCGTGGGTCCCCAAACCCTCTGCTTGTGGCATTGAGTATCTTATACAATACATAGGCTGTACTTGACGACATCTGGCGCGGCACACCTCATTTGCGAGCATGATTGGACTTTCCTTGAAGGCAAGAAAACTCGCAGTCATACCCTCAAAGCCGGCCACCACACCTTCCCATTCCAGCTACACGTTGGAGGTCACTTACCTTGCAGCATTTCGACACAGACGCTTGGCGGTGCAAGTATCTCGTACAAGTTGCGCGCGGCGGTCCATCGACCCGGCCTAATTCACAACCTTCACGCCCTCCTGCCAATCACGATCGTCCGTTGCTTTGCCTCTGATTCCCTCGAATATCAGCAATCGTCTGAGATAGAGAACACCTGGCCCGGGAAGCTGATGTACAGCATCCTCCTTCCCCACAAGGCTTGGGCTGCCGGAGATACCCTCACAGCACTCGCCAAGTTTGTCCCAGTCTCCAAGGGAGTCAAAGTCCTCTCGATCACGTCCACAATTAGCGAGACCGTCAGGATTTCGCTCAAGGGGGCCAACAGGGTAGTCACCCCCGAGTACACGCGACCTGTCGCTGTCGCCAAGCACGAGATTATTGGGGGGAAACTGGTTTGTATCTCTGAGTTCCCTTACAAGCACAGGGACCCTCACAGAGAAGACGCCAGTGGGAAATTCTCTTCTATACCTGTCCAACATGCTCGCCAAGGACCCTCAACCGAATCACCTGCACAAGCCGGATCCAGTGTCGACCGTGAAGCGGAGGGGAACAGCGGGCAGAGCGATGATATCGTCACACATATTAACATCGATTTGCCCTCATTCCTCACGCCTACTCACACTACGGATCCCATCACAGTCATCCACAGGGTACGTTGGGGTATCCTCATCGCCAACCCCGATGGGCACACTTCCGAGCTCCGCTGTTCGCTCAACATTCACGTGCTCAATAACCACGTTCTTTCGGAGGCTCGAGCTGCGTCAATGCCGACGCGCAGACTACTTCTCGGAATATACGGTAGCCCAGAGCAAGATGGAGATGATATTCAGCCCCCTTCTTACAGTGCACACGTTCGCGATAGGGTTCCCACAACTAACAGACCGTACTCTGTTCCGTCGGGAACTCGAACACCGTCTTCCGGATTACAGTCTCCTTCAATTCAGGCCCAATCAGATATGCAACTGCCTCAGGTTCCTGGTGATGCACAGCTGGAGTGGATCGCATCCGAACTATCGAGACACCAGTTCTCCAACAACCGTAGCAGGAGTGGAGAATGGAGTACGTCCGGTAGCCGGTTCACCAGTCGACTCCCGAGTCGAGCCTCCAGTCCAGAACGTGGTTCACGCAGTAGTGGCCAACCTTCTCCTGTCCATCCACACGAAAGTCGGGGCATCTTCAGGAACCCATTCACTGCTATCACTTCTTCGTTCACACACCATCACCGTAACCACTCTCACCAATCCGTCCCCGCGCTCAGTCAACCTCGTACGCCTGATCTAACTGAGGCGCCTGGGAGAAGAAGGTCGGGGACAAGTACGACCCAAAGTTCTCCGGTCTCATCCCCGCCCGCTTCATCCGGTAGCGTGCTGGGTTATTTTAACGAGGTCCCCGATTACGAGACCGCTTCGAGGGGATTCGCAGGCGGAGGAGTACCTCCGCTCACCAGTATGAGGGGTCTGCCGACTTACGAAGAAGCCAACACCCAGTCCCCTACCCCGGCGGACTCCACGACTCCACCCTCTCCCGACGTCTCATAAATCTTCTTCATCGCCCCCCTCCCCTACTGCCTGCTACTACACGTCAATTATTCCGGACCGGACTTACGTCGTTTCTAGAGGCTGGCCACTTTGCGTGTCATTACCCTTTCTTTATTCCTCCCTTTCTGTATGTCTCGGCGTGTTCCACCTGCTGATATTAACGTTATCCCGGTTCTCCTCCCTACGGACCATCCTATCAACCCTCTTTCCCCTCTTATTTGGTCGAAATGTATCGCCAACCGCCTTTCACTGCTATCTGCAATTATGGAGCTCTCGGGAAGCTCCCTACTTATGTGCACAGAACTATATACCATACATGTATGACCCAGAGACGTTGCACTTTTTCACTTAGAATTTCTCTCGCCTATCTTTATCGGCTACTTTTTACATAGAAGGATGCTTATTTATTTCAATCGTTTAGACTGGTACTAGCTGTTAAGGTACCTAAATCCCCCACTCTCCCTTTCCCCGCAGGATTTTTTTGGTTACTTTTAGATAGGTACGCGTTTTGTAGCGTCCTCTAGTACGGGCTCAATAGACTAAACCATCCTGTGGACCCCACTCTCTCAATTTACTTCATGGTATCATTATGTGCGGATTCGGGTTGCTGAGGTTGAGTGAGGCGGTATTTAATTATAGCCTCCGAAAGCCTTGTGAGTGGTACAGGAACGGTCCTCATACGTACGCATGTAGCTACGGGTAGTATTGCAAGTTACAAAACAAAACCAAGAAGTATATCGGGGTGTTCAAGCCCAGCCTGGTACACATGGACGTATGAGCGGTCGGGACAACTCGTGAAATTAGAACTCTCCCATCACATTGATACAATCGAGGAGATTCCCGGAGGGCTCCTTGGCGTCCTCGTTGATGAACTCCAGGAGAGCCTCAAAGACCTCTACCCTCTGCTTGAACGTGATGGGGGGAGGAGCAGGTGATTGGTTCGTCAAAGACGGGACAGGTCTGGAAACAGATGAGGGGTTGTCGAGATTTGTATTGGGATCTGGAATTGACGTGGGAGTCGAGGTAGACGTTGAAGTTGACGTGAGCGGGGTTCGTAAGCTTTGTTCGAGAGGATCT